>Ga0181527_1001055_pt1 | contig 29564 bp, 36 predicted proteins | sample PEATcosm2014_Bin_30_FD_119762 | JGI IMG/M metagenome (GOLD analysis project Ga0181527, IMG submission 119762) | Peatland microbial communities from MTU Mesocosm Facility, Houghton, MI, USA - PEATcosm2014_Bin06_60_metaG | ecosystem: Environmental > Terrestrial > Soil > Wetlands > Peat | place...
AGTGATGCCCAGTTTCCTGTTTATGTCGCCAAGAAGGTCGAGAAGGGCATTTGTTGTTTCCAGATCAAGGGCCGATGTCGGCTCGTCACAGAGAAGGATCTTGGGATTGTTTGCCAATGCGCGCGCAATGCCGACGCGTTGTTTCTGACCGCCTGAAAGCATTGACGGGTACACGGATGATTTGTCGGAAAGACCTACCAATTCAAGCAGCTCTGGAACCCGGGCATCAATTTCGTTCTTTGTTTTGCCGGCAATGCGCAATGGGAACGCCACGTTTTCCGTCACGGTTCTCGCATGAAGGAGATTAAAGTGCTGAAAAACCATACCAATCGAAAGACGATAGTTCCTGAGCTCTTTTCCTTTGGCTCCGGTGATGTCGACTCCGTCAATTATTACCGAACCCGATGATGGTTTCTGGAGAAGATTAATAGTACGCAGTAACGTACTTTTTCCGGCACCGCTGGTGCCGACGATACCGAAAATCTCACCGTCGGAGATAGTGAGATCCGCATCTTTAACGGCACGCAAAACGTTCCTGCCATCCCTGAATGTTACAGACAAATTGTTGATAAGTACCATTGATCGTTTCCTGCTTCTTTCGGTTTCAACAAACTTGCGGGGCCGTTTCTGTGACCCCGCAAGTACTCATATGTTTTACTCAATTCACGACGGCGCCGTATCACGCAATGGTCAATTTGCTTTTGCCTTCAGCCATTCCGGCTTTTGAAAATCCTTGAAGATGTTTTTAGGATCGTCGATAACCGCAAGAAAATCCTTTGATTCAATGACCTCCTTTATGTCCCTGGCGAATTGTTTGTCAAGGTCTTCCGTACGGACCGCGACAAGGTTGATATTTCCTTCGATAAGCGTCTCGCGGTTGAGAGCGCTGGACCATATTCCCGCCGCAATTGCGTAGTTCCCGTTCACCAGGGAGAAATCGACGCTTTCAATCGAACGAGGGAGCTGCGCCGCTTCAATCGGTTTTACCTTAAGGTTGTGAGGATTCTCGCCGATATCTTTTTCCGACGCTTTGGCCGCATCGATGTCAGGTTTGATTTTGATGAACCCTAGTGTTTGCAGATAGCGCAGGGCTCGCGCAAGATTGGTGGGGTCGTTGGCTATTGTCACGGTTGAGCCGTCCTTGATTTCAGCGACCGACTTGTATTTCTTTGAATAGACGCCCAAAGACGCCGTGGGAATCGTTATAAGCGGTGAAAGTTTCAAACCCTTATCGGCGGAAAATTTCTCCAGATAGACCCTGTGCTGAAAAACATTCACGTCGATGGACTTATTGGCAAGTGCAAGATTGGGCTGTACATAATCGCTGAATTCCTTCAGTTCGATCGTATAGCCTTTTTTTTCAAGTCCTGGTTTGACGGCCAGCTTTACCAGATCTCCATACGGGCCGGGAGCAACACCAAAGACGATCTTTTTGTTTTCGGCAAATGCACTACTGTTCAGGTACAGAACTGACAGTATTGCAACGATAAAGGTACCGATTTTTGCGAACGATTTCATGACAAATCTCCTATGGTTATGAGAGTTGAATAGTGAGCTTTAGAATTTTCCTGTAAAAATGAGCTCCGGTCGTGTTTCGGTTTTTGATTGGATGGAAGCGCTGCCAGGATATTTCTGTCTGAAAATGCGGATTCTCGGGCAGATTTCGAAATTCTTGTTTGCGCTCCACACATATTTCAGGTCGCCATAATAGAACGAGTTGAGAGAACTGGATTTCGTTTTTGTATCCTCATCCGAGCTGTAATTGACATCCAGCAGGATATTGCCTGGGCCCACCTTGACTGTTCCGCCTATACCCGCAAGCGTTCCCACGCGATTGAACTCGACACTATCGGCCGTCTTGTTTGATGTATGACTTTCGGAATTTCCGAAGGTTCCGTACCCTCCGTTGGCACGTACCGCGACAATTGGGGTGATCTTGTATGCGCCGGCAAAACCGACATCCCACTCATTATCGCCTTTTTGGGTTGCGTAATTGTATTTGCGAAACAGGACAGTGGCGATTTCCGGCGTTAGTGTCAGCGAGCCTACACTGAAAGGCAGGTCAAGTATGTAGAGTTGCTCGCTCGGATCGTTTTTTGCACTTGTGAACCACTTTTGGGGGCGAGCGGTCGCGGAATCGTCTACGATGGTTCCGAGCAGTTCTGCGCTGAATTTGATGTCCGATTTAAGGATCGGTACGCCCAGCTTCAAACCCGTGATAGAACCATTTGTGCCGGTCAACCACCCTACTTGGCCGGCGCCGAATCCCTCCGAAGTGCCATAATTGCCAAGCTTCAGGGATCTTTCAAGCAAATCCAGGGCGCCGTAGCCGTTTTCCGGAACAATACCTGCGGAAATATTTATGACTCCCGGATCCCACTTTCCATACGCCAGGTTAAAGAACGGAAAAAGCGAATTCTGTTTGCCGACGTGATTGCTCGATAAGTACGTAATTGCGTCGGTGTTGACCCAGTTGTTTCCAATCTGAACTTGAAAACTCACCTGGTCGTTTATTTTTGCCTTGAAACCGGCATAGTAGCCAATTTGGTGGGTATAGTAGAGTTCTGCGCTATCGCTGCCGGAGCTGGGCGTTTCGCTGATAGAGCGCACTCGAAGACGATACTGTGCGTACCCATAAGGCGTGACAACCGGTCCGGTTTGGTCGGCCTGAGAAAAGACTTCCCCGGCCAAAATGACCAGAGACAATAAAGCAATGGAAACATATCTCATGTAGATACTCCTCTATCTTTGAGAATGTCTCCAGAGGCCTGGTCAACATTTCAGCAACTATTTGTAGTTTTCGCAAGGGTGGTCCCTTTGCAGTTTTGGGAATCAAGTAGCAACTTTGCAGTCGGTGTTTCACCCTCCTTTCTCTTCGGATGTATCCAGAAACCATTTCTAGTTTCATACCTTCTTATTGGCAACCGGATTAAATATAACTAACCCTACCAAGTAAGTCAAGAAAAGAAATTAGTTAAGTCTTTAAACATTGTAACTCATTGATTGTTAAATAATAAAGAAAACGCATCGCCGGCGCTACGCCGTCGATGCGTTCACAAATCGTAGAATGATACGATCAGCAACTGCAGCACATAGGCGTACTGTTCATCATCATCATGCAACAGCAGCCACATGTCATCATCGACATCATGGCATTGCAACAATGTTGAATCATCTTACAGCACTCCGAATCCTTGCTGCTCCAGGTCATGCACAAGCCGTCTTTTGTCATCTCGCTCTTGCACATACCGCTGGTCATGTTGATGGTCATCATGGGCATTCCGTTCATCATCATGTAACAGCTCATCATGCTGCCTGACATCATGGTGCAGAGATTCTGCATCATGCCGGAGGCCATTTCATCCTTTGTCGAGCACATGATTTTCATTCCCATATCGGAGGTTTCCATTTTCATGGAACACCTGGGAACCATCATCATGTTCATCGGCATCGTGCCGGGCATCATCCCCGGCATCTGGCCCATACCCATCACCATTCGATCCATGGCCATTGCGTTCATCGCCATCGGATTCATACTACACCTCTTTCTTCATGGCAGGTCGCTTGCTTTTGAGCAATAGCACCTACAAATTAAGAATTCTGCCTTGGAGAAGGGTTGTCGATACATTCGACATCTTGGAATATACTATACCACACTAATCCTGTCAACTTACTAGCATATGAATTGATTTCCAAAGTAGTCAGCTCGTTCTTTGCAGATAGCAAGCCTATATTCCGTCACCAAAAGTCAATCCATTCTTTTCCATCCACTGTCGGTCGGAAGCGTTGCGTGCGGCGGAGTCTCTCGCTTTTTCAAAGGCTGTCCGATACAGTTGCGCCCTGGCCAGAATCCTTTCCGGCGTCAATCCCTGCAAGAAAACAGAGGGCATCTCGACAAAAGATGCAATGTTAAATTCCGGCATGGAATCACCGCAGAAAGGCGCCTCACCATCATTTTCAAAATCAACCATCTTTTTGTCCTTTCAGATGAAAAGGCAGTGACTATAAATCGTTCCCTCAAGCCACCATCAGATTCCGCCGCCATCAATTTCCGCGACAACAATTTCGCACCGGTTCTTTTCCGTTCTGTCTATCTGAACGACTTTATGATTGTGAATCGTTATGAGTACATGGCCAAATTTAATATTCTTGAGCGACTCGGCAATTCTGCGAATGAGTTTGTCATTTACTATTTCGCCTCTGGTATGTTCCGGCTTTTGCGGCATCATGTGTCCCTTCCAGCAACCAAATGACGATCAGATCCCCAAACCATGATTGAAGTAATCAACAAGACGGCCCAGAGCGTTCAGCTCGTCTTTACCGGTGATAACTATGTCAATGCGCGGACTCTTTTGCGATGCAAACTCCTGAAGTTGAGCAACGGACTTAGTGTCAACAAATTTCGAACTGCCTCGGCAGACTGCTATTTTTGAATGATAATTGTGGCACATGCGAAAAATTGAATACGCGGAAAACAAAACGCTATTTCTTTTTGATGACAGGGTGATCGTTGCCGTAACCACAGAATTCTCCTCAGCAAATTTTAGGAGCGCAATGGACTTCAAAGATCGTTGCGATTCTTCCTAGGAATTCTTAATTGACACATTCTACGCGTCTATATCCCTTCTCCGCTTTCAAGATAGAGGTCATCAAACCTGCTCTTTTCAATTCGCTCAATTTGAACGATCCTTGAATCGTGAACCGTGAGGATAACGCTTCCATATCGAATGCCTTTGAGCGCTGTGTTGATTCGCGTATGGACCCTATCACCGGATTTGTCGATATTTTCTTCCTTGGGTGAATTCATGTTTCTAAATATAACTATTCCTACCAATTAAGTCAAGTTTGTTGTGATAACAAAATCATTTACCAAGTTTCTTGACATTCTTTCCGCATTGTTTTATAATGAGTATACACTCAGTGAGTTGTTGCTCACAAAATTGAAAACTATGACCAAACGAATGGTACACAAAGAACAGACAAGGGGGAGGATTTTGGATTCCGCCTATGCCCTGTTTTCCCAGCGCGGATTCATTGATGTAAACACTATTGACATAGCAGAAGAAGCGGGGATATCACATGGCGCGCTTTTCCTGCATTTTTCCACGCGTGACGATCTTGTTAACGCCGTCATATCGAAATTTGGTGAAGAGATTGCGAAACGGACACATGACTTGTCGGAATCTCGAAGTTCCTTGAGAGGAATTCTTGAGGCACATCTGGATTGCATTAGAGAAAATGAGTTTTTCTACTCGCGGCTCTTGCGAGACATTCACTCGCTGCCCAAGAATGCCGGGCTACAATTGACCTGCATCTTGTCGGCCGTTTCTCACCACATTTTTCTTGCCGCACAACGGGAAATCGAGAACGGGAACATCAAACCGGTCGCATCCGATCTGCTTTTTAACACGTGGATCGGACTTTTGCACCATTATTTGATGAACCGTGAATTGTTCGTCGTCAGTGGATCTGTTGTTGAAAGACACGGCAATAATCTGATTGACCATTTTATGAAACTTCTCACACTCAAAAAGTAGGAGGTTCTCAATGGCAACACTTTGCATTGCATGCGGCATGCCCATGGAAAAGGCTGAAGAGTTTGCTTTGGGCGACAGATCCAGGAACTATTGCAGATTCTGCGCCCGCCCAGACGGAAAAATGCAGGATTTTGCTGAAAAGTTGAAGTCGCTCACCGCTTTCATAGTGCGGACCCAAGGGTTAACATCGGAAGCTGCCCAGGAAGCTGCTCGGGAAATGATGTCCAGGCTCCCGGCATGGTCAGGAAAATAGTGTGTTGGTTGTATGGCGGATTTTTCTCGAAAGGACTAGATTCCATGAAGGACTATGACAATTTCTTCCTGCCCGCAAATGATCTGGGCAAGGCAAAAGACTTCTTCAGGAACACTTTAGGATTACCAATCAAATTTGATTTTTCAGAAAGAGGAATGGTAGCCTTCAAAGTCGGCGATCAGGAACCAGCAATTATTTTGAAGGATACGAATAAATTCCAGAATGTCAAACCAGCCATCTGGCTTGTGGTAGAAAGTGTAAAGGAAAAATACACGGAGCTGACCGGAAAAGGCGTCAGGTTTCTTTCGGAGCCTTTTCGCATTCCTACGGGAATGGCGGTCGAATTTGAAGACCCGTTCAAGAACAGATTAGGAATAACCGACTATTCAAAAGAGAATGATCAAATGCCCATTGGCATTATGTCAAAACAACAGTTGCCAGAAAGTTCTTCATGAACGGAATTAAGGCGGTTGGACTTCTTTCCGGCGGCCTCGACAGTACGTTGGCCGCAAAGGTCCTTATCGAACAGGGCATCGAGGTCCACGCGATCAATTTTGTCTCCCCGTTTTGTACCTGCACGCCCAAATCCGCTGGCTGCGCCGCAGTCGTCACGGCCGTGCGTCAGCTCGGGGGCATTCCGCTCAAACGAATTGTGCTCGGCAGCGAGTATCTTGACATGGTGCGAGGACCCAAGCACGGGTACGGCAGGGGAATGAATCCGTGCATCGACTGCAGGATTATGAAGATCAAGAAGGCAGCCGAGTACATGCGCGAGATCGACGCAAAATTTCTATTCACCGGCGAGGTTCTCGGCCAGCGTCCAATGTCTCAACATCGATCGGCGATATCGATTATCGACCGGGACTCCGGCATGAAGGGGTTGATTCTGAGACCGCTCTCCGCCCGTTTGTTCTCCCCCACTATTCCGGAGCAACAAGGCTGGGTCGATCGCCATGCCTTACTTTCGATATCCGGACGTTCCAGAAAGCCGCAAATCGCATTGGCAAAGGACAAGGGAATCAACGAGTACCGTTGCCCTGCAGGCGGGTGTCTTTTGACAGATGAGCAATTTGCGGCACGGCTGCGCGAGTACTTTCTCTGGTCAAAAGCCCCGGACATCGCAGACATGACGCTTCTGAGGCTCGGTCGCCATTTCTTAAATATCGTTTTGACCATACTTATTCTGGGAACACTTTTCTCGACCCCGGCAGCCCTGAAAGTTATTGTAAAGAATATTCAAGTTGGAAGGGGCATGATTGTTGTTGATATATACAACAGCAAAGAATCATTCTTCAAAGATCCGTTTGCTTCAGCCACGGTGAAACCATGCAGCACAACAGTAGAAATATCTTTCAACATTCCAGAGGGCGAATATGCCGTTGCGGGTTACCAAGACCTAAATGATAATGGAATACTGGACAAAGGATTGTTCAATATCCCTAGAGAACCGTATGGACTCAGTAACAATTTCAGACCAAAATGGTCCGCTCCCAAGTATGACGATTGCAAACTTAAAGTAACCCAACAAACGATATCGGCAATAACATTAAGATAGCCAAGCGATATCCGACGCCAACTTGCCGTGGACAATCGATCATCCCGTAATCCTTGTTCCGTCATGGTTCATGACACATATTGTTTGCATAGGGTTTTCGCATCGCGCCCCATCACTCCTATCATTCCAGAACTATCCTATGCCTCCCGTAAACGACATCGCAGACCTCAATCAGTTGAAATCCTATATCGATAATGCCGGCGATGGCATTTATGTGATTGACCTGCCGAGTGGTCGGATTATTTCCTGCAATCGTCAAGCATGCCTTGATTCCGGCTACACACAAGACGAACTTCTGCGCCTTCGCGTAACAGACATCGATGCCAACTTCCGCCCCAGTGAGATCGACAAAATTCATGGCGAATTGACTCCAGGGAAGCCGATTCTTGTTGAGAGTGTCCACAAAAGGAAGGATGGATCGACCTACCCGGTTGAAATTCGCCTCAACCTTCTTGATTCAGCAAAGCCGCAGCATGTCATTTCGATTGTGCGCGATATCACTGATCGCAAGGTGGTTGAGGAAAAGCTTCGCGAAAGTGAAGAGCACTACCGTGACCGTTCGATGCGGCGCAAAGATGACTCCGCTGGGCGTGATCGCTCTTAAGTAAGTTTTATAGACAAGAAGAGCGTTGAATTCCAAAACAAAGAAAAGCCTAAAGCAAAAGATGTTGGGATTGACCTGTAGAGGGACCAATTTTAGTTGGATCTTGGTTTTATAATCGAAGCGATCGGCGTGCAAGTTCCTTCACAGTCGCAAAACCGTTGTGACGCTCGTCACAACTTTTCCTCATTCGCCGCATTTTCGCGATTGTCCTAAAATGCGCTGATATTCCGTAAAAGCTTGATTTTTCATTTGGTTGTGTAAAGCCAGCTTTTACGGCATGGCACTTGATTTGTTACTCCGGTCTCTACCGGAGAACGTGTCATGCCGCAAGCCGCAATTGTCTGCCGACCTTGCTTTGCCAACCCCGCTCCGCCGAAGCGCTACGCGAAGGCGAGAGCGCTTCACGAAGGCGAGAGTCCCGCACCTGCAGGCCTGCCCCGCAAGTTCTACCGCCCGCGTGACCATGAGGCTTCGCCGTTTTTTAAAATTGTCCGTGACCGCTTTGACGATTTCGAGCGAGTGTACCCGGAACGCTATCAGCAGCGGTACGGTTACTGGCGGCCGGTAATTCGCTCCTCGATCGACAAGTTTCTGAAATGCGGTGATCTTAAAGGAGGATTCGCTCGCGTCAAGTGCAAGGACTGCGGGGAAGAGTACTTTGTCGCGTTCTCCTGCAGACAGCGGTCCTGCTGCCCGTCATGCGACCAGAAGCGGGCATTGCTGCTTGCGTATCGTCTTAAGGACGAGGTTCTTGCCGATGTGCCGCATCTCCAATGGGTATTCACGATTCCAAAGCGGCTGCGGGTTTATTTCAGGTACGACCGGAAGTTGCTTGGCAGGCTCTGCCGGGCGGCGTATGATACGGTGTGCGATGTTTACGGCCTAGAAATCGACGGTGACAGCGGCTTTCCCGCAATGGTGGGCGCGGTGCAGACGTTCGGCGATCTCATACACTGGCATTCGCATATACACGCAATTGTGCCTGAGGGCGTGTTCACGGACACTGGACACTTCGTGCATATTCCCGACATATGGCGTCACCGCGCGGCGGACATCTGGCAGGAAAAGGTTTTCGATTTGCTTCTTGACGCCTGCAAGATCGATCCGGATGTGGCGGCAAATATGCGAGGGTGGAGACACAGCGGGTTCAACGTCGACAACTCAGTCCGGATCGAGGCGGGAGACCATGCGGGAATGCAGCGCCTGGTGGAGTACATCTCCCGATGTCCATTCAGCCTTGCCCGCATGATAATGCTCACGGGCGTGGGCGACGCTTCGAAGTCTACCCTGGCGAGTCCCTCGTCAGGGATTTCCAAGGGTCATACTTCGCCCGAGGGGAGCAAGATTGTGTACCGGGCCTCAAAAGGGAAGTGCTTCCCCTTCCCACAAACCGGCGAGCCTGTTTCGTCTGAGCGCTGCGCAGCGCCAATCCAGACGCTGATGGCCGGCATTCCCCGGAACTTCGAGGTGTTCGATCCGCTTGACTTTTTGGCTGAGGTCACGCAGCATATTCCGAACAAGGGGGAGCATCAGATAAGATATTATGGTTGGTACTCCAACAAGAAGCGCGGGATGCAGGAAAAGAAGGTTAAGACCGCGCCCGGACAGAACGAGCCGGACACTGCTTTCAGGCGGAAATGCCGCATGACTTGGGCGGCGCTCATCAAGTGTGTGTACGAGGTTGATCCACTGAAATGTCCCAAGTGTGGCGGTGAGATGAGGATCATTTCGTTCATCGAGGAAACCGCGGTAATCGAGAAGATTCTCCGGCACTGCGGGCTGTGGAGGGAACCGCCTATCCGGCCTCCGCCGGAGGAGAAGCCGCCGCCTAAGGTCGAAGAGTCTGTCCTTGATTATGGGTTCTTCGAGAAAACCTGCGCCTGACAACCCCGACTATTTTTAATGCTTGCACAGAAGCCACGAGACTGGTATTCTTAGATTTGACAATTGGAGGCGTAAATACCTATATTTTTTCTTGAGGCCGCTCAAGATGCGGACGGCTGGAGCGGGAAAACGGAGGAATAAATGAGCGTCTGTAAAGAGACTCTCTTTATACGCCCACCCGCCCACGAAAAAAGCAAATCCCTATCAGTCCTTTTGTCACTATCGGACGGGGAACGGTGAGCGGGTACGATCCGGACGAATATGCACGGCTCCTGGGGAAGTGACCGATGAACGTAGAATCAAGAAAGCGGGATCTGCGCTTCTTGTTCGGCCCCCTCGTCGATGCGCTCGGATACAAGTTCAGTCCGGACGACGACCTGGTGGATTTCCTGCTCGAACAGGAGGTGAAACTCGAAGAAAAGCACGGAATTCCGTTTTGTCCATGCCAGGCGCTCACCAAGGACCGGGCGCACAACATGACACTGGTGTGCCCGTGCATTCCGTTCCACCGGAAGCACTACGACGCGATGAAGCGGTGCTGGTGCGGCCTGTATGTGCACAAGGACGTCACCGACCCGGATTCGCTGAAGCAGATTCCGGCTTCGGCCGTTCGGTGAGAAGACAAAGACTCACCACGGAGACACGGAGGACACAGAGAGAGGCTGGAAAGTTAAAAGTTGACAGTTAACAGCAGGAAGACTCTTGAGATTCTGAACCAAGGCGACTTTTTTCTCAACCTGGAACCTGGAACCGGTCTTCATCCTGAAGGAACGAGAGATGAAACAGAGAATTGCGGCAGTCGCCGACATCGCGCCGGGCGGGCTCAAGGCGTTTGACATTGACGGAAAAGAAATCCTCATCGGCAACCTGGATGGCGCGTTCTACGCCGTGGAACGGCGGTGCGGCCATATGAACGCGCCCTGCGAAATGGGCACCCTGCGCGGATACATCCTCACCTGCCCCATGCACTTCGCGCAATTCGATATTCGCACCGGAAAGATGCTCAAGAAACCTTTTATCAAGGCGGAGCCCGAAGGGCTTCCCGAAAAGTTCAGGAATTTCTTTGAGCACAGCGAGGAGATGGTGGCGAAGATAAACACGTACGATCTGAAAACGTTCACGGTGAGGGTCGAGGGTGGCGACATATTCCTGATGTTGTGATCTTCGTTTCAACACCAACAAGACCGCCTCCACCCATGGAGTAGAGAAAGTCGATAGTGTCTCCGCCTCTCACTTTAGTCAAGTCAAAGCCGTTCCTTGGAACAAACTTGTTGTTTAGTTGCACCGAGACCATGTCCGGCGATTCCACGTTGAAGAGTTTCAACAAATCCGCTATTGAAATCGGATCATCGGGCACCGATTTTTCCTCACCATTTACTTTTACCTCCAAACCTTCCTCCGTTCGTAATGTTGGCATCAACATAATCCAGGTGTCAAAATATACTGTTTCATCTCAAATGACATAATCGGTGGCAGCTTCGGTTGAATCCATATCAAGAAGATCCTGAAGAGTCATCCCTTTGAGAGCGCTCTTCTGGGCATCGTAAAGCTTTGCCCACACCTTTCGTTCGGCACAATAATCTGATTTTCCGCATAGAGTCCGGTTATCCAGGCATTCAACAGGTGACACGGTTCCCTCCAGCGAAAGCACGATCTGGAAAAGGTTGATCGCAGACGGCCTTCTTTCCAGGACAAATCCGCCGTTGGCGCCTCGCACCGTCCGGATCAATTTGCTCATTTTCAAGCTGATGAGTATGTTTTCAAGGTAGGCATGAGATATCCCCTGCGCCTGTACAATAACCTTCCGTTTGACCGGTCCGTTTTTTTCATTTCGCGCAATTTCAATCATCGCGCGCGTGCCGTACCTGCATTTCGCGGACAATTGCATGGTAGCAAGACCCTTTCAACGCAATCATGCCATCTAGAATGAAATGTGTTCGTGGTCACTACTGGTATACCGATGGGTCTTGAGCCGTATCCACACCGGATCGATCTGAAGTACCGAACGCCCAAGCGCATGGAGCAGGCTGAATTCGTAAGACTCGGCTTTGGGCATGATGTTGAGAATACCTATCCGTAAAGCGCGGATATCTTCCCTCGACGCATCTTCCGGATCTATGCACAATATTCCACGCTCTTGCAGCGCGCCTCGAAGGTGGTAGTCTTTGGGGGCAATTATAGTCATCTAGAATCCCGTTTTCATCACGCTCTGTTCGCCGTCACCTTCTCCGAAACTGCCTGACCGTTTCGATCCCTTCGGTATATGCGCTTTTCCAGCGTAAGACATTCCGAAGCGCCCAGCCGGGCGTTGAGCCAAGCGGCGAGATGGTCGAGTACCTCCCCCCGATTCAAATCGTCAAACGGACGGTGCCTGGCTTCCTCGTATTCGCGACGCTCTTTTACAACAAAGGATACTGATTGGAAGAATTCTCTCATTGCCCTGGCGGGCGTAATCCGGTCGGCTAATCCGTAGAGCATGAGCAACGGTACACGCAGATTCTGCGGGTGTGCACAAACCCATCTGCGGCAGGCGTCGGTTTCCCTCCAGAGCCCTGCGCTCAAAATCTCATGTCGTAACTCGTCCGCGTCCAAAGCTTTCAACGCGTCCGGATCGCGAGTAAGCTTTTGATGTCCAGTCTGTCCTTCAATGGAGAACTCAGGCCTTACGAACGCAACGCCTCGTAGAAATAACTTTACAAAAGGAGATATGGCGGAATAGTCCAGAAGCGGGGAGATCGTGATGATTCCCTCGAGACTTTCCGGATAGTGCATCGCATAATCCAGGCAGATCAATCCTCCCAGGCTATGCCCAACCAAAAATATCGGACGGTTTGATTCACGCTCCATCACCAACCGTTGAAAGGATTTCAAATCTTCACGAAAATCGGACCACGTTGTGAGGTGTCCTCGTTTGCCCTGCGATCGCCCGTGTCCTCTCAGGTCGAATCCATACCAGCAATAGCCAATTGACAAGAGATATCGAATGATCGAACGGAGGCCGCCGCTATGATCGCCGTGTCCGTGCACGCCGACAATAATCGCCCGAGCCTGGGCGGCCGGATGCCATGCCTGATAAAAAAGTTCAGTACCGTTTGCGCCTTGAAAAGTTCCCTGGCTGTGCTGCATGAGCATTCCCTCGCGGCTCATATCCCGGAACCGTCCGCGAATATCTCCGAAATTGTCGCCATGCATTTTTCCTCGTCGCCGCCGCTAACGATCAATTCCACTTCCGAACCCTTTTCCGCTCCAAGCATGAGCATTTCAAGAACAGAGCACCCATTGGCCTTTGCGCACCCCTTGCAGAGAGTCACGTTCGAGTCACAGTCTTTACTCTTTTCAAGAACATGCAAAGCGACACGGGCGTGGATTCCATGTTCGTTTTGTATGATGACTCTTTTGCTGCGCATGGAAAAATCCCTTTGAGCTACTGAACGTGGAGCATGCCATCACGGCATGCTCCCCACCGATTACCTGATATCAGGTCAACGACAATGCATCATCCAGCGCTTCGATTATGTCGTCCGGATGTTCAATGCCGATTGAAAGGCGCACAAGATCGCGCGTCAAACCGCTTTCGACCTGCTGTTGCTCGGTCAACTGTGAATGCGAGGTGCTGGCCGGATGCAGGATGAGGCTTTTGGCGTCGCCGACGTTTGCAAGATGAGAAAAAAGCTTAATGTTGTCGATGATCTTGACGGCAGCGTCATAGCCGCCCTTGACGCCAAACACGACCATTCCGCCAAAACCGTTCTTCAGGTATTTGCTTGCAAGGGCGTATGTCGGGTCATCCGTCAAGCCGGGATACCGCACCCACGATACCTTGGAATGTTTCTTAAGGAACTGCGCCACCTTGAGCGCATTTTCGCTGTGCCGCACGATGCGGACCGGCAGCGTTTCCACGCCCTGGATGAAGATCCAGGAATTGTCCGGCGAAATTGCCGCTCCAAGATTGCGAAGAGGTACGGTCCGAACGCGAAGCGCAAATGCAATCGGCGCCAGAGGCTCCGGCAAATCGATTGCCCAGCGTAAGCCATGATAGTTGCTGTCCGGTTCGGTGAAGAGTTTATGGCGTCCGCCCTTCCAGTTGAACTTCCCGGAATCCGTAATGATGCCGCCGATGGCAGAGCCGTGACCGCCAAGCCATTTTGTCAGCGAATTGACGACAATGTCGGCGCCCAGTTCAATGGTTTTCAGAAGATACGGCGTCGTAAACGTCGCATCGACGATAAGCGGGATGCCGTGCTTGTGCGCTATGTCGGCCACCGCTTTGATATCCGTGTAGTCGAGCACCGGGTTGCCAATGGTTTCAACGAAGAACGCGCGGGTCTTTTCCGTGATTGCCTTTTCGAAATTCCTGGGATCCTTCGGGTCCACGAACTTTACCTTGATCCCCAGCTTCGGAAGGATCGCATCGAACTGCGTGTATGTTCCGCCATACAAATTATTTGCGGAGACGATTTCGTCGCCGGCCTCGGCAAGCGTGATGATGCTGTAGAAAATTGCGGCTGTTCCGGACGCCAGGGCGACTGATGCCGCGCCGCCTTCGAGTTGACTGATGCGTTGTTCCAGGACGTCTGTTGTCGGATTCATCAGGCGCGTGTAGATGTTGCCCAGCTCCTTAAGGGCGAAAAGATTTGCGCCATGTTCCGTGTTTTTGAACAAATAAGAGCTGGTCCGATATACCGGAACCCCGCGTGAAAGTGTTGCGTCTACTGTTTGCCCGGCGTGGAGCGCCAGCGTTTCGAAACGATAATTCTTCTGACTCATCGGAATGTCCTTTCTAAAGAGTGCAATGATTTTTTCAAGTATTGAGGCCATTGAATAGTTCTCCCAAGAGAATGGTTATTATACCGGATCGTCAAACAGCCAGGTGCTCAGATAGCGCTCGCCGGTATCAGGCAATACAACGACGATCAGTTTACCCGCGTTTTCCGGCCGTTGCGCAACCTGTAAAGCCGCCCAGAGCGCGGCGCCAGATGAGATCCCGATCAAAAGCCCTTCCCGTTTTGCAGCGTCGCGCGCTACGGTTCCAGCGTCTTCATCCTTGACTTTTATTATTTCATCAACCACGGCGCGATTGAAGACATCCGGCACAAACCCGGCGCCGATTCCCTGGATCTTATGCGGGCTGGGCTGACCGCCGGACAATACCGGTGATTTTTCAGGTTCAACCGCGATAATTCTTACTTCCGGTCTACGCTTCTTAAGCACTTCGCCGACACCCGAGATAGTTCCACCGGTACCGACTCCCGCTATAAAGACATCCACTTTACCTTCTGTATCTTTCCAAATTTCTTCGGCTGTTGTCTTACGATGTATTTCAGGATTGGCCGGGTTTTTGAACTGTTGAGGAAGAAATGAATTCGGCGTTGCGGCGGCAAGTTCTTCTGCTTTAGCCACAGCTCCTTTCATGCCTTTGGGGCCTTCCGTAAGAACGAGCTCAGCGCCAAATGCTTTGAGAATCTTCCGTCTTTCGATGCTCATTGTCTCAGGCATAGTAAGTATGAGTCTGTAGCCCCTTGCCGCTGCCACGAACGCCAATGCTATCCCGGTGTTTCCTGAGGTAGGTTCGATGATAACGGAATCATCCTTGAGCAAGCCCCTTTTTTCTGCATCTTCAATCATAGCAAGCCCGATTCGGTCCTTCACACTCGATAAAGGATTGAAGAACTCCAGCTTCGCAGCGATTTTGGCTTTTCCGCCGGCATTCAGACGGTTGATCTCTACTAAAGGGGTGTTCCCGATCAATTTGGTAATATCTCTTGCGATTGCCATCGACTACCTCCTTTTCCAATGTTTAGTAAGTCGATAAACTTAGTTCAATATACAGCAAGAAACGAAAGATGTCAAGAAAATCTTTTTAATCCTATCGTTTTAGTTGGGATTAAACTATATTGGTGGTATGTCAGCACTGCTTGGAGTATCACAGAAATGCCAATATGCGCTCAGGGCGCTTTTCGAATTGGCTATTCGATATCCCTCGGATGATGTTACGACGGTCTCAGAAATTGCCGAGGCTCAGGGAATTCCGCCTCGGTTTCTTGAGCAGATTCTCTCAAAGCTAAGAACCGGTGGATACATCGAATCTCGGCGAGGAAATCAGGGTGGATATGTCATGACGGTCTCGCCATCAGGCATTTCGGTCGGTGAAATCATCCGGTATATTGAAGGTGCAGATGAGTCGGTGGATTGCCTGAAAAAAGGGGACAGCAGCCATTGCCCTTTCAGGGGCGGATGTGTCTTCAAAGATCTCTGGGAACGGGCTAAATCTTCAATGTCCGATATTTTTGACGCGACGTCATTCCAGGACCTTGTTGACAAACAGCGCAAGAGCGAGCATCAGGTCGATTACACGATTTGAGGGAACCACTAAGAATCACCTCAATGTCATTGCGAGGAGCGTAGCGACGTGGCAATCTCCCGTAATCCTTTGCAAAAACGCGAGATTGCTTCGCTTCGCTCGCAATGACAAAACGCGTTTTTGAATACTTGAAGGTCCCCTTAAATCGCTCATGAATCGTTGAAATCAGTACGTTCTCCTATTGAAGTGCCTGCGAAAGGTCGCCGATCAGGTCGGCAACATCCTCTATTCCCACGGAAACCCTGATCAGATTGTCGCTGATACCAAGCCGTTCCCTGTTCTCTTTGGGAATTGAAGAGTGTGTCATGATAGCCGGATGTTCGATCAGGCTTTCCACACCCCCCAGACTTTCGGCCAGGGAAAACAGTTTGCATTTTTCCAAAAACCGCTTCGATTCATCGAGTCCCCCTTTCAGGAAAAACGTTATCATACCCCCGGGCTGACGCATTTGCTTTTGAGCAAGTGCGAACTGTGGATGAGTTGTCAAACCGGGATACAGCACCTTCTCCACGCGTGGATGACTTTGGAGAAACTCCGCTATGGCCGTCGCATTCCGCGCATGCGCCTCCATTCGTAACGCAAGCGTTTTTAGCCCGCGCAGTACCAAAAAGGAATCAAACGGAGAAAGCACGCTGCCAACGGCATTCTGAAGAAACCCCAGCCTGTCGGCAAGTGCGCCTTTTTCTCCGACAACAGCCACTCCGGCGACAAGGTCGGAATGCCCGTTGAGATACTTGGTTGCGGAATGAACAACAATGTCAAAACCGAGCGTAAGCGGTTTCTGCAGATATGGCGTTGCAAAGGTATTATCACATACGCTGAGTATGCCTTGTTCACGGGCAATGGAGGCGATTGCCTCAAGATCTACTATTTTAAGCAGCGGATTACTCGGACTTTCCACCCATACAAGCCTGGTCTCTTTGCGGATCGCATTGCGAAAAGCCCCCAGATCGGTCATATCAACAGATGTATTATGTATCCCTGCAGAAATCTTTCTTACCCGTTCCAAAAGCCTATACGATCCGCCATAAATATCATCCATGACAATGACATGTGAACCTGCATCAAGCAGCTCCAGTATTGTTGCCGAAGCGGCAAGTCCTGACGCAAACGCATATCCTTGTGCGCCATCCTCCAGATCGGCGATACACGTTTCGAGTGCTTTGCGGGTAGGATTGCCGGACCGCGAATATTCGAACCCTTTGTTGACCCCCGGACTTGGCTGAACGAACGTGGACGTGGCATAGATGGGCGTCATAATAGCGCCGGTTGAGGGTTCCGGCTGCTGACCGCTGTGGATAGCTTTGGTGGAAAAACCATATTCCGGGACCATAGATCACTGCTCCTTCATTTGCCGACGGAGATAATTGAGAAGGTCTATCCGCGTAATAAGCCCATAAAAGCGCTGCTCGTCTGCGACAATGACGACAAGCCCCTTTTTCAGTTCGGCAATCACGCTTTCGATTGAAGACCTGGGTGCAAGCGTTTCCAATTCATGTGTCATGCATGATCTGACATCCTGCTTGAATGCATGTTCATCATTGGCGGTGACCCGGAGAAGAATATCTGATTCGTCAAGTATCCCGACGATTCGATTACCCTCCATCACGGGCAATTGAGATATATCGTAAAGTTTCATGCGCGAATACGCGGTACTCAGCGTATCTTCAGGTGCAACCACAACAACCGATTTGTCCTCGTATTTTGCGACAATCAGGTCCCTGAGGTCTCCCAGCGATTTTGTGGCAATAAGGCCGTGGTCAATCAGCCATTGATCGTTATAGATTTTGGAGAGATATTTATTCCCGCTGTCGCAGATAAATGTGACGATGCGTTTCGGTTCTGTTTGTTCCCGCGCAAAGTGAACCGCCGCCGATATCAGAACGCCCGAGGATGATCCCGCGAGAAGTCCTTCGCGAAGAAGCAATGTGCGGCAGGTATGAAAGCTTTCGTCGTCGGTGATTGTATAAGCTTTCTTTACCAGGCTGAAATCAGCCTGCGCAGGAACGAAATCCTCGCCGATTCCTTCAACCAGCCAGGAACCAGCCTTACCGATTTTTCCACTATTCACATAATCGACCAGGATTGATCCGCTTGGATCCGCCAGAACAATTTCAAGTTTTGGATTCACTTTTGCAAAATATTTGGTCAATCCGCCGATGGTTCCGCCGGAACCAACGCCCACGACAACCGCGTCGACCTGATGGCTCATCTGCTGCCAGATTTCGGGACCTGTCGATGTCTCGTGGGCGAGCGGATTGGCGGGATTGTTGAATTGGTCAATGTAATAAGCGTTCGGTATTTCTTTTGACAATCGCCTTGCGTAATCCTGATAATATTCCGGATGTCCTTTCTCCACATCCGAGCGGGTCATAATGATTTGCACGCCCATTGCTTTCAGGTTTCGGATCTTTTCGCTGCTCATCTTGTCAGGAATAACCAGAAGCAGCCGGTAGCCTTTCTTCGCGGCGACTAATGCCAACCCTAATCCGGTGTTTCCGGCAGTTGCTTCGATCAGCGTATCTCCAGGCTTGATTTTCCCCCGCCTCTCGGCGTCCTCAATCATTGACAGACCGATGCGATCTTTGATTGATCCGCCGGGGTTCTGGTTTTCGAGTTTTAAAAATAGCCGGCTGGGTGCGATGCCGAAGCAGGAAACTTCAACAATCGGGGTATTGCCGATGAGGTCAAGGGTGTTGTCAAATATCATAAAAGGAGACTCCTTATGGGGACCTCTAAAAATTCAAAAACGCGGTCTGTCATTGCGAACGAAGTGAGGCAATCTCGCGTTTTTGAAAGGAATTAAGGGAGATTGCCGTGTCGCTTCGCTCCTCGCAATGACATTAAGGCAATTTCCAGAGGTTCCCTTATGTACGGGTTATCCAAATTGCCACTGCGATGTTCTTTCTTCATGTTTCCAGTCACGCCTTATTTTCTTCCATTTTTCGTCCCTGTTCCGCTCGATTACGTTGATTTCATCTTCACCAAGATGTTTGAATCTTCCCTGTGCCGAAAGATAGTCACGCAGCGGAATAAATTCCCCCGGATCGTGGTTAAGACTGAAACCATCGTTTTCATATTCTGCAAGATACCACAATCCGCTTGCCACAGCCAAACGTGAAATTTGGAGTGTGGCCGACGGTTCATATTCCCATCCGGTTGGACACGGCGCGAACACGTGTATATATGAAGTTCCTGTTGTTTGTTTGGCCTTATTGACTTTTCGCAATAGATCCGGAATAAATCCAACACTTGCGGTCGCCGCATACGAAATTCCATGCGCCGCCACGATTTCGAACATATTTTTCTTGACAGTGCGCGAACCCGTACCTTTCGATCCTGCCGGCGTTGTGGTCGTCCGCGCACCTAAAGGAGTAAGACCGCTTTTCTGGATACCGGTATTCATATAGGCTTCGTTGTCATAGCAAATATAAATAATACGGTCGTTACGGTCTATGGCGCCCGATAGCGCCTGAAGCCCGATATCCGCAGTGCCTCCATCACCGGCGAATCCGACCACGGCATAGTCTTTCAAGCCCAACGCTTTTGCTCCGGCGGCGATTCCAGACAGCATAGAGGCTGTGCCTGGAAAAGTGGATATCATGGCATTGATTGCAAATGCCATTTGCGGAAAGATGAATCCCACCGCCGACATGCATCCAGCGGGAAGCACCGCAAATGTTCGCGGCCCCAGCACTTTGAGCGAAAGGCGGACCGCAAGACTCCCGCCGCAGCCGCCGCATGCCTTGTGGCCGAAGAAATACTCGTCATTCGTCAAGTCTGGTATGCGGATGCCGTGATCTGTTTTCACGTCGCGACTCCCAAATTCACAAACCGCACGTTCCGAACGGATTCTCCGGTTCGGGCCTTTTCGAGGTCGGTGAACGCCTCCCTGATATCGCCGCGGGAAATGCTTCTGCCGCCGAGCCCGGCGATGAAATTCAACACCGGCACCTGCATGCCGGCCTTCATCAGCGCCGAATTGACGTTGGTAAAAACCGTCCCTTCGAAGCCGAATGAAATGTCCTTTTCAAGAACGCCGATGGCGCGACCGGGTCTTGCAAGTTCGGCAATTTCGTCTTCGGGAAACGGGCGCATGTACCGGATCCGGCATAACCCCGCTCTAAACCCATGATCGCGCAACTCGTCAACGACTGTGCGGACTGTCCCGGCAATGCTCCCGAGCGTAATCAGAATGCAATCCGCATCCTCCGTCCAGTAATTTGAAACCAGCCCGCCGTACCGGCGGCCGAGGCATGTGCCGAAAGCCGCGTCCACTTCCCGAATTATATCCTTTGCGTCAAGCATTGCCGCGTGCTGCTGGTACTTGAACTCCATAGTGTCCTGCGGTGTTGAACTGAACCCCACATTTTTCGGATTGTCAAGATTCATTGCATAGGGATTATCGTAGGACGGCAGAAAAGAATCCACTTCCACCTGATCGGGAACAAGTACCGGCTCATAGGTGTGGGTCAGTACAAAGCCATCCAGATTAATCATCACGGGTGTTAGTACCCGTTTGTCTTCGGCTATACGATAGGCCTGAATCACGAGATCAAGACTTTCCTGCGCGTCTTCGGCATACACCTGAATCCAACCGCAATCGAGCAAAGACAGGGAGTCTCGCTGGTCGCCATAGATGCTCCACGGCAACGCAAGCGCCCGATTCGCATTCATCATGACAATAGGGAACCTCCCGCCGCTGGCGTAATGGAGGCATTCCGCCATGTAAATAAGCCCTTGCGACGATGTGGCGGTAAATGTCCGGGCGCCAACGGCGCTCGCCCCCATCATTGCCGATAACGCGGAGTGTTCCGATTCAACATGCAGATATTCCGCATCCAGGTCGCCGCTCTGCATCATCTCGGCTAGTCGCTCCACCGCCACGGTCTGGGGCGTGATGGGATAGGCGGCTATGACGTGGGGCCGGGATAGTTTTACGCCCAACGCAATTGCCTCATTGCCGGAGAGAAAAAGTCTTTGCTGCACCGCCTATTCCTCTTTTACCATGGCAATCGCACCCACTTTGCATTCCCTGGCGCAGATCCCACAGCCTTTGCAGAAATCGTAGTCGACGCGGACTTTCTTTTCATTTCGGAAAATGGCTCCATCCGGACAGGCGGCATAACAGAAAAGGCAGCCGATGCAAGCGGCGTCACTAATGACCGGCCTGGAAGTCCGGTAATTGCTGTTTCCCGATACCAGATGTCCGGCCTTAAACGACGGGCCAACCGGATATTCCGAAATAGCGCAAGGCCGTTTGTATGGTTGGATGGTCGGTTTTATCATTCCATTTCGGATTTTATCGAAGTGTAAGCCTCATAGAGAAGCGCAATATTCTTTTCTACAAGCGATGGTTTCATTTCGAGCGTGATTGCCTGTTGAAGAGCTTCGATCTTTATCCCGTCCCAAACCGCAGCTAACGCGCCCAATAATGCGGTATTGGCAATTGGCTTTCCGAGAATCTCCAGAGCCAATCTCGTGGCATCGATTCCAATGACCCGGACATCAAATCTTGTTGCATCGATGTGTGAAGCTGTATTGACCAGCAGAATCCCGTCCTCCTTCATTTCGTCCTGGTTGTTAACGTTGAGGAGCGTTTCATCAAGGTATACCCGATAATCCGCGATTTCGATTTCGCTGCGGTCGGCAATCCGTTGATCGTTGATTTTAGTGAAACCCAGCACAGGCGCGCCCCTTCGCTCCGGACCGAACGTCGGAAACGATAACGCGGATTTATCGGAAAAAAGAGCAGCGGCCACGCCGAGAATGCGTGCCGCAGTGAAAGCCCCCTGCCCTCCGCGGCCATGCCAGACGATCTCAATCATTTTCGTTCCCTTGCCAGAGATCGAAGCCTCAGCAACCGGTTCCCGGCGTCCGTGAGGGTTTCTTCCTTTTTTGCAAAGTGAAAACGGATGTAGTTGGTGACCTTCTCCCGGAAGAAGCTCGATCCCGGCACTGCCGCGACCCCAACGTCACGCGAAAGCCATTCGCAGAACCCAACATCATCCCCGACTTCGAATTCTGAAACGTCAACCATTACGTAGTATGCGCCGTCGGGTTTCGAATACCGTAATCCAGCGTTATCGAGCGCGTCGAGAAAAAGCGAGCGTCTGGCCGTATATTGTTCGCGCAAACGGTGGTAATATGAATCCGGAAAGTGGAGCGCCGTAACGGCAGCTTCCTGTAACGGCGCGGCCGCGCCCACGGTGAGAAAATCGTGGACTTTACGCGTCGTATCGATGATCCGCGCAGGAGCAATGATATATCCGAGCCGCCAGCCGGTGATGGAGTATGTTTTCGACAGCGAGCTGCAGGAGATGGTCCGTTCGAACATCCCGGGTAATGATGCGAAATAGGTATGTTCAAATGGCGCGTACACGATATGCTCGTACACTTCGTCGGTTATTACAAAAGCGTCAAACTCTTCCGCAAGGCGGGCAATCGCGAGCAATTCGTCGCGGGAAAATACTTTACCCGTCGGATTTCCCGGATTGCACAAGATGAGCGCTTTCGGGCGTTGCTCGAAAGCCGTGCGGAGTTCTTTTGGATCGAATGAAAAATCAGGGGGTCGTAGCGAAACGTAAATCGGTTTGGCGCCTGTTAAAATTGCGTCCGCTCCGTAGTTTTCGTAAAACGGTGAGAAAACAATCACCTTTTCGCCGGGGTTGACAACAGTTACCATTGCCGCCATCATCGCTTCGGTACTGCCGCAGGTCACGGTGATGTTCGTGTCGGGATCAACGGGAATCCCCATAAAGCGTTCCTGCTTTTTTGCAAGCGCAACACGGAAGTTTTGAGCGCCCCAGGTAACCGCATACTGGTGAGGCCCGGTCCGTGCAACGCGTTGCATGGACTCAAGAAGCTCAGGCGGCGGGTCGAAGTCGGGGAACCCCTGCGAGAGATTGATTGCGCCGGTTTGGTTTGCGACCCGCGTCATTCGCCGGATCACCGATTCGGTGAATATTTTTGTTCGAGTACTGATGTCCGGCATTCAATGATTCTCCCGTTGCGTTCGTAAATCAACTAACCGCTTCGCCTTATGCGTCGTGCGCGGCAGAGTCCCGGCTTTATGTACCTTGACGTTTTTCGGTTTAACCCCGGATTTGATTTTAATTTGCGCCGAAACATGCCTTGCCAGTTCTTCCGTTTTACTCTCGTGTCCAGAAGCGGTTTCGACTTCGACATCAAATTTCACCAGGCGTTCCTCTTCGTATACCGTAATGCGATACTCTCCGGTAAGAGTAGTAATTTCGCGTACCACATATTCGATATCGCTTGGAAATAAATTGACGCCGGAAACAATAATCATATCGTCAATCCTGCCCTGCACTGTAAAGCGAGAGAAGGTCCGGCCGCATGCGCAAGGTTCGGCATAGCGCGTCACAATGTCTCCGGTGCGAAAACGGATCATCGGCCGGGCTGCTTTTTGAAGCGTGGTTAGCACCATTTCACCGGGTTGTCCATCGGGAACCGGCTGCAGGGTATTCGGATCAATTACCTCAAGCAGCATGTTGTCTTCGGCAAGATGCAGCCCATCCTTTTCCGGGCACATGCCCGCGCACGAGCCAAAGATGTCCGAAATTCCATAGTAATCGTAAAGGTCGGCGCCCCAGATGTCCTCGATGGCTTTACGTGTGGCCGGAATAGAGCCTCCCGGTTCACCAGCCACAATAATCTTGCGTATGAAGAGGTCGCGTCTGGGATCAATACCTTGCTTTATCGCTTCTTCGCCGAGATGCCAGGCATAGGACGGCGTTGTCCAGGTGATCGTCGGTTTGAATTGTTTCATTATGTAAAGCAATCGATCGGACGGAATCGTACCTGCCCAGATACACAATGCCCCCAGATTCTGCGCGCCGATCACGTCCGGACCGCCAACAAAAAGGGAGAAATTGAGCGCGTGAAGATAGCGATCAGTCGGACGCATTCCGATGCTCCAGTACTGACGCGATTCCACGTTTTGAAAATCGTCAAAGTCCTTTTTTGTAAATGGGCTGAGCGTTGGAACGCCGGTTGAGCCGCTGGAGGCGGAAACAAAAACAATGTCGGTTTCCGGCACCGCGACCATGTCGCCAAGATCCGGGGCCGCCAGTTGCCTGTCCCGTTCTATTATCTTGTCGGTAAACGGATATCGTCGCAGGTCATCAAGATGCTTGAGACCAGAAGGCTTGATGCCGTGTTCGTCAAAACTCCTTTTGTAGTAGGGGGAATTGTGATACGCAAATTCCAAATGCTCTTGAAGTTTCTCCAGTTGAAGCTTTTCCAGTTTCGGCCTCGGCAGCGTTTCGAGTTCCTCTTCCCAAAATTTTTTTTCCATTCTGGACAATCCCTATTTCTTATTGGTTTTTTCTGCAATTGCGTCGCCGCCCATTTGTACCGCCTGCACGAGCACAATAAGGATGGCAACCGTAACGAACATTATATCTGTCTGATAGCGGTAATAACCGAAGCGAATGGCAAGATCTCCAACGCCTCCTCCACCCACAATCCCGGCCATTGCGGAATACCCTATCAGGCTTATTGCCGTAACCGTCAGGCCGCGAAGCAACCCCGGCATCGATTCGGGAACCAAGACATCCCTGATTATTTGCATAGGCGATGCGCCGAACGAAAGAGCAGCCTCAATTATCCCGCGATCGATTTCGCAGAGCGAAGCCTGGACCAAACGCGCGTAAAAAACGGTCGCCGCAATAGCCAGCGGGACCGATGCCGCGATCGGCCCAATGGTTGTTCCAATGATCTTTTGGGTGATCGGCAGAAGGATAACAAGAAGGATGACAAAAGGAGTCGACCTGATTACGTTGATAACAAAACCGCTCACGACGTTGACGGCCCGGTTTTCCCAAAACAGGTTTTTGCTTGTTACATACAAGAGAAGCCCCAAGGGTATCCCTGCAGCAATGGAAATTGCCAAGGAAATCCCGACCATCTGGAACGTTTCCCCAAAGGCTTTGACAAGATCAGCAAGAAGGGACAAAACATATTGTTTATCCATGTATCACCTCAACGGATTCCGCTCTGGTTTTCAAGTAGTCAATTGCTTTTTGAATTTCCTCTTTGTCGCCAATGGTGTCTATCAAGAGAACGCCCAGCGGTTTTCCGTTTATGTATTCGATCTTTCCATGGAGCACGTTAAAGTGAACCGCATGTTTTCTCAACGCGTCCGAAAGCACCGGTTCTTCCGCCTTTTCTCCTCTATAAACAACTTTGACAAGCGAGCCTTTCACCTCTTTGAGCAATCTGGGAGGCAGTTCGAGATCAAGCGTATGTTCCACCAGTTGACGCGTAAAGGGATGAACAGGGGCGGCAAAGATGTCGTATGCGTTCCCTGTTTCAACAATCTTCCCCTCACTCATTACCGCGACCTTTGTGCATATCTTTTTAACAACGGCCATTTCGTGGGAAATAAGAATAATGGTTATCCCCAGTTTCCTGTTTATGTCGCCAAGAAGGTCGAGAAGGGCATTTGTCGTTTCCAGATCAAGTGCCGATGTCGGCTCGTCGCAGAGAAGGATCTTGGGATTGTTTGCCAAAGCGCGCGCGATGCCCACGCGTTGTTTCTGACCGCCAGAAAGCGTTGACGGGTAAACGGATGATTTGTCGGAAAGACCTACCAGATCAAGCAGCTCCGGAACCCGGGCATCAATTTCCTTCTTCGTTTTGCCGGCAATGTGCAATGGAAACGCTACATTTTCCGCCACGGTTCTTGCATAAAGGAGATTAAAGTGCTGAAAAACCATGCCCACGGAAAGACGAAATCTCCTGAGTTCTTGGCCTTTGGCACCGGTGATGTCGACTCCGTCAATTATTATGGAACCTGATGACGGTTTCTGGAGAAGGTTAACGGTGCGCAGCAGCGTGCTTTTCCCGGCGCCACTGGTGCCTACGATTCCGAAGATCTCGCCGTCCGCAATAGCAAGATCCGCGTTTCGAACGGCATGCAAAACGTTCCTGCCATTCCTAAATGTTACGGATAAATCCTTAACATGTACCATTTATCGGTTCCAGCATCTTCCGGTAGTATCGTATTCCCAGTGTCGTTTCTCCGGCCCTGGGAATACGGATATGTTTCAGGTCGCGATACAACGGAGCTTTATTCCGAAGTTGCTATTTGGCTTTTGCCTTCAGCCATTCGGGCTTCTGGAAATCCTTGAAAATGTTTTTCGGATCGTCGACGACCGCAAGGAATTCCTTTGATTCAACCACATCCTTGATGTCCTTCGCGAATTGTTTGTCGAGGTCTTCGGTGCGGACCGCGACAAGGTTGATATTGCCCTCAATGAGCGTTTCACGATTGAGGGCGGTAGACCATATTCCTGCCGCAATAGCGTAATTCCCATTTACCAGAGAGAAATCAACGCTTTCGACCGATCTGGGAAGCTGCGCCGCTTCAATCGGCTTCACTTTAAGATTATGAGGGTTCTCGCCGATGTCTTTTTCCGACGCCTTTGCCGCATCGATATCCGGTTTTATTTTAATGAACCCCAGCGTTTGCAGATAGCGCAAGGCCCGCGCAAGATTGGTCGGGTCGTTGGCAATCGTAACGGTGGATCCGTCCTTGATTTCAGCGACGGACGCGTATTTCTTTGAGTAGACGCCCAGAGACGCCGTTGGTATCGTGATAAGCGGTGAAAGTTTCAATCCTTTATCGGCAGAGAATTTTTCAAGGTAGACCCTGTGCTGAAAGACATTCACATCGATGGATTTGTTGGCAAGCGCGAGATTGGGCTGAACATAATCGCTGAATTCCTTCAATTCGATTGCATAGCCTCTTTTTTCTAGGCCCGGCTTGATTGCTTGCTTAACCAAGTCCCCGTAAGGGCCGGGCGCCACGCCGAAGATGATCTTCTTTGCATCGGCCGAAACCCCGGAACTTAGGGTGAGAATGGCCAGAATTCCAACAATTGTAGAGGTTACTTTATTTAACGAGTTCATTCAAGTCTCCTTATGTTTGTTTTTTGTAGTTACGAAACGTTCATCAAATTGTCTACAACCGCTGACGCCGTGCGTTCTTCAAAACTTTCCTGTGAAAATCAACTCCGGTCTCGTCTCAACTTTTGTCTTGAGAACTGCGCCATCGGAATACTTCTGTTCGAAAATGCGCACGCGCGGTGCGATCTCAAAATTCTTGTTTGCGCTCCACACGTATTTCAGGTCCCCGTAATAGAAAGAGTTGAGAGAACTGGCTTTCGTTTTTGTGTCCTGGTCTGAACTGTAATTGACGTCCAGCAAAATGTTACCGGGACCGGCCTTAACCGTTCCTCCAACTCCCACAAGAGTTCCGACTCGAGCAAACTCTACACTGTCCGCGGTTTTATTTGACGTATGGCTGTTGGCATTGCCGAATGCGGCGTAACCGGCGTTCGCGCGCACGGATGCGATATCGTTGATTTTGTAGGAGCCGGCAAACCCTACATCCCATTCGTTGTCGCCTTTTTGTGTAGCATAATTGTATTTTCGGAAGATGACGGTGGCGATTTCCGGCGTTAGTGTCAACGAGCCAACGCTAAAGGGCAAGTCAAGTATGTAGAGCTGCTGGCTCGGGTCGTTTTTGGCACCAGTAAACCACTTTTGCGGACGCGCGGTCGCGGAATCATCTACGATGGTCCCAAGCAATTCGGCGCTGAATTTGATGTCCGACCTAAGAATGGGCACGCCAAGCTTCAGGCCGGTGATCGACCCATTTGTACCGGTCAACCACCCGACTTCACCGGCGCCGTATCCCTCTGAGGTACCATAATTGCCAAGCTTGAGGGATCTTTCGAGCAAATCAAGAGCGCCATAGCCGTTTTCCGGCACGATGCCGGCCGATATGTTCAGGAATCCGGGATCCCATTTTGCATATGCAAGGTTAAAGAATGGGAAGAGAGAATTTTGTTTCCCGACGTGATTGCTGGACAGATACGTTATTTGATCGGTGTTGACCCAATTGTTTCCGATTTGGACTTGAAAACTGACTTGATCGTTTATTCTTGCCTTTAGACCGGCGTAATAGCCTATTTGATGCGTGTAATAAAGTTCAGCGCTGTCGCGGCCCGATTTGGGGGTTTCGTCGATGTATCTCACTCTAAAACGGTATTGTGCGTAGCCGTATGGAGTAAAAACGGGTCCTGTTTGCTCAGCCTGGGCGAACGATTCTCCGGCGAGAATTGCCAGAGCAAAAAAAACAATGGAAACATGTCTCATTTAGATACTCCTCTATCTTTGAGAATGTCTCCAGAGGTCTGGTCAACATTTCAGCAAGTATTTGTGGATTTCGCAAGGGTGGTCCCTTTGCAGTTTTGGGGATCATGTAGCAATCTTTTGGCTGGCGTTTCGCCTCCTTTCAGTTGGGGTCTTTATTCGGCAGTCAGTTCGTAGTTTGGCGCCTTCATACTGACGATTGGATTTAATATAACTATTCCTATCAATTAGATCAAGTAAAGAATTGAATTAAGTTTATAAACGTTGTAACACATTGATTATTAACGATGAAATAGCCGTGGTCACGACAGTGTTTTGGTTTGGGAAGACTTCATCCAGTGCAAGCGTGTAAATTATTAACGGCCTGTTTGATCCGGGACAGCGCCGCCTCAAGAGTTGACCGGGGGCAACCGAAGTTAAGCCTTACAAAACCGTCTCCCCGAAACGCCCTTCCGTCGCCAAGCCCGACTCCGGCTTTCTCAAAAAAGCCCGCCGGATCCGTTATCCGCAGCGCACGGGAATCTATCCATGACAAATAGGTCGCCTGGACAGGACTCACCGAAAGTCCGGGAGTCGCCCCGATCGATTCGGTAACCAGATCCCGGTTGATTCGCAGATAATCAAGCAGCTCCGCGCGCCACTGCCTGCAATCGCGGTATGCGGCAAGTGCGGCAACAAGACCCATGACATTGACATCGGGAACAATGCCGGCCATTGCGCGTTTGAACCGAACTCGCAGTTGCGGGTTGGAAATAATCGCTATTGAAGCCCCGAGACCGGGGATATTGTAGGTTTTGCTGGGAGCGATCAAGGTAATTGTCCTGCGGGAAACGGACGAATCAAGAGACGCCAGGGGAATGTGCTTCTTAAAAGGATCAAGAATGATTTGGTTGTGGATTTCGTCGGCACAAATCACCAAATTGTGTTTCTCGCAGTGAGAAGCAATTCCAAGAAGTTCTTCGCGATCAAAGCATCTACCAACAGGATTATGCGGGTTACACAGAAGAAAGAGCCTGGTGTCGGGCTGCACCGATTTTTCAAGAGCCTCAAAATCGAAATGCCACCGGGTTCCCATGTGAGCCAGTGGCACAGAAATCAGGCGGCGACCCGCGTTCTTTGGCGCTGAAAAGAAAGGCGGATACACGGGGGTTGCGGCAATGACACTGCTATTGATTTCACCGACC
>Ga0181527_1001061_pt1 | contig 29513 bp, 32 predicted proteins | sample PEATcosm2014_Bin_30_FD_119762 | JGI IMG/M metagenome (GOLD analysis project Ga0181527, IMG submission 119762) | Peatland microbial communities from MTU Mesocosm Facility, Houghton, MI, USA - PEATcosm2014_Bin06_60_metaG | ecosystem: Environmental > Terrestrial > Soil > Wetlands > Peat | place...
TCCACCGGCGTTGCCGACCCACGGAGGGATGAAACTGCGTCCGACGATGCCGCCGCTAACTTGCTAACTCGCTCGTCCCCGCTTCAGCGGGGGCTAACTCGCTGCATTTGCCCAAACACGCTGTTTCTGTTTGCATTGTTCAACTTGCAGCACAATCGAAATTCTGTTTCCATGTAGATTGGCTCATCTATCGCTCTTCGGCGGCCCTGCGCCCCCGCCGGTGAGCGCCTGTGCGCAGCGGTGCGCGGGTTCTGCTCCATCGCTCGAGCAGAACCCGTCCCCCGCGCAGACAGGGCTGCGCTGGCCTCAATCGATGGCCTCTCGGGTCAGATTTCCAACCTTCGGGCGGCCTCAGCGCTCCCAGCGATTGCCCGGCGGGCGGTCCCACTCGATAAGGTGGGCGCGGCCATCTCTGACTCTGATAGTTCCTCTGTATGTTGGTGCGCCCTTCCAGGTGATTTCAATTGTGAATGGTCCGGTAAATACTCCGGTGCCAACCCCTGCCGTACCGCCTGTCACCCACAGCGAATCCCCGGCCTGCCTGAAAACATAGCCGCCGGTCCAGGGGGGCCCCACCGCTATGTTCACGCGCCCTTTGTTCACCGCCGCGCACTGATTATCGACAAAGCACCTATGCTGAACGGTGCCGTTGGAGCATTGTTCGGCATAGAACCGCTCATGCGGAGCGCATTGGTTGTGGTCGTCGCCGCCGCAGGTGGTGTTTCCGATGAACTGGCATCCCGGGTCTTGAGCCGCGGCTTGCATGGCTGCCGCGCAGATGGCGATGGCGCAGAGCCCTGCGAGTCCGATTCTGTTGGGCATACATCCCTCCTGATAATCGCAGAGTAACCCACGAATTCGGGCTTTGTATACCGGAACTTCCAAATCACTGATGGGTAACCTGCGCTCACAGAAGGTCGAGGCGGTCAAGGACGTTGGCCAGGTGCTTCCTCGCGGCGGGGAGCATGCAGGCGATTTTGTGGGTTGAGCAGCGGATGCCCTTGGCTGCGCCGTCGTCTACTCCGACGCCCTCAAGACCGCCTTCGCCAACGTCCCTCCCGAGCTCAGCGCCCAGCACGTCGCCGTCTCCGCCGAAGTCGCCCAAGCCCTCGCCACCGGCATCCGTCTCCGCACCGGCGCAACATTAGGCCTGGGCGTAACCGGCATCGCCGGCCCCACCAGCGCAACCGAAGAAAAGCCCGTAGGTCTCGTCCACATCGGCGGGTGGCCCACCCTTTCCGAAGCAATAAGTCGGGTGCCCCATCCTTCGATTCTTTCTATCGAAGGGCGGGTGGACAGTAGAGCCTGTCCAGCCCAGTGCCGGGCGCCCCATCCTTGACGCAGTCTTTTCGCGTCAAGGGTGGGAGGCCACGAACCCCCCGACGAGCGCCGGCCGTTTCAGGTCTCGTCCGCCGCGGCGGAAGACCTGGGATCCCACCGCGCAAAACGCCGCCAACCCCGGCCCTCTACACAATTCTTTTTGCCCCGCCGCCGCACTTGGCCTATCCTGAGTCCGCATGGACCGCTCGAAGATCATCACGATTGAACCCGGCAATCACAATGACCGAGTCCTGCTCGCCGTCGGGAAGTACAAGAAGGGCGAGGCCTCGCTGGGTCGGGCTGCTGAAGTTGCCGGTCTGCCCGTCGGCCAGATGATGACGGTCCTTGAAGAATTCGGCGTACAGAGCCGCATCGAACAGGAAGACTATCGCCAAAGCCTGGCCCATCTGGCCAAAGTCTGGTAGAAGGGGCGCCGTCCCATGGTCTTCGCCAAACGCCTCCGCGAGGGAGTCATCCGCGGCCAAATCACCTCCAGCATCCGCATCTGGACCAGCCCCCACGTCAAAGTCGGCAACCGCTACCGCATGGGTTTCCAGCGGCCCTCGAAGACGCGGATCGCCTTATCGAGAGGGCGCCGGTCCCACTCTGCATCACTCAAACCGGTTTACCCCTAAAGGCGCCTCCAAGCCAGGAGAGTACTTCAAAGCGCCTACTTGTCAAAGGGGGCCGGCCCGGCTTACACTCGGTCCACGTATGGCGTCCGCCCGCTTGTTTCGCGTCATTCTTCCCGTGTCAAACATCGAGGCCGCGGCTGTCTTTTACTCTGCCGTACTCGGCGAGCCGGGCGCGCGCATCTCTCCCGGCCGGCACTACTACAACTGCGGCGGCACGATCCTCGCCTGTTTTGACCCGCGGGCCGACGGCGACGAATGGGACGCAACTGCGAACCCCGACCATGTGTATTTCGCGGTAGACGACCTTGAATCGTACTTCCGCCGTGTAAGCGAACAGCCGAACGGCTCCCTCACACGCCCAATTGAAACTCAACCCTGGGGCGAGCGCAGTTTCTATTGCGCCGACCCTTTTGGTAACAAGCTTTGTTTCGTAGATGAACGAACCCTTTTTACGGGTCCGTGAGGCGAACAGCGCACCGGACGACACCATCTCTCGATGCTGCCGGATGCCGGGTGCCCCAGGTCTCGCCTCGGAGGCCTGAGAATCATCCACTCCCACTCCGCCATCTGGCCAAATTCTGGTAGAAGGGGGTGCAGACCATGGTCTTCGCCAAGCGCCTCCGCGAGGGAGTCATCCGCGGCCAAATCACCTCCAGCATCCGCATCTGGACCAGCCCCCACGTCAAAGTCGGCAACCGCTACCACATGGGCGAAGGCGAAATCGAGATCGAGTCCATCACCCCCATCGGCTTCCCCGAAATCACCCCCGCGCTGGCCCGCGAATCAGGTTTCCTGGGCGTCCTCGATCTTCTCAAAGTCGCCAAACACGGCAAAGGGGACAATGTCTATCTGATCCGCTTCCACTACCTCCCTCCCCAAAAAAAGCGCGCAGCCCAGCCGAAGAAAATGCAGCGGCAATAACCCCCGCCCACGCCAAGCGCCCATCCCCCAGGCGGCAGGAAACGCCCGCCGCCGCCGCCATCGAGGCGCGCGAACGCAAAGTCGAGATTTTCTCCGCCTGGGTCAGCCGCGGCCGTCTACTACTTGGCAGTCGCGGGTTTGTAGCCCGACTCCCCGGCCTTCTTCATCGCCGCCAATCCCTCCTCCACGCTGAGCAGCGGGGTGGTCTTCACGTTTTTGCATGCTCCGCCGGCTGCTACTGACAGCGCGAAGGCCGCGGCGCTCACGTTGTCCGGCATCTCGATGATCGCGGCCACGTCATAATCCCCGAACGTCAGCCAGAACGATCCGATCGTGCCGCCAAGTTTTTCGATCGGTTTGCGCACCGCCTCCGCGCGGTTCTGCGGCCGTTTGATCATAGCCGCCAATGCTTCGGCGCTGTAGGACACTTGCAAAAGGTAACTGGGCATCGAATGCCCCCTCTCAAGGGAAGTTCCCGTATCGGGATACGGGGAAGGCGCCAAGTATACACCCGCCCTCCAACCCTTGGATTTGCCTGTTCCCGCTTCCTTCCGCAAACCGTCTTCAGTCGTCTGTTCAAAGAGCCGGGCGCCACAGTGCCTGCCCTGGGCATGCCGAAGGGTCTCGCTTCTGACCTGGATTTCCACCCCCCTCTGACGCCGTCACCCTCCACCCCGCCGAAGACTATCCCCTGTTCCCTGTTCCCTGTTCCCTGTTCCCTGTTCCCTGTTCCCTAGTCCCTATTCCCTAGTCCCTGCTTTTCTCACTGCTGCAGCACCACCTGATCCCCTTCCTTCAGCCCGCTCACAATCTCCGTCACCGATCCATTTGACAGCCCCACCTTCACCGGCACCTTCCGCATGCCGTCCTTCTGCTTCTTATCCGGAATCTCCACCGACGCATTCTTCTGGTTGTCGTAGATCACCGCGTTTTCCGGCACCGTCAGCACGCCCTTGTGCTCATCGAGCAGGATCTCCGCGTTGGCCGTCATCAAGGCCTTCAGTTCCCCGCCGGGGTTGTCGATCGAAACCCGCACCTCGAACGTCGTCACATTGTCCTTCTCCACGCCCATCGGTGAAATCTTGGTCACCTTGCCGTTGAACACGCGGTCTCTGAAGCTTTCCACCTTGATGCGCGCCGGCTGCCCCATGTACACGTGCGCAATATCAGCCTCGTCCACCTTGCCCTGCACGTACACCTCGTTGATGTCGCCCTCGGTCATCACCAGGGTGGCCGTCGAGCCCAGCACCAGAATCGAGCTCACCGCATCGCCGATCTCCACGTCCCTGGACAGAATCACCCCGTCCATCGGCGCCACGATCGTCGTGTACCCCAGTTGCTCCTCCAGTTGTTTCAGGCTCGCCTCGGCCTGCTGCACCTGCGCCCGCGCCTGCTTCAGCTTGGCCGTGTCCACGCCGATCTGCGCCTTCGACGAATCCCGCCGCGTCAGCGCCGCCAGGTAGTCCTTGTCGGCGTCGTTCAGCGCCTGCTGGCTCACGATCCCGTCCTTGGCCATCTGCTGGTTGCGGTCCAGCGTCAGCTTGTACATCGGCAGGTCCGGCGCCGCCGCGTTCACCTTGTCCTGCTCGATATTCGCCTGGTACGTCCCCACGTTGGCCTCGGCGCTCGCCAGTTGCGCCTTCTGCGCGTCCACCTGCGCCAAGATCTCCTGTTGGTCCAATTGTGCCAACTGCTGTCCCTTTTTCACCTGATTGTTGATGTCCACGTAGAGCTTTTCCACGATTCCCGAAGCTTTCGACTTCACCTCCACCTTGGTAATCGGCTGAATCTTCCCCGTAGCCACCACGCTCCGCGCCACGTCGCCCTTCGTCACCTTGGCCAGCTTGTTGGGATCGATGGTCGAGCCCTTCGCCAGGCGCACCACCGCAACCCCGGCAACAAGCGCCACCACCACCACCCCAATGCCCACCCAGATCCAGAATGCTTTGCTCTTTCGTGACGCGGCCACTCCACCCTCCCCAAAACGCGAAGAAAGCCTGAACCACCCCTCACTCAGCTCATTCGATGCAAATAAGTCGATGCAGCAGGCTACATTTTCAGACGGCGCCGGCGTATCGCTGTCACCCTCTGCTCCCTCTTACGCAACCCGCCGCCCCTTGGTTCCAGCCCTTCCATTGCATTCTCCCGGAACCGGCGCCCCCGCCGCCGCGTATCACTCTCCGAGCGCCCTCCCTCGGCGTCTAATCGCCATGCAGAGTTTTTCCGACACTCTCGGCCAGGTCTTCCGCGCCATCATGGCCAACAAGCTGCGCACCTTCCTCACCATGTTCGGCATTGCCTGGGGTGTCGGCTCGCTGCTGGTTCTGGTCGGCCTCGGCGAAGGCTTCCGCTCCGGCCAGCATCGCAACCTCTCCACCTTCGGCAACGACGTGGTGATGATGTGGAACGGCACCATCCCCGCGGTGGCCAACCAGCATACCGGGATGCGCCCTTACCAGCTCACGCTCCGCGACGAGGCAGACCTTCGCGGGCTGCCTGAGTTGCGCGACGTGACAGCCAACCTGGGCCGCGGCGATCTTTACGCCGTGAGCGCATTTTCCAATACCTCGGGCCAGGTGCTGGGCGTTGAGCCCAACTTCACCTCCGTCCGCTTTGTGCCCATGGCCCAGGGCCGATTCATCGACAGCAACGACGTGGCCGATCGGCGCCGCGTTGTGGTGCTCGGCCTCAAAACCGCCCAGCTTCTATTCCCCGGCCGGCCCATGCTGGGGGAAACGGTCACCATCAACGACATCTCCTTCACCGTGATCGGCCAGGTGGGCTCGATCAGCCGCGGCAACAACGACAGCGACAACCAGAAGCTCTACATCCCGCTCAGCACCATGCAGGAGCTGTTCGCCATGAAGGGGGAGAACATTGCGCGCGACGCCGTCAGCTCCATCCAGTACCAGCCGGCGCGCAAGGGCGACACCGGCGCCGCCGTCCCCGCGGTGCATAAGGTCATCGCCCGCAACCACGGCTTCGACCCCAGCCTGAAAGACGCCTTCGAGGAGTGGGACACCATCGAGGAAGAGCACATGATCGGCGCCATCTTCAACGCCATGGACATCTTTCTCGGCGGCGTCGGGATCGTCACTCTGGCCCTGGGCGCAGTCGGCATCATCAACATCATGCTTGTTTCAGTCACCGAACGGACGCAAGAGATCGGCGTGCTCAAGGCCATCGGGGCCACGCGGCGCGCCATCCTGGCGCAGTTCTTTTGGGAGGGGCTGCTTTTGACAGGAATCAGCGGGCTGATTGGAATCGCGCTCTCCGCCGGCCTGATGTATCTGCTCGATCACTTCTTCACCGGCAAGGTCCCGGGCTTCGATCCGCCGCGGCTGGTGCCGTGGTCGGCAGCATTGGCCATCGGCTCTCTCACGCTCTGCGGCATCGCGGCAGGCCTTTACCCGGCCAGCAAGGCGGCCGCCATGGACCCCATCGAAGCCCTGCGTCGGGAATGATTCTCGCCGCACTACCCATCACTGACAACTGATCTCTGATCCCTGATCTCTCATCTCTGATCTCTGATCTCTGATCTCTGATCCCTGATCTCTGATCTCTGATCTCTGATCTCTGATCTCTGATCTCTGATCTCTGATCCCTGATCTCTGATCTCTGATCTCTGACATCTGGTGCCCATCATGCTCAAAGACATTCTCGGCCAAGCCTGGGAGGCGATGATCTACAACCGCCGCCGCACCGCCATCACCATGGTTGGCATGGCCTGGGGCATCGCCACGGTGGTGCTTCTGCTGGCCTACGGCGCCGGCTTCAGCCGTGCCATCGAGAACATCTTTGCCCAGTGGGGCGTCAACCACATGGAGGTCTACGGCGGCCGCACCTCCGAGCAGGCCGGCGGCGACAAGGCCGGGGTCAAGGTCCGCCTCACCGACGAAGACGTCGACCGCATCTGGAACGCCGTCCCCGGAATCACCCAGATCACGCCCGCCATGTTCCAGGACACCACCGTCCAGAACGACCTGCACACCTACACCTGGTCGGCCGTCGGCGTTCGACCCCCGGGCCTGGACATCCTCGCGCTCGATATCGACCAGGGCCGTTTCTTCAACGGCCAGGAAGAGCAGCAGCGCGCCCACGTCTGCCTGATTGGCCCGGACGCCAAAACCAAGCTCTTCTCCGGCGGTTACGCGGTGGGCGAATCTATCCGTCTCAACGGCGTGATGTTCACTATCGTCGGCGTGCTGCGCGCCAAGATGGTCGAAGGCGAAAACGACATCAACACCGACATCTGGATTCCGTTCTCCACCATGGGCGATCTCAAAGACACCACGTACATCGACGGGGTCTGGTTCGACTACCGCGGCGACAACGAAGTCGTCGAGCAGAATCTCCGCAACACGCTGGGGGCCGCTCATCACTTTCGCCCCTCCGACCACCGCGCCATCTTTGTCGCCAATCTCCAGTCTCAGCTCCACCAGTTCCGCATCGTTTCCATCGCCCTGTCGGTTCTGCTCACCCTGGTCGGAGCGCTTACCCTGGGCATCGCCGGCATCGGCCTCATGAACATCATGCTCGTCGCCGTGCAGCAGCGCACCCGCGAAATCGGCATCGAAAAAGCTCTCGGCGCCCGCCGCCACCACATTCTCATCCAATTCCTGGCTGAGGCCATGGCCATCACCGGCGTAGGCGGCGTGGCCGGAATAGCCCTCGCCTACCTCATCTCCGCGCTCGTGGGCCGCATCACGTTCTACAGCGCCCTGGCCAAAAATGCCGAGTCCGCGGACATCCATCTCCTCATCTCGCCCACCTCGGTCGTTGTGGCCACCCTCATCCTGGCCGTCACCGGCCTCGTCAGCGGCATGATTCCCGCCATCCGCGCCGCCAACCTCGACCCCATCGAGGCCCTCCGCTACGAGTAGCACGACGCGTGGTTTAAAATCGAAGCAGCAATCAAATTTGAACAAACCACATTCCCCGGCCAGCGGTCACACCGGATTTCCCTGAGGGAGAGAAACATGGCACTGATGAAGACATCCAATCCAGCACTCGGCGACCAAACCTTTCGCGACCTTGCCGCCAGCCCGTCTGGAAGCCTGATCGACGCCGCCGACCGCATGACCCTGAGCGGCACGGTGAACAAGACCGGCGTTCTGCTCATCTGCGCCATCGCCTCCGCGGCCTGGACGTGGCACCTGTTCATGCAGTCGCGCGATATCGCCGATGTGATGCCCCTGATGCTGATCGGAATGTTCGGCGGATTGATCTGCGCCTTTGTCACCGTCTTCAAAAAGGCGTGGTCTCCGGTCACGGCGCCCATCTACGCGCTCCTCGAAGGCCTGGTGCTGGGAGGCTTGTCGGCGGTCTTTGACCTGCGCTATCCGGGCATTGCGATCCAGGCCGTAAGCCTTACCTTTGGCACCCTCTTCGTGCTGCTGCTCGCCTATCGCTCCGGAATGATCAAGGTAACGCAGAAGTTTCGCCTGGGAGTTATCGCGGCCACCGGCGGCGTCTTTCTCTTCTACATGCTCCAGATGCTGCTCGGCTTCTTCGGATTCCGCTTCGTTTCCATCAACGGCTCCGGGCCCATCGGCATCGGATTCTCGCTCATCGTCGTTGCCATCGCCGCCCTCAATCTGGTCCTCGATTTCGACTTCATCGAGCAAGGCGTCGCCTATGGCGCTCCCAGGTACATGGAATGGTATGGCGCCTTCGGCATCATGGTCACGCTGGTCTGGCTCTATCTCGAGATGCTCCGCCTGCTTTCCAAGATCCGCAGCAGAAACTAGGTCTCTGACCGCTTGTTGTTGTACCAAAACCGGGTGCCCCACCCTAAAACGAAACCGGGCGCCCCACCCTAAAACGAAACTGGGTGCCCCATCCTTGCGATTCTTTCTATCGCAAGGGTGGGAAACGACAAAAGCCAAACCCCAATGTTTTGAAAAGAAGCGGCCGGGTACTTGGGCGCCCTTCAGGTTTGCGGCGCCGCCATCCCTCCTTCAAATGCTGATCTCACCACCAAAGCTGGGTGCCCCATCCTAAAACGAAACTGGGTGCCCCATCCTTGCGATTCTTTCTATCGCAAGGGTGGGAAACGACAAAAGCCAAACCCTAATGTTTTGAAAGGACGCGGCTTCATAGGATGCAGAAAAACTCGTTGTTTTGAAAGGACGCGGCCGGGTACCGGGGCGCCCTTCAGGGTCCGGGCGTCGCCATCCCTCCTTCAAATGCTGATCTCACCACAAAAGCTGGGTGCCCCATCCTTGCGATTCTTTCTATCGCAAGGGTGGGAAACGACAAAAGCCAAACCCCAATGTTTTGAAAGGACGCGGCTTCACAGGATGCAGAAAAACTCGCTGTTTTGAAAAGAAGCGGCCGGGTACCGGGGCGCCCTTCAGGTTCGCGGCGCCGCCATCCCTCCTTCAAATGCTGATCTCACCACCAAAGCTGGGTGCCCCACCTGGGTGCCGGGGTACCCTCAGGGTCGGGGCAGCGCGTCTTTGTTTTTGCGCCTAGGGTGGGAGGCCGCGACACTCAATCACACGTACGAAATCACACGGCCTGAGACCGAGCCCCGTCCCGCACCGCATTTCACGCCTACGAGCTACCCGCCGCGACTAACTCCAGAACAGGATCGGCCTCCACTTCAACCGAGGATCCCATGCCATCGGCAAGCAAAGGCATTCCATCCGTGTCGCCCTCGCCGGCTTCGAGGAAAGCCTCGAAGAGAACCGCATACAGGCCTTGCCGCCCCGCGAGTCTCTTCTTCCGCGCGCGCAGAAAATCGAAGCGAAAGGCGGAACTGCGTTCGAGTTCGACCAGGAACGCCGGAGAAAAGAATTCCTGTGCGTCGGCCAAAGCCATCACGATGACCGATCGCCAACTCATTCGCAGCAGCTCCTTCAGCGTCGCGGGGCCGTTGGGCAACCGGTCCATCCGGTCTGCAACCCGCTCGCTAAGGTTCAGCAACTGAGTTACCAGGCTGTCCAACGGCTTGCCCGTTGCGGCCGCGCGCGAGAACAGCGTAGCGGAACCGCGCCGCAGATCCTCGCGCACGTCCTGCAAATCGTCTCCCAACTGCAGCATTGCGCCCCACTCGAACGCCAGCCGGCTTTCCTCCTCGCGGAGCCGGCCATGCGAAAGGCAAGCATCCGCGAGCACCGACGTTCCACCTTTGGCGCAGCTTATCTTTAACACTTCGGAGTCATCGCAATCGCCACAGTTATTAAGTTGCGCGATGCTCTGCTCCTGCGCTCGATGGATGGCCAGCAAACACTCAAAGACCCTGGGATAGTTCAGACGGGGATATTGTTCCTCGATCAACTGGACCATGCTCCACACCGCCGCTTCCCGACGGTTCCGCGCTTCAAGTCTTCGGCCGCTCAACCGCTCCCGAAAACGCGCGCTGAACTCCAGTTTCTCCGCCTTGGACACTTTCTCATCATCCAGATAGTTGTCGCTGTACGGATATAGCAGGCTGTATCCCACGATGGATGGCGTCAGTCCCATGGCCTCGCCGAGCAGTGGCTGCAACCCGCAAGCGGTCCACGCATTGCGGCATGCCTGAATCGTATCGGCCATGCTCAGGGTGGGGTCTAACCGCCTCGCCCACCGCGCAAACTGCGTGCCTGCCGGCAGGAAACCGTCGCTGAGCAGTTTGACTGTCTCCCCCTCCAGGCCCAGCGCGATGGCCGCGAAGCGGGGAAATACCGCAACCGTCCGCCGCTGCGCTTCCAGGCGCTCCGCCCGGGTCCGCGGAGCCTTCCGCGCCTCCCGCTCCACGGCTCGCAACCCCTCGTCGTACGCTTTCTCCCTCTTCCGCTGCTCTCCCGGGGTGAACTGCGGCCCGCCTTGCCACGGGCGCCGGGCGCAGTCGTTCCAGACCACGATGGTCTCGGCAACCTGCTCTTCCACCCAGGACCAACTGTAGAGTTCTCTCATCCTGCTGAAGGGTACGAAACCCCGAGTCGATCGGTTCCAGTATCGCCTCCGAGCCCCGTATGGCAGGCCAAAACCTCAGCCGCCATCCGCGTCCGCTCCCCCCTCCGCGCCATCGCGCTCCCCGCCCAAATCCGGCTCCAACATCCCCTTCAACCCCCAGGCCTGACCACGAATTTGTGGTATCCATCACCAAATTCCATTGGCTTAACCACCAGCATGTGACGCCCATCACCACATCCCGGCTTCACAGGTGTAACCATAGCCCCTATACCCCACAAGGGCCCCTGCTCCACTTTTTCCCGGTTTTCCTCCATAGGAGGCTGCACGTGAATCTCGACCCGTCCGCGTTCGTCGCCGACCCGGAGCTGATCCAGGCGCTCGACAAGCAATCCACCCCCATCTCCTGCGGCGAAGATCGCGTCCTCTTCCGTCAGGGAGACGCCCCGGTCGGCCTTTACATTCTCAAAAGCGGTGAGGCCACCCTCACCATGAACTCCCCGGCCGGCAAGCAAATCATGTCGGGCCAGGCCGCCGCCGGTTCGCTCCTTGGTCTTCCCGGCCTCATCGGCAATGAGCCTTTCACGCTCACCGCCATCGCCCGCGCCGGCGCCCAGCTCAGCTTCGTCCCCCGTGACAACTTCACCGCCCTCATGGGAGCTGACCCGTTCCTGTCTCTCAAGGTCCTGCGCGTCCTCGCCGCCGAGGTCCGCTCCGCCCGCAAAGCCATCCTGCAGCGCTGAGCCTCAAAACCCCAGGCCGCCGCCGATTGACTCCCTCCCGCCTGCCCTGAGAAACTCACCCCCATGCAATATCGCGGAAAAGTGGAGTACGCCCGGCAGCGCAAGATCCGCGAGCGGAACACACGTCTCTACCGGCTGGCGCACTGGCCCATCTGGATCTGGGTCTTCTTCCTCGCCCCCGGCCCCTTGACCTTCTCGCTCTTTGCCCATGGCTTCGGATGGGGCAACGGGGCCTGGCTCGCCGCCGTGCTCATCGCCACCGGCATCGCCGCCCTGCGCGGCCGCTTGCCCGGCGCCGAACCCCGACCCTATATCCTCCGCTTCGATGAGGACAGGCCCAACCCCCTTTACCGCCGCCTCTGCTACACCTTCGCCTGGAGCGCCGTGCTCACCTTCGCCCTGCTCAACCTCGCCGGCCTCGTCCTCGCCGCCGCCACCGGCGTCTGGTACATGAAGCAGATCTACGCCTGGGCCTACTTCCCTCTCTGCGCCCTCATTCTGCTCCTCGGCGCCCTTGGCAAGCTGCCCCGCGTAGGCCCCTCCACCAAAGCCGAAGGCATGGAGCGCCGTTACTTCTACGGCTCCGTATGGGCCGTCACCGCCGCCCAAACCCTCCTCCTCGTCCTCTGGAAGACCCTGCCCAGCACCGAAACCGGCAACCTCGTCAAGCTCCTCGCCTTTGTCGCCGCCCTGCTCTTCATGGGCCTGCTCGCCGCCCGCGGCAAGCTTTACCGCACCCGTCCCATCCTCCCCGGCGAGCTCATGGTTTCCGACTGAGCCCACCCCGCCGGTTTCGCTCTACAACCACCGCCCTCCACCTGCTAAACTCTCACTCGTCATGCTCCTCGTAAGCCTGCTCGTCATAGCCGTCGCTTATCTGCTCGGTTCCATCCCCGTCGGATTCCTGCTCGTCCGCCTCTTCCGCCACCAGGACATCCGCGCCGTCGGCAGCGGCAACATCGGCGCCACCAACGTCCTCCGCTCCGGCGGCAAGGGCCTCGCCGCCGCCACCTTCCTTCTCGACATGCTCAAAGGCTCGGCCGCCGTCGCGCTGGGCGCCCTGCTCGCCGCCCACCTCGCCCCCACCGCCCCAGTGCGCAACATGGAGGCCCTCGCCGCCCTCTTCGCCGTCCTCGGCCACATGTTCCCCGTCTGGCTCGGCTTTCGCGGCGGCAAGGGCGTAGCCACCGGCTTTGGCGTCTTTCTCGTCGCCGCGCCCACCTCGGCTCTCGCCGCCATCTCCGTCTTTGCCCTCGTCCTGCTGCTCACCCGCTATGTCTCGCTCGCTTCTATCCTCGGCGCCGCCAGTTTCCCCCTCTTTGCATGGGTCCTGGTTCGCGGAGACCGTCCCCCCTTCTTCATCGCCGTTCAGTTCGCCGTCTCCCTGCTCATCATCGCCAAACACCACCAGAACATCCGCCGCCTGCTCGCCGGCACCGAACCCCGCTTCTCAGCCCCCTCGCGAAAGGCAGGTCCCGCATGAGCCGCATCGTCGTCCTCGGTTCCGGCGCCTGGGGAACCGCTATCGCCCTCTCGCTCCACCGCCGCGGAGGCCATCACGTCACCCTCTGGGCCCACAGCCCCGAAGCCGCCCGGGAGATCGCCGAACCGCGCGAGAACATCCTCTTCCTGCCCGGCTTTTCCATCCCCGAGGCCATCGCCATCACCGGCGACAACGCCGCCGTCGCCGATGCCGAAATCGTCGTCTCCGTCGTCCCCTCGGAGTTTCTCCGCCCCACGCTCGCCCGTATCCGCCCCCATCTCCACCCCGGCCAGATCGTCGTCAGCGCCACCAAGGGCGTCGAAAACCACACCTTCCTCCGCATGACCCAGGTCATCGCCTCCAGCCTCGCCGAATCCGCTCCACCATCCGCGGATGCAGCCGCTCGCTCGCTAGACAGAACCCCCGGCACAAACCCCGACACAAACCTGGAAGTTTTTTGGGAAGATTCAGCCCCCCAGGTCAGCTCTTCGGGAATAGCGCCCGCGCCTCGTTCCCTTTCCGACGTGGTTCTCCCCATCGGCGCCCTCAGCGGCCCCAGCTTCGCCCTCGAAGTCGCCCAGGCCCAGCCCACCGCTGTCACCGTTGCCTTCGATGACCCCGAAGTCGGGGCCCGCATCCAGCACGAGTTCTCCTCTGAAACCCTGCGCCTCTACACCTCCACCGACGTCATCGGCGTCGAACTCGGCGGCGCCCTCAAAAACGTCATCGCCATCGCCGCCGGAGTCGCCGCCGGCGTCGGCCTCGGCCACAACTCCGCCGCCGCCCTCATCACCCGCGGCATCGCCGAAATCACCCGCCTCGCCGTAGCCTGCGGCGGCCGCCGCGAAACCCTCGCCGGCCTCTCCGGCGTGGGCGACCTGGTCCTCACCTGCACCGGCTCGCTCTCCCGCAACCGCACCGTCGGCCAGGCCCTCGGCCAGGGCCGCCACCTCCCCGAAATCCTTGAGAGCCTCGGCGGCAAAGTCGCTGAAGGCGTCCTCACCACCCGCGCCGCCCTCGGCCTCGCCCGCCGCCACTCCATCGAAATGCCCATCACCGAGCAAATGGAGTTAATCCTCAACGAAGGCAAAGAACCCCGCGAAGCTATCAAGGATTTAATGCTCCGCCCCGGCAAACACGAGCTTTAGGGACTGGCCTCCAGCCGCCGGTAGGACCCCGTCATTTCCCCCAACTGAGCAATCTTGACCATCCCTCCCGCCCCTGCGGGCTTTAAGCTTCGGCACGGTTCGTCTCTGCCCGGCCATACACCCCTTGGCCGTTGCGGAGATCCAATGCAAGGGAGAACGCGATGCACCACCTTACGAATGCCCTGCTCCTCGTTGCCACTTTAGCCCTCCTCCTCTTCTGCATCGTTCTTGCTCTCAGAGCCTTTCTAGCCAATCGCCGGGAAGAAGCGGCGCCGTTCCGCAATTATTTCGGCCCCGAGTACGACCGCGACCTCCTCCAGCAGAGCTCTTGGAGCGAAACCGAAGACGGGATGACCGATCGTCCCTCCCGCTTTGCGCCTCTTCTTCTACACGATCTCGGCGCCAACGAGCGCAGAACAAGAGTCAGCGGCGCAACCCCGCGGGATCGCGAATGGGAGTGATCTATAGCAATTTCAGGGCTGCCGTAAATGGGGCCGATGCACGCAAGTGGCTTTTTCCCCTCCAGGGTCCCCAGCGAGCGACGTTTGTTCGCTAGGGTGGACGTAAAAGCCACACTGCTGGAAATCTGCTACAGCATGTTAACCCTGAAACTGCTCTAGATCTCTGACCGGTTGTTTTTGTATCAGCTCTGTGCCCCATCCTTTCGCCTTTTTTCTGGCGAAAGGGTGGGAAACCGCGAACCTTAAAGGGCGAAATCACGCGGTCAGAGACATAGCGCCCCTTACGCCAACAGGCAGGATGCCCTTCAACCTCTTGCCCCCCGCGGAGCCCCCATCCATTCTCCCCTCTGAGCAATTCCCTCGCGCCTTCAAACCCGCCGCCCTCTCTCCCTTCCGGACCGTGCAATTCTGGCCAGCATTCCCGCGCCGGCCCGCCGATGATGGGTTGAGTACAGGTTCCTCCCATCCACCCTTTGCCGTCGCGGGCATACCCGCACAGGAGAACGCAATGCTCTCTCAGTTCACGAACACCCAGCTCATCGTCGCCGCGCTGGTACTCATCGTGGTCGCTGTCATCGCCGTCTTTGTGTACCTGCAGCGCCGCAAAACCCGCACCCTGGCCTTCCGCAATCGCTTCGGAACCGAGTATGACCGCGCCGTTGTCACGCACGGCTCCCCAAGCAAGGCCGAAGCCAAACTGGCCGACCGCGAAACCCGCGTGGAAGGCCTGAAAATCCGCGACCTCGGCGCCACCGAGCGTGATCGCTTTGTCGCCGAGTGGCACACCGTCCAATCCCGCTTCGTCGATCATCCCATGGCCGCCGTCACTGAAGCCGACGACCTCATCAATGCGCTCCTTGAGGCCCGCGGCTATCCCAAGGCCGCCTTTGACCAGCGCGCCGCCGATGTCTCTGTCCACTATCCCCGCGTCATGGATAACTACCGCCTCGCGCACGCTATCGCCGTCCGCCCCGGCCAGGTCGAAGCCACCACCGAAGAACTCCGCACCGCCATGATCCAATACCGCGCCATCTTCGATGACCTCCTCCAGCCGCAAATACCCAGCGCCACCAGAACCGCGGCATAACTCGAAGCTTGCGGCGCAAAGTGGGCCGTAACTGAAGCATATCTCCTGGAGGATCGCAAAATGAGACCGCTCACGAACATAACTCGATGCGTCCGCAAGTTACGATTCTCCAGCCTGCTGCTGGTGGCCACCCTTACGCTGGCAACCACCCCGGGATTCGCCGGCAACCCTGTTTCCGAGACCATTCAGGCCAGCTACATTCGAGCCGGCGCCATGGTCAGGGTAACTCTGACCATTGACGACTACTCCCCGCCATCCGACATGCAGATCCTCTCCCAGGCATTCGAAAAGGGCCAGGATCGAGCCTTGGTCGCCGCGCTTTCCAGAACCAGGGCGGTCGGCCATTGCTCGATTACCGGGGCTATCCCCTATGACGTCGCCTTCATCCAGATGGTGGTAACTCCAACCGGGCGGCAGATCACCTTCATCACCAACCGCCCGCTTCAATTCGATGAAGTCAGGCCGGATTCCCCGTCCCAGTCCTACGACCTGGAGGTTGGCCAATTCGAACTGAATGACTCCGATAACTCCAAGAGCACGGGATTCCTCTATCCGGCAAGCAAGTTAGTTATCGATAAGCAGGGAGAGTTTCACTATGATCTGGCCGGCAGCCCCTGGTCGCTGGTCAACGTTCTCGATTCCAAGGCAACCCCGGCGGCCTCTGAGCCCCGCGTTGCCGATGCCACGAGCCCTACCCCCCGGCTATCGCCCCAATAATCAGCAGCGGCTCCCGCCCCTCCGCCACCGCTGCCGGCAACTCCGCATCCATCGCCTCGTGCGTCCAATCCGTCTCGCAAGCAAAGAACCGCAAAAACGCCCTTCGCTGTCCCGTCCCATACTCCCGAATCGTCCCCCGCAGCACGGGATACCGCGCCTCCAGCGCGTCCAGCGCCCTCCGCACCGTCACCGGCTCCCGAAGCTCGAGCGCAACCTCCCCATCCACCCCCGTCAGCGTCCGCAGGTGCTGCGGCAGAATCACCCGTATCGCCGCCGCTCCGCCGCCTTCTCCAGCCCCCGGCGTGGATGCGCCTTTTGTGGATGCGCCTTTTTCAGTCACGGTATCGTTTGCGCCTCCACGCTCAGAACCGCCGGCAAATCCCTTACAATCGGCGCCCAGTTATCCCCCGCATCCGCCGACCCGTACACCTGCCCGCCCGTGGTCCCGAAATACACCCCGCACTCCTCCAGCTCGTCCACCGCCATCGCATCCCGCAGCACGTTCACATAGCAATCCTTCTGCGGCAGCCCCTTCGTCAGCGCCTCCCACTCGTTCCCGCCCGTCCTGCTCCGGTACACCCTTAGCTTCCCCTCCGGCGGAAAATGCTCCGAGTCGCTCTTGATCGGCACCACATACAGCGTCTCCGGCTCGTGCGCATGCACATCGATCGCAAACCCGAAATCCGTGGGCAGATTCCCGCTCACCTCCCGCCAGTTCTCCCCCGCGTCGTCGCTCCGCATCACGTCCCAGTGCTTCTGCATAAACAGCACCTCCGGCCGCGCCCTGTGCATCGCCACATGGTGAACGCAGTGTCCCACCTCCGCCGTCGGGTCCGGCATGAAGTTCGACACCAGCCCCTTGTTGATAGGCTTCCAGTTCCTGCCCCCATCGTCGGTCCTGAATGTCCCCGCCGCCGAAATCGCGATGTACATCCGCTCCTGGTTGCTCGGATCGAGAAGGATGGTGTGCAAACACATCCCGCCCGCGCCCGGCTGCCAGTGCGGCCCGCTCCCATGCCCGCGCAGCCCCGCCAGCTCCTCCCACGTCGCGCCCCCATCCGCTGACCGGAACAGCGCCGCATCCTCCACGCCCGCATACACCGTGTCCGCATCCGTCAGCGACGGCTCCAGGTGCCACACCCGCTTGAACTCCCACGGATGCGGCGTCCCGTTGTACCACTGGTGCGTCCCCGGCACGCCCTCATACGCAAACTTGTTTCCCACCGGGCCCCACGTCGCCCCGCCGTCGTCCGACCGCTGAATCACCTGTCCAAACCACCCGCTCGACTGCGACGCCCACACCCGGTTCGGTTCCACCGCCGACCCCTTCACGTGGTAAATCTCCCACCCCGCGAAAAACGGCCCGCTTACCTCCCAATCCTTCCGCGTCCCATCCGCACTCAGGACAAACGCCCCTTTCTTCGTCCCCACCAGCACCCTCACCCTGCTCATCCGGCCCCCCTCCAATTCCGCGCCCCAACGTCATCAAGACCCCGGCGCCCAGTCTCCCCCGCCGCCTTTTCTTCGGCGCCGCTCTGCGATTCTTCCCCAACTCCCCCGCAAAACACAAGCTTTTTTTTAACCGCACACCACCCGCGCCTTCCATTCGGCCTCTGATCGCCGCCTCGCATGCCACACCCTGCAAGCTTTCCCGCAATCACCATCCACACCCGCCCCGCTGCGCAATTCCCCCTTCTTGGACCTGGGAAACCACAGCCGTCCATTAGGCCTATAATCGCAGCCCTCGGCAATCCCGAGAAATTTCCCCGATCAAAATGAAACCTGGAGGACGAAAGCAATGAAATTCATGTCAACCTGGACTCTGATTCCCGGAACCGTCCCAGAAGCCGTTGAACGATTCCTCGCCGGCGAGGCTGCGCCCCAGCAAGGCGTAACCCTCCTCGGCCGCTGGCACAGTGTGGACTGTAGTGGCGGATTCGCCCTCTACGAAACCGACAATCCCGTTGCGCTTCATAAGGGAGCCGCAAAGTGGGCCGATCTGCTGGAGCTCAATACCGTCCCGGTCATCGAAGACGCCGAAGCCGGAGCCAACCTGGCAAGCGTCTTCAAGAAGTAACCGCGACCCACCCCGTAACCATCCCCAGCGCGCCGCTCCACCACAAACCCGTGAGCCCCAGGTCTCGTTCGCCCCGGCGCAGAGACCTGGGAAGCCACAGCCGCCAACCGGACTCCAACCGGCAGCCGCGGCCCGGTATGCCGGGCTTTCAACCCCGGCATAAGCCCACCCACCTCCATCCGAAAGACCGTGTACGCGGCGGGTAGGCCGAGGTTTTAACCCCAACCTGAATCCGCCCATCCACATTAGAAGTCAAAGCTCGCGATGCCGGCCGCACTGGAGCCATCGCCGTGCAGGGTACCGGCTACAGCCCCGCGCACTTCACAGTTGAGGACTCCTCTTCCGGAATTCGGCGAAGGCCTTGCAATATCACGTAGAGCCGTGATTCGTAGCACAGCGATGGATCCTTGCGCGGGGATATAGTGCCGCCCAGCCTCTCGGAGCAGCGTTTTCTCCACGGGAGTGCGCAGCCCCACAGGCCCGGGCACGTACGACGCAGTAGCGGCTTGGAAAATCTCTCTTCGGCCCTTCGCCTGAATTCTTCGCGGATGCCCCTGCCTCTGCTGCCCCAAGCAAAGGGAAAAGTGAAACTCTCTTTCGCACATCCTCGTCAACACCAACTCCCCCCCCGCCGCCCAACCATTCAGCCGGCGTGCGCAACCATTCCGTCTATGAGGAGACAAATCATGAATAAGGACGTGGCAATCAGAAAATTGATGCAGGCCTGCGAGAAAGATCCCGATCTGTTTACAAAGCTGGTCGACAATCCGCAGGAGATCGCAAAAGAACACGACATTGCTCTGGAACCCGAGGAATTGCAGCAGCTACAGCGGGTGAAGAAGCTCAAGGACCTGGTGGAGGAGTTCAAGCAGGGACGGGGAATCGGCCGTCCCGTCGGGTATCCGATCGACGTGGCGTGGACCACCACAATCGCCAACCACATCATCTTCTACCGGCCGATCTACTACCCAATCTACTATCCCATCTTCTACCCGGTCTTTGGGCCGATCAGCTATCGGGGCGCCGGCTATCCCGCCGAACCTGTTGAAACAGCACAGTTCAGCGCACTGCGCAAACTCGGTCGCAAAAGGCGGCCTTGAACTCCAATCGGGTTAGGATCAACCTGGGAACCAACCACACATCGGCCGGCGACCATCTTTCTGCCGCCGGCCGATCTTAGCCATAGATGAGGAGAGAACATGGCCAACGTACTCCTGACCACCCGCTGCAATCTTAGATGTCCCTATTGCTTTGCCCAGGAGAAGTTAAGCGACGGGCAGAAACTGACCATGTCCATGGCCGACGTGGAGAAAGTGATCGCTTTTTTGAAGCGATCGAACCATCCGTTCTTTCGCGCCATGGGTGGAGAGCCGACGCTTCATCCGGAGTTCCCCCGCATCCTCAAAATGGCGCTGGAGAGCGGATTGCGCGTGGACCTGTTGAGCAACGCCACCTGGCCGGAGAGCTACAACGACCTGTTCCAGCGCACTTCGCCGCGGCGCCTCGTCTTCCTGCTGAACGTCGATCATCCCGACCGTTATGCGCCCCATATTTGGGAGAGGATCGAGCGGAATCTGGCGGCAATTTCCGGCCGGGGGAGCGTTACGCTGAGCTTTAATATCTTCGAGAAGCAGCCCCGATACGAATATATTCTCGAACTTACGAGAAAATATGGCATTGACAAGATACGGATGAGTTTTTCGCTACCCGTGGTGGGGGCGAACAATGCCTGCCTGAAGCTTCAGGATTACAGGCAGATGGCTCCGTTCGTAGTCGAGTTTGCCAGGCGCGCGGAGGAAGGCGGCGTGCAGGTAAGGATGGACAACGCGGTTCCGCTGTGCATGTTCAGTTATGAGCAGGCCGGGGAGTTACTCATGAAGGGCGTTGTCGATCTTCAGCGTAACATGCGCTGCGCGCCCGTGATCGATATCGGGCCCGATCTGAGTGTGTGGTGCTGTTTCTGCCTTTCGAAGATGTGGAATCGCCATCTGGACGAGTTCCAGAACCTGGAGGAGATCCACGCCTACTACCGCAGAGCCATGAGCCTTTATCAATCCCGGCTGTACCCGATGGAGGAGTGTAACGAATGCAGCTACCGGGAACTGTGGAATTGCCAGGGCGGCTGCCTTACCCACACGGTGATGAAGCATGGAGAACTGTCGCTGGACGATCGGCCAGGGGAAACCACCGGCGATGGCTTTAAAGAGGACGCGGTGTTAGCTCTGTCCCCGGATGTGGAGATCCGCCGTTACGATATGCCGGAAGCGTCTTGCGCAATCTTCAACAAAGTTTCAGGCGTGGAACTGGAAATGGACGGGTCGTTCCAGCCGCTCTTGCTCTCCCTGAATGGGCAGTTCTCCGCGCGGGAGGTGGTGGATCAATACATCGGCGACAACGCCCCGAATGCGGAAAGCGCGAGCGAGTTGGCAACGTTGACACAAGGAGCCTTGCGGCAGGGTGCCAGCGAACTGCTTCTGGGCATGTTGCATCAGGGGCTGGTTGTCGAACGCCACGTTTGACGCTGCTGGGTCGCGCCCGAGTGAGCCAGTGCTTTCCGGGAGGAACGCGTTCGCAAAAATTACTACCCCGGCAATCGCCGGGAAGTCGGCAGCGGCTACAGCGGTTCTCCAGTTGCTGCGGAGCGAAACCAATGCTGCTAAGTGGCTTTTTGGGTCCGCGGTCCCCACGGACGGGCCTTTGTCCGTGGGGTGGAAGAAAAAGCCACCCTGGACGAGGTCAGAAGCGCCACATAAACTGGAGAACCGCCCTAAACTCCCTCCGCCGCCCGCTCCATGCTCCCGAATCGTCCCCCGCGGCATCCCTTCGTTCCCTCCCTTCCGAAGAGCGGCCATACAGGCGCGGCAAACGTGAAAAATCAAGACTGGAAACTCGCCGTCTAAGCCGAATTTTGCCTCTTATCCATGCCAAATTGCGGCTTTTAACGCTTGTTTGCGCGTGTTTGGGATAGTTCCATGCGGCCTTTTCTCTCCGTTCCGAACCTTGTGAGCAGAAAGAACTTCTTCCGGGGTTGTATCACCGGTTGTGAATGAAGTTTTTCGCAACCATCCGAACCAACGTTTGGCCCCCAAGCGCAACCATCCAGACCAACCTTTGGCCCCCGAACGGAACCTCCTGTGCCGACGTTTTGAGGCCGCATTCGCAGCCCAGGTTTACTGATCGGTAATCGGCCTTCAAGGACCGCCGCCCCCTGATCTCTGGTCTCTGCTTTAAACTCAAGTCTGGACCACCCCATGATCAGCCTTTTCGGCGGAACAGCAGACGCGCCCGACTCCGGCCCGGAAGAAGCCCCCAAATCCGGCTTCCTCAGCCGCATGAAGCAGGCCGTCTCGCGCACCCGCGAGTCCTTCTCGTCCAAGATCGAAGGCCTCGTCGCCCTCACCCGCACCGTCGACGAATCAACCCTCGAAAGCCTTGAAAACGCTCTGCTTGCCAGCGACCTCGGCGTCCAGACCACTACCCGGATTCTGGCCGCCTTGCGCGACCGCGCCCGCCGCCAGGCCATCGAAGGCGGCGAGGAATTGCGCGCCCTCCTCAAGCAGCAGATCCGCGCCATCCTCGAAGCTCCCATCGCCCAAAACCCAACTCCAGCGCCCCCATCCAAAGGCCCTCTGGTCACCTTTCTCGTCGGCGTCAACGGCACCGGAAAAACCACCTCCGCAGGCAAACTGGCCGCCTGGTATCGTGCCCAAAATCGCACCGTTCTGCTCTGCGCCGCCGACACTTTCCGCGCCGCCGCCATCGAGCAACTAGAAATCTGGGCCCAGCGCTCCGGCGTGGAAATGATCAAAACCCGCCAGGGCGGTGATCCGGCAGCCGTTCTCTACGACGCCGCATCGTCCGCCAAGGCCCACAATATCAACGAGTTGATCGTTGACACCGCCGGCCGCCTGCACACCAAAACCGGCCTCATGGACGAGCTCGAAAAGATGCGCCGCACCGCTGCAAAATTGATCCCCGGCGCGCCCCACGAAGTCCTGTTGGTCATGGACGCCACCACCGGCCAGAATGGCCTCCAGCAAGCCCGCCAATTCACTCAATCCGCAGGTGTTACCGGCATTGTGCTCGCGAAGCTCGACGGCACCGCCAAGGGCGGCATCGCCGTCGCCATCGCCCAGGAACTCAACCTGCCCGTCCGCTTCGTTGGCGTAGGCGAGCAGATGACCGACCTGTTAGAGTTCTCTCCGGAAGAATTCGTGAACTCGCTACTCGAATAAAATGAACGCTTTGGATCAAGATCGGTACTGGATGCAGCGGGCATTGGAACTGGCCCGCCGCGGCATCGCCGTCAGCTCGCCCAACCCCGCCGTGGGGTGCGTAATTCTCGACCGCGCCGGGCAGGTGGCCGGAGAGGGTTGGCACGAATATGACCTGGTGGAACACGCCGAAGTCGTGGCCCTCAAAGTAGCCGCCCAGCACGCCGGCAATCGCCTTCTCGGCGGCACAGCCTACGTGAGCCTCGAGCCTTGCAACCACACCGGCCGCACCGGCCCTTGCACTGAAGCTCTGATTGCGGGCGGTTTAGGTCGCGTGGTAGCCGCCACCATCGACCCCAACCCCGCCGTCGCCGGCCACGGAATGGACCGGCTGCGCGAAGCAAGCATTGAGGTTACGCTGGGTGTTTGTCAGGCCGAGGCGCGCCGCCTCAACGAGGGCTTTGCCCGCTGGAGCCAGCATCGCCGCCCGCTGGTGCTGATGAAGGTGGCCATGACCCTCGACGGCCGCATCGCGCCGCCGCCGGGGCAGCACACGCTGCGCCAACCCTACTGGATCACCAGCGAGGCCGCGCGCGCCGCCGTGCAGCCCCTGCGCTGGCAGGCCGATGCCGCTCTAACCGGCGTGGATACAGTACTTGCCGACGATCCCCTGCTCACCGATCGCAGCGGTTTGCGCCGCCGCCGTCCGCTCCAGCGCGTGGTGCTGGACTCGGCCTTGCGCATGCCCATGGACTCGAAGATGGTCGCCACGGCCCACAACGATCTGGTGATCTTTACTGTTTCCAACGACATCAGCCGCATCAACGAGTTGCAGTCGCGCGGCGTCCGTGTGGAAGTGCTTCCCGCCGAAGCCGGCCGCGTCCCGCTGGGCAAGGTCCTCGACAAACTGGGCGAGGAAGGCATCCTGACCTTGCTGACCGAAACCGGCACGCGCCTGAACACCGCTCTTCTGGCCGGCGGCCTTGTCGACCGCGTGCATCTCTTTGTTTCCCCGCAGCTTATGGGCTCCGACGCCATCCCCGCCTTCCGCGGCATGGCGCACGCCATTCTCATGGAGGAGGTCGAAGTCGAGCGCTACGGCAACGACTTGGGCCTCTGCTCCCTGCTCAGGGACCCCTGGCCAGAAGAGCAGTGATCAGTTGTCAGTGGTCAGTTTTCAGTGATCCCGGACAATCGACAAATGATCGGCCGCCGCCCATTCCCTGTTTCCTGATCTCTGATCCCTTACACTGGAACCATGTTTACCGGCATCATTGAACAGACGGGCACGCTGGTCAGCCTTGAGAGCAGAGGCGGGGTTCGGCGCATTACGATCGAGGCTCCGGGCCTGGCGGGGCGGCTGCGCGAGGGCGACTCGCTGGGCGTCTCCGGCGTCTGCCTGACCGCGCTGGACGTGCACCCCACGCTGTTTCACGCCGATCTGGCCCAGGAGACTCTGGACCGCACCTCGCTGGGATCCCTCAGCCCCGGCGCCAAGGTCAACCTGGAGTTGCCCACTGCCGCAGGCAGCCCGTTGGGTGGCCACATTGTGCAGGGTCACGTGGACGGCACAGGCACGATGACGGCGCTCGACCCGGTCATATCCGAATCGAGCCCGCAGTTCGACAAGCACACCACCGACTGGACCCTCAAGGTCCGCGTTCCCGAAAATGTGCGCCCCTGGATGGTGCACAAGGGCTCGGTAGCCATTGAGGGCATCAGCCTGACCATCGCCGCCTTCGATGGCGAGGCGATCGCGATTGCCATACTTCCTTTGACCTATTGGCGAACCAACCTGCACACGCTCTCGCCTGGGGCTCCGGTCAATGTGGAGGCCGATGTGCTGGTGAAGCTGGCGCATGCGCAGATGCAGGCCAAGAAGAAGCCTGAATTGGAACTGACCGAGGCCTGGCTGGTGGCCAACGGCTATTGAAATCCTTCTGACTCGGCCTCATAATCTGGCAGAAGGGTTCGGTTGGATGCGTATGAAGTCCGTTGGTGAGATTGGCCTGAAGATCACCGCTGCCCAGCGCGAGTATTTCCGCTACTCGGGCGCTTCGGCAGAGTTGGAGCGGCGCGGCGCTGGAACGTCGCGGCCCGATCTGGCCTGGGTGCGCAGATCCAGGCAACTGCGTGGAGAAGTCTGCGCCGAACCGGAGCCCAGCAGCGGAAGCGAATCGCCAAATCGTTCCTGAACCTGCAGAGAACCCGGCCCGGTCTACGGTTTGGCGGGAGGCTTGGGCGGGTCTGCCACATATTCGTCGCCGGTGCGGGCCAGCAACAGCTTGCGGCGATCGTCGAGCAGCTTCAACCGGTTCGTCACTTCGATGAATTCCTTTTTCTGGTCGGCAGTGAGCCCGCCGGCAGCACCAGTCGCATCGGTCGCAGCGCTCAGCTTGTTCAACTCGGCAACCTTGTTCAGTTCGTCCAGGCGGGCTTGCAGGCGCGGCATCTCGCGGTCGATCAGGATGGGGCGAATGATGGTCGTCTTGGCGTGGCCAACGGCAAGTTCATTGCGGTTGTTTTCGCCCCACACGGGAAGAATGCCCACGTGGCCCAGTTCGACGCGCACGCCGGCCGGGCCGTAGTCTTTGCGGACGGCGGAAAACAGGCCGATCATCGAGTCGCGCGGGTCGCCGTCCTTATCCGGCATCAGACCATCCACGTACGTGCGCGACTGGTTCGACAGAAAGTTTCCCAGCGAATAGAAGATGACCGCGTTGCGGCCGTCCGCGGTGCGCCAGGTCTCCACCGGCTGCAACACGTGGGGATGGTGGCCCACGATCACCGAGGCCCCGGCTTCCAGCATCTTGTGCGCCGTCTCCACGTCTTCCGGACGGGACGCGGACGCGTACTCGATGCCCCAGTGGATGGAAACCACCAGCAGGTCGCACTTCAAGCGCGCCTGCTTGACGGCCTCGAGCACTCCTGCTTCGTCGAGTCCCGGCGCGCCTCCGGATTCGCCCGGATACGGGAAGAAGTTCACGTGGGGCAGGTCGTCCTTGTCGGGATTGCGGTTGCCGTTGAGCCAGCGGGTCATGCCCAGCCAGCCCACCTTGATGCCGTTGGCCTCGACGACGACCGGCTGCCAGGCGAGCGCGGCCGTGTCGCCGGAACCGACAAAGAACAGCCCCTCGTCGCGCAGATGCTCGCGGGTCTCGGCAAATCCGGCCCAGCCTTGGTCCATAACGTGGTTGTTGGCAAAAGAGACGATCTTGATGCCGCTGGCCTTCAATCCTTCGAGCAGGGCGACGGGCGCGTCGAACAGGAATGGCTTCGACCCGTGCGAATGGGCCGGAGCCACGGGCGTTTCCAGGTTGACGAAGCCGAAGTCAGCTTTCTCAAAGACGTCGTTCACGTCGTTGAAGAGCGCGCCCCAGCCCGCGGAGTTGGTGGGGTCACCGGCGGCGGCAGCGGCGGCAGCGGCGCGCACCGGTTCGTGCGGAATCACATCGCCGGCCACGGCAAAACTCACCTGGGCAAGCTCGTGCGGATAAGGAACGGCGACCGCTGCCAGGCGGCTGCCGTGAGAAGCTGCCAGCAGGCCCGCGCCGATGGCTGCTACGGCCAGCAGCAAGGCGCTTCCAACGGCCAGACGCCCGTGTGTGCGCAGGCCAGGCACGATCCTTGCGCCGGATCCCTCCCCAAGCCGGCCTCCGCGCATCGTCCAACCCATTGCCTGCACCAGTCCAGTCCCCTTCATTGTCCATCACAAAATGGAACGTAATCAGGATACAGGTTGAGCAGGCAGGCAGAGTAGGTTCAGCAGGGCGCTGGAGGGTAGGGGCGTAGGCGGCGGGAACCCCAGGTCTCACAATCGAGACCTGGGAAACCCGGCATTGGAACAATGGCGATTCGTCCCTTCTTTGCCTGCGATTGGTTTCGACTCTTCAACTACTTTGCCGGCGTCACCATGTCCTGAACCGTAAACAGGCTTGTCGACAAGATCGTGCGCAGTTTCTCGAACTGCTCCATGGTTGTGCCAACTTCCATGTCGGGATGTGCCTTCTTGAAATGCTCCCCAAGGTGGGCTTCTGCCGCAAAAACAGCATCCCAACTGGGGTAAACGTCGACAGTTACAGCGTCAAACGGCAGGTCAGAGCCGCGGGGCAGCACCTGCACATTGACCGACCATCCGCTGGTTACGCCAGCCTGCACCAGGGACTCCGCCAGCGGCTGCCAAACCTTCTTCTCGTAGGCGATCCAATCCCCCATGTTGACGACCTTCATGTAGTTGACCATGAAGTAGTCGCCCTTTTTCGCGCCGCCCACGGAGATTCGGTTCTGGAACAGATTGTTTGAAACCAGCTCAGTGAGCGAGTTACGACGGTCAACATATTCTTGTGCGCTGGTGTTGAGCCCCGCTTTTTTGAGCACGGCACCGAGTTCGTGGAGCTCCAAGGGCTTCGGCGGCGCCCCTGGATAGATGGAAATGCTCAGGTAGTCGCACTCTGCAGACGTGCCCGCGGGGATGACGGACCGCAACAGGTACCAGACGGCGATTGCGCCGGAATCTGCCCTGGATTGTTGCACCTTGCGAACGTCTTCCGCATACCACTTACGGAATTCGGCGGCTTTTTCCGGCTTGACTTTGATACAGGCAACGCTGTGATAGCCGCTCGGCGCCTGTTGGGCAAACAGAGAGGCAGAAAATGCCGCCGCGATAGCGACACTGAAAAGCGAACGGGGAAACTTCATTCAAAACCTCCATTTTGGGGTCTCCGGCTGGCCGGGAGCAACTTCGCGGCTTACAGTTTCGAGTCCCCCGACGCAACCATACAGGAGCCATGCATGAGGGTGGAATATCTATTTGCAATTCTCTATCTTTAGTCCCCCACCGGCGTTGCCGACCCACGGGAGATGAAACGCACGTCCTGCGGTTTGCCTTTGTTTTGTTGAACTCGCACGTTTGTTTCTTCCCAGAGCCGGGCCGGGACTCTGCGAGCGGCGCGGAGGGAGAATCCGCACACCTGCAAGCCCAGAGAATATGTGCCCTTGCAAGGTCACAGACGGTGGAATTGAGCGGCGCTCGAAGTCGAGAATTCTCGTGTAAGACTGTACGGATCTTTCTCAATCACCAGACTTGATCACAGGAACAATCTTCATGAAATTCTCCCGGATGGCAGGGCAATAGGATACTTGATCGCCACGCGGGCTGCCCAGATCAGTGCCGTGAAGTCGGCCAGGGTTCTGCGATGCAGCGTGCATTCAGTGCGAATGGCCGCTGTCGGCATTTCTAAACCAACGCCATGCGTCCCTTAGCCAATGCACGAGACGGCCTGCTGGGGTCGATGTCCGGTTTCGGCAGCCGGAGGCCTGACTGCCAACTCCGCTTTGCGGTGCGCCCGTTTGCCAATGCTCGACGGCGGTAAGATAAGAGGCGGAGGCAGGTTCGATGCTCATTGTCCACGTGCATGTACACGTCAAGCCCGAGTCGGTGGAGGAGTTCAGCCGGGCTACCGTCGAAAACGCCCGCGCCAGTGTTCAGGAGCCTGGCATTGCGCGCTTCGACGTGGTGCGGCAGCAGGACGACGCCACGCGGTTCGTGCTGATCGAAATCTACCGCGATGCGGAGGCGGCGGCCGCGCATAAACAGACCGCTCACTACGCAAAGTGGCGCGACGCGGTTGCGCCCATGATGGCCGAGCCGCGCTCGAGCGTGAAGTACAACGCCGTCTTCCCCGATTCACAAGGCTGAAACCATGCGCTTCGAGTTTGCTACCGCAACACGCATCGTCTTCGGCGAGGGCGCCGCCGCCACTGTGCCCGAACTGGTTCGCAGTTTCGGCGCTCGCCCGTTCGTGGTCACGGGCTCTTCACGCCAGCGCGCGGCGTGGCTTGTCTCGGCGCTCTCGGCGGAGATCCTTGCCGTCCCCGGCGAGCCGACGGTCGATCTGGTCCGCGATGGCGCCCGGCGCGTGCGGGAAGCTGCTTGCGATGTCGTTGTTGCGCTGGGCGGCGGCAGCGCGATCGACGCCGGAAAAGCGATTGCCTGCATCGCAACCAACGGCGGCGAGCCGCTGGAGTTTCTTGAAGTGGTGGGAAAGGGGCGCGCCATTGAAGCCGCACCGCTGCCCTTTATTGCGGTGCCGACCACTGCTGGGACCGGCAGCGAGGTCACGCGCAATGCCGTGCTCGCATCGGCGGAGCATGGCGTCAAGGCGAGCTTGCGGAGCCCCATGATGCTGCCGAGAGTAGCTCTGGTCGATCCCGAGCTGACTTACGCGCTGCCGCCCGCGGTAACAGCCAACACGGGACTGGACGCCCTGACGCAGTTGATCGAGCCGTACGTGAGCGCACGCGCCAATCCACTGGTGGATGCGCTTTGCGTCGAGGGGATCGGGCGCGCCGCCGGGGCGCTGGGCCGCGTCTATCGCGACGGTGCGGACCGTGAGGCGCGCCGCGACATGGCGCTGGCGAGCCTGTTCGGAGGCCTGGCGCTGGCCAACGCCGGGCTGGGCGTGGTGCACGGTTTTGCCGCGCCGCTGGGAGGCTCGTGGAATGCGCCGCATGGAGCGCTCTGCGCGGCGCTGCTGCCGCACGGCATGGCCGCCAACGTAGCCGCCTTGCGGGCCCGCGCGCCGCTCCATCCGTCCCTGGAACGCTACGCCGCCATTGCGCGCCTGCTGACCGGCCGCAAGGAAGCAACCGCGGAGGACGGCGTCGCATGGGTGCGCGCGCTTTGCGCCGATCTCAACATTCCTGAGCTGCGCGCCTGGGGAATCGCGCCAGCCGATCTGCCCGCCGTGGTGGAGAAGGCAGCCCGCGCCAGCAGCATGCAGGCCAATCCGCTTCCGCTAACGGGCGA
>Ga0181527_1001062_pt1 | contig 29494 bp, 34 predicted proteins | sample PEATcosm2014_Bin_30_FD_119762 | JGI IMG/M metagenome (GOLD analysis project Ga0181527, IMG submission 119762) | Peatland microbial communities from MTU Mesocosm Facility, Houghton, MI, USA - PEATcosm2014_Bin06_60_metaG | ecosystem: Environmental > Terrestrial > Soil > Wetlands > Peat | place...
AGACAAGGGCGGAAGGTGGGAGTGGGCCTTCCTGATGTTCTAAAGGCCATCTCCGCGGCGCGCGTGCGCAGGGGAGACGAAAGGTACCGGCATTTTTAGAAATCATGAGACACCATTCTGACAATGCATTTTCGGGGGGGCGATTCCGGAGCGGGATTGCCGCACATGCTCCTTTTCTGCGGGCGCGAGGGTCCGTGGAGCGTTGGCCGGAAATGACGGAGAGATGGCCGTAACACGGGAGTTGGAGACAGACGAGGCGAGCAGGCAAACAGGCAGCATAACCAATAACAGGAAATGTGAACGGGCGAGCCGGGGGAAAACGGCGCGCAAGGACGGCGTAGAGCGGCTGCGGCGGGAGGCGGACAAGCTGGTGTGGCGGAACTCGAAGGAGCTTGCCAGTCTGCTGTCGGCGAATGCGCTCAAGGGAAGCCTGGCCAGCGCCAAAACGCTGGTGGGGCTTGCGGAGGGCAAGAAGCCGTTGCCGGAGCCGGTGAAGAAGCGGCTCGGGCCGAGCCTGGCTGAGCGGTTGGCGATGGAGCCGCAATGGCAGGGACCGCCGCTGTGAGAAGAGGAGACGAGCCCTCAGCCTCTTGAACCGGTAGCCTGAATCAACCCACCTATAACCCGCGCTCCTCGTTAGGAGCGCCGTCGAGAGGCGGCCTCTTCGCCAAGCGAAGAGACCGCCCCGGGGCAAACCCACGCCTTTCCAAAACCCTCCCCTCGACGCAATGAAGAACGGTGCGCGCAGGCCAGTGCTGCACCCGGTGTTCTCAGCACGCCGGAGGCGTGCTGAGCGGTTAACAAGTAGTAACTTCCGGATAGCCGGTTACACGCCCGCGATGGCTGAATAACGGACCGGTCACTGTACATCCACAGGCTACGTTCAGGTAGTGATTGGGTTACCCCACTTGTCCATCTCACAGCCGCATTTGTCGCAAGTTCCCCCACCCCAGAGCATCTCGCGACGCAATCTGGGTTTGCGCGCTCTTGGAACGGGCGCGTGGCAGCGTGGGCAGTTGACTTGTTGAAGATTGACGCCCCATCGATTTCGCGCAAAGGTTCCGTATGCCACCAACGCCAGGCCGATGAGCATCACCGTCGCCACCACCGCGAATGCAACATTTAGGACTTTGTCGGGGATCAAGATCCCAAGCAGTTCGTCAAGTAGTGCAAAGAGCAGGAGGCTTAATATCAATCCCGCACCGCGCTTCTTCATTTCTCTGCCTCGCTGGTAGTGTCGAGTAACCATCGTAGCAGGTGGGAAGAACGCGGATATGCTCACGATCACAATTCTTGGCTGTGTCGTCGCCAAACCGGCAGTGCCGAGTGGCCGGCCATCCTCCCGGAACCGTCAGATGAGAGCACACCGTTGCTGTCTCTCGCCGATATAGGGCATCGAGGGAGCCCATGGTAAGAAAGCATCGACTTGATTTCGCGAGAACTCACGATAGAGCCTCTGCGTATGCTAATTGAGGACGTTCCGCAATGAAGCTCGATGGAAGGCAGCAAGCGGCTCTCGTGCTGGCACTCTTCCTTGTGGTCATCTCCGGGGCGGAGTTGCACGAGACCTTTTCCGCTATTAACTACTGGCGGCATGTCAGCCATGCTGGCTCGAACGAGTTCGTTGTGCCGCATTGGTGGACGGGCTACACCATCATTTCTGCTCTCTTCGCACCATCTTGGTTGGCATGCACTTGTGCGGCCCTCGCTCTCTGTCGGCGATGGCCGTTGTTCGGAGTGATTACGCTGGGAGCGTTCCTGATCTTAGAACCGATAAGTTGTGCGTCGGCCCCGGCAGCCGACCGGGACTCCCAAGGATTCCTTGGTCTTGAAGAGCTGCCGTTTGCTGATGCGGAACGCACTGCGGATGGGAGACACCTAGAGCGGATTGACCAAATCCTTAAGCGGCGCGGCGACAGTACCGGGAGCTTCCCGACCACAGACGAGGCGCTCCGTGTTGCTGTCGGTGATCTTGCGTTCGAGACTTCTCCTTATGAACAGGGTGGGAAGAAGCTTCCGTTCGAGCTGCGACTAGTGCTGAATCAAGGCGTCCCGTACTCCGCGACGCCTGAGAAGCCAGGCATCGTCTACTACGCGGTCAATGAGAGCGGCCGGCAATTTGTGCTTACAATGTCGGGTCTAAACACGCCGATCAGCAATCGAGCTTCGATGATGAAGGCGAGCACATTCGTCGGCGAGAAGCAGCCATGGGGCGGCCTGCTTGCATCAGAGGAGTCCATGTACTAGAGGTGAGCGGTGACCCAGGTGGGACCGGGATCAATGAATACATTGGATTGAAGTTCTGGTTCTGGATGTATCGTCGGCAAACCGTCAGTTACCCCTCAGTTAACAGCAACCGTGAACCGGGCTCGCAATGGACTCGCATGGGAAAGTGTGCCTGCGTCCCGGTACGCCAGGGTCAGTGGATGTTCAGCACAGCGGGCAGGATCGGTATCGGCAAACGCCCATGGCGCCGGGGGAATTCTCAGTTTGCACAAAATCGTCTTGTGGTTCGCCGACAGACGGGGCGGTGCGCTGAAGATGACAGCGTTTGTGGGAGCGCGAAGGGGGATTTGGACGCAAATTCTGGCGGGGTTGAAGAGGCTGCGGAGGAACTCGGGATTTGGTGCGAAAGCGGCGAAAGGCGTCCCTCCGGGGCTAAAGCCCGCGTTGATTTTGCGGCATTTGCGGCACGCGACCCCGACCCAGAGGGTGCCCCGGTACCCCGGTCGTGCCCTGATACAAACCCCAGCATTGCGGACGCGATCTGGCTGGCCCGCCTTCTCCCGCCGCGCCCGAACCCGCCCGCCGACCCGCTGACTCGCCGGTTCGCTTCCCGTTCCCTATTCCCTTTTCCCTCAGTCCCTACTCCGGCATCAGCGCGCCAATCGTCCGCAAGGGCAGGATCAGGCGCATCGACTCGGGGAGGGGAATGAAGCCGTGGGCGCGGTAGAAACGCGCTGCCCGCTCGTCGATCGCGTCCACCACAACCATCGAGGAGCCGACAACGGCGGCATTTTCATAAGCCTTGTGCAGCGCCTGCGCCAGAAGAATCGCGCCCAGCCCGTGCCCTTGAAGGTCCGCGCTCACGGCCAGGCGGCCGAGCAGCGTCGCGCTTACTTGCGGATAGCGCGGAATATGCTTCCGCGCCGCCTCGGGAATGGCTCCCGGCGAAAGGCCATAGGCGCACAGCGTAAAGTACCCCGCAATCCTTCCCGGCGAATCCTGCGGAACCAGCACGAAGACAGCGTTGGCCTTGCGCCGCATATCCTGCGAGGCCTGGGTCTTCAAATAGGTGTCGAGACTTTCCACCCCGCAGCAGAACGCGGCCCGGTCATGCTGCTTCCCGAGCGCTTCGAGCCGGTAGAGATCCTGGCGCGTCCGCTCCATCAGCGGAGAACCCGTTCCTCTGCCGACCGGAACGCGCGCCGCAGGCGCGCGTTGGCCTTGGGAGCATGAATCAGGGCATCGAAGAATGCCGCCCGGTCGCGCTCGGAAAGCACAAGGCTCGCGTGCCGCGTAATGGTTTCCCGCGTGGCCTCGGCGAGCGCCGTCAGGCAAAAATCGGTGAGGCTCCGCCGCTCCAGCGCGGCAGCACGCTCCACCAGTCCCTTGGTCTCGGCATCGACGCGAAATCCGAGCCGCGCGCCGCGGGTGCGGCTCTCTCCTGTTCCTGCTGAAGCTGCGGCCTGAGGCATGGCATTTTTCTCCACTGCGATTGCGCCCTTTTCAAAGGCGCTCCTTAATTGTACGTCCAATGGTATAACACTGCAACCGCCTGGGCGAGCATTCGCCGCGAAACGCAACCCCTCCAGGCGAACATTGCGCGGGCGCGCCGCACCTTGCAGGCGAACATTTCGGGCGCCGCGGCGGTCAGTGGGCGAGGATGGTTTCGTTGCCGAGGATGCGGTAGAGGGTGGAGCGGCTGATCTGGAGCTGGCGGGCGGTGCGGAGCTTGTTGCCGCGGTTGAGGTCGAGTACGTACTGCACGTGATGGCGGATGACGGCATCGAGAGAGAGGTTGCCGGTTGGACTGGCAGGATGCTGCTCGGGCGGGGGTATCTCCTGGCCGGTGGGGAGGGCCAGGTCGTCGGGGCGGATGACGCCATTGACGGCTTCAAGCAGGGCCGTTTCGAGGACCGAGGCGAGTTCGCGCACATTGCCGGGCCAGTTGTGCTGGAGAAGGCGGGCGAGCGCGCCGGGCCCCAGCAGCACGGGGCGCTGCTGATAGCGGGCGCAGAGGCGGTCGAGCAGGGACTGGGCGAGCGGGGCGATATCTTCGCGGCGCTGGCGCAAAGGGGGAATGGCGAAACGGACGGCGGAGAGACGGAAGGCCAGGTCGGGGAGGATGAGTCCCTGGCCGGCCATTTGGCGCAGGGGGGTCTGCGAGGAGGCCAGCACTACGGCGCGGCCGGGCGGGCGGTCCTGCATGGCTTTGAGTACGCCGAGGAGCAGGCCCTGGCCCGGAGGCGCGAGCAGGTCGACGCGATCGAGATAAGTGAAGCCGGCGAGGGTGGCCGGATCGGCGTCGGTGACCAGCCATTCGCGGGCATCGCGGCGCTGAAAGGTGGACGCGGCCAGTTGAGAGCGGCTGAAGAGATAGCGTGCCAGGGTCTGCTTGCCGGAGCCGTGCTCGCCTTCAATGGCGGCCACCTGCACGTGGGGCGCGGCCATCTCAGCCTGCACGAGCAACTTGCGCCAGGCGGCGCTGATGCCCACAATCTGCAGGGCGGGCGGCGACTCAATCCCAACGAGGGTGAGGCCGGAGACGGAGGGTTGGGGCTGGAACTGAGCGGCGGTCTGCATGGTTCTCAACGTGCCTCGCCTCCCTGGCCAAATAAGCAGTCAGTGGCCAACAGAAGTCTTATCGGCGGGGGCGAAAAAAACATGAACCGGAGAGATGGAGGCATCTCCGCGGCGCGGGTGGGGAGATGCCTGGTCTTTTTTTGGGCCTTTGCGTGGGCTCTACCGGAAGCGTTTGGAGGGCTCGTCGGAGAAGACCTGGCCGTCGCGGATGTGCACCACGCGATGGGCGAAATCGGCGATGTCCGACTCGTGGGTGACCACCACGATGGTGTTGCCATGGGCGTGCAAAGTGTCGAAGAGGGCCATGATTTCCAGGCCGGTCTTGGAGTCCAGGTTGCCGGTGGGCTCGTCGGCCAGGATGATGGAGGGGTGGTTGACCAGCGCGCGGGCGATGGCCACGCGCTGGCGCTGTCCGCCGGAGAGCTCGTTGGGCTTGTGGTTCATGCGCGATTCCAGGCCGACGTCGGCGAGCGATTCCTTGGCGCGGGCGATGCGCGCGGCCGCGGGCGTGCCGTTGTAGATCAGCGGCAACTCGACGTTATGCAGGGAAGTGGCGCGGGCGAGCAGGTTGAAGGTCTGAAAGACGAAACCGATCTCCTTGTTGCGGATGCGGGCGAGCTGGTCGTCGTCCAGTTCGCTGACCAACTGGCCGTTGAGCCAGTAGCGGCCCCTGGAAGGGGTATCGAGGCAGCCGATGAGGTTCATCAGCGTGGACTTGCCGGAGCCCGAAGGGCCCATGATGGCCACGTACTCGTTGTGCTTGATGCGCATGGAGATGCCGCGCAGGGCCTGGACCTGCTGCTCCATACCCATGTCGTAGGTGCGCCACAAATCCTCGAGTACGATGATATCCCTTTGCGGGCTGGCCGCCGATTGCGCAAGTTGCTCGCTGCCGATGCTTTCCAGAGCCATCCGAATCTCATCCTTTGCCCGTTGGTTGCGTTGCGGTTTTTTCTGTCCGGTGTTGCCCGCCCAGTGCAGTCCATCCGGTGCCGGCTGCCTGGGAATTGTGGGAAGCCCCGTTGGCAAGTCTCCCTGGCTGCGATGGAACTGCGATCAAGAGGACGAGCCGGAAGCGGGTACGGCCGGTTTGGCGGTGTCGCGCTTGACCAGCGAACCACTCTTCAGGGCGCGCAGGGTCTTGAAGGGGCCGGTTACGATCTCCTGCCCTTCGGTGAGGCCGGTCAGCACCTCGATGTCGGTGGCGCCGGTGATGCCGGTGGTAACGGGAACGAACTTGGCGCGCAACTTGCCGGTCTTGTCCTTGTCCACCACGTAGACGCCTTGAACCGAGGCGCTCTTGGCGGCCGGGGTGGACGAACTGGATGCGGCCTGCACGCCGCCCGGGCCCTTGGGCTTGTCGTCATCCGGGTTGTGCATGGTGAGCGCCTGGATGGGCAGCGAGAGCACATTGGACTTGTGCGCGGTGGTGATCTTGGCGGTGGTGGAGAGTCCGGGGCGCAGGTCGGTTGAGGGGCTGTCGAGCGTGACCACGACCTTGAAGTCCTTGGCCTCTTCGGTGCCGGTGGTGGATTGCGAGGTGGCGACGCCGGTGGAGCGCAGCAGCGCCTGGTCGCCGACCAGGGTTACGTGTCCCTTGAAGACCTTGCCGGGAATGGCGTCTACCGTGACTTCGGCGGGCTGGTCGAGCTTTATGTTGACGATGTCGGTCTCGTCCACCTTGACCTCGGCGGTGACCACGCTCATGTCGGCGATGGTCATCAGCGTGGAGCCTTCGGCGTTCTGGATGCCCTCGACCACCGTTTCGCCTTCGCGCATGGGCTCGTTGGTCACGATGCCGTCAAAGGGAGCGATGGCGACCGTGCGGTTGAGCAGGTCCTGGTTGAAGGTGAGGGTGGCCACCTGAGTTCCCAGGTGCCCGCGAGCCGAATCGGTCTGCGCCTTGGCCTGGTTGAGTTGCGCAATGGCCTGCGCCACGGAGGCCACATCCAGGTCGTAGGCGGCCTTCTTGGCGTCGAAATCCTGCTTGGCCATGATGCCGGCCTTGTAGAGGGCCTGGGCGCGATCCCAATCGAGCTTCTTCTGTTCCAGATCGGCCTTGGCGTGGTCGACGTTGGCCTCGGCGGTCTTTTCCGCAGCAATATTAGAGGCAATGTCAGTCTTGGCGGCGGCGATGGCAGCCTGCTGGCCTTGAACGTTCGCCTCCTGCTGCACGTGCTCGATGGTGGCAACCGTCTCGCCCTTCTTGACCATATCCCCCTCCTTCACATAGAAGTGGGTGACGCGGCCCATGGCGGTGGCGCCGAGGTTGACGTAGTTCTTGGCCTTGATCTGGCCGGTGCCGCTGACGACCGTGGCCAGGTCCTGCTTTACGATCTTAGCGGTCAGAACCTTGGTGTAGCCAGCCTGCTGCCTGTAGATGAACAAGGCCACAAGCCCGGCGGCCACCACTACGGCGAGAACAATCAAGAGGATCTTTTTCATGTGCGGTTCGTGCTCCAGGTCTCTCTCCGATTCCAGTTTACGCAATTATTGCCGGTTGAGTTCCCCACGGCTGCCAAATCCGCTCCCGGTGTCGCCATGGCGGCCTGGAGGCTGCCCGCGCAAGCCGGGTGGATTTTCCTTGCGGAAGATCCGGGTCGCAGGTCCTGTGCGAGCTGCGCGGAAGCCGAGCAAGCGCCATGGAAGGCCGCAGCGAAGGGATTGCGCTTGTTTTTTGGACGGCTGAGGGGCCCGCAGGGACTCAGAAACTGCTCAGGAAGCCGTCCCATTGGATTCCCCCGGGGCGCTATTCTCCGTTCTTCCTACAAAGAAACAGGATTTCGATTGTGCTGCAAGTTCAACAATCCAAACAGAAACAGCGTGTTTGGGCAAATGCAGCGAGTTAGCCCCCGCTGAAGCGGGGATAGCGAGTTAGCAAGTTCGCGGCGGCATCGTCGGACGCAGTTTCATCCCTCCGTGGGTCGGCAACGCCGGTGGACGACTTGGAAGATTGGCATTATTCTGCGTGTTTTGCTACGCTCAGGCCATGCAGATCACCGTCCAACTCCCCGACGACCTGGCCCGGCAGCCCAATCCCGCACGTGCGGCTTTGGAAGCATTTGCCATCGAAGGGTATCGGTCCGGCGCGTTGTCTGCCTATCGGACCCGCCAACTTCTGGGGTTTGAGACTGGCTCGGAGCTGGATGGTTTCCTCAAGGAGCATGAGGTTTGGGACCACGCCTACAGCGTCGAGGACCTCGAGAAGGATCGAGCGGGGTTTGAACGGCGCGGATGATCGTCGTTGCCGATACCTCTCCGTTGAACTATCTGGTTTTGATCGATGAGGTTGGCCTCTTGCCTGCCCTCTTCGGACAGGTGTTGCTTCCGCAGGCGGTTTTTCAAGAATTGCAGCATTTGGCGGTGGGACAGTCTCCAGGGATGGACCATCCCCGCTTATTGACTGAATGTTGCAGCAGCGGCACGAATCAGGTTGATCAATCGAATGATGGCTCTATTTCCATCGTCGAGATTGGGGAAGCTGTACTCGCAGGGGATGCAGATATCTCCCTTCGCGCCCTCCCATGGATATTCACTATTGTCTTCGCGAACGTCCCCTTCCTTGCAGGCTGGGGCCAGCAGTTGTATCTCGCGGGCAAGGCGCTTTATCTCCGAGATTTCCCAACGACTTATCTCATTGTTGTCATTGAGCTTCCCATAGAAATGTCGCGCGATTTGAGGAAGAGGACCCGCGATATACGCGTGGCTCCTTCTAATCTCTCTCACACTATCGGGCCCACGTGCGGCAGCTAAGAGATGGGCCTTGCATACTTTTTCCGCTGCCATCTGGAGGAAATGGAGACGGTGGCATTTTTCTGCTCTCGCGTTCACAAGTGTTTCGCGGGCGCGCAGATCGGAGAGCGCTTGATGCGCGTAGCCTCTCGCCCACTGTTGGTTCGTCGCCGCCATGATCGCAAGTTCCTCAACCGGCCAGCAATTCCCTGCCGATGGTCCAATCGCGGTCCGCGAATCGAACTTTACCGTTGCGGACGGATTTGTACTCATCTGGAGAAATCTCCACGATCATGGAAGGGTAGTCGATGCCGCGTGCGGGGTCGGCAGTAAATCCGATCGGTTGGATACCTATTGCGAGTGTACCCTCGACAACCTCCAGGAGCCTGATGGGGTCGTTCGGATCCTGGTCGTCCATCGGTTCGATGAGATGAATGTGCTTGAGGTTCGGCTCCACGCGAAAGTGTCCCTTGGCTAAACTCTCCGCTGTCTCCAACTTGCTTTTCTTCATAATTCTCACCTGATTCTATCAATTTGAGATTATAGAAAAGGCGCCGTTCCCGCAATTCGCAATCGAGGGCCGCATTTTCCGCGTTCACCGGAGGCTTTCCGGGTTACCTTGGCGGCGATTGCGCGTCCAAAAGGGCAGCCAACTCCATACGGAATCTTGCCCAGCGCCACTGGGACCCGTAGAATAGAGGTTCGCAGGAGTTTTGAAGGCAATGACGATCAACGGTCGTACATTTCTGTTTGCCGCACTGGGTTGCGGCCTGGTGTTCACCCCCGCTGCCGGACTCCCGGCCCAGCAGACGGCCACGCCGCCCGCAGCGGCCCAGCAACAGGCCCAGCCGGCCACCGGACAAAACCAGGGAGCAGGCCAGGAACCGGACCCCCTGAAGCGCGAACGCTCCGACAAGGAGAAGTTTGCCGCCCAGAAGGCCGTCCGGCAGGAGTTGAAAGGCGCCTACAAGACCTGGCTCAATCAGGACGTGGTGTGGATCATCTCGGACGAGGAAGCCAAGGCCTTCAAGACCTTGAGCAACGATGAGGAGCGGGATGCCTTTATTGAGCAGTTCTGGCTGCGCCGCAACCCCAGTCCGGACTCCCCGGAGAACGAGTTCCGCGAAGAGCACTACCGGCGCATCGCTTACGCCAACGAGCATTTTGCCGCCGGCAAACCCGGCTGGAAGACGGACCGGGGCCATATCTACATCTCCTTCGGCAAGCCGGATTCTATCGATTCCCATCCCTCCGGGGGCAGCTATCAGCGGCCGATGGATGAGGGAGGCGGCGAGACATCGACCTTCCCCTTTGAAGTTTGGCATTACCGCTATCTGGAAGGCATCGGCGAGAACATCGACCTGGAGTTTGTGGACACCTGCCAGTGCGGCGACTACCACTTCACCATCGACCGCAGCGAGAAGGATGCGCTGTTGCACGTCCCCGGCGCCGGCCAGACGCAATGGGAAGAGATGGGCATGGCCAAGAAGGCCGACCGCTTCAAGGGCGGTCTGGAAAACCTGGGCACCGGCCCGCTGTCGTCCTCGCAGGCGTCCAAGGAGTTCGACCGCATCGAGCTGGCGGCCAAGATCTTCGCTCCCCCGCCGATCAAGTTCAGCGACCTGGACAACTTCATCTCCGAGCACAAGCTGCTCGCCGGCCCGGTGTTTCCCTTCGACGTCCGCACCGATTTCGTGAAAGTGACGGATAGCACAGTGCTGGTTCCCATCACCGTGCAACTGAGGAATCGCGACATCACGTTCGTGACCAAGGACGGCGTGTCAAAGGGATTTGTAAACATCCTGATCAAGGTGACGACCCTGACCCACAAGACGGTGCAGAGCCAGGAAGACACGGTGCAGGTGGAGGAGCCGGCCGAACTGCTGGAGAAGACGCTGGACCGCAAGTCGGTCTACTGGAAGGCTCTTCCCCTGCTTCCCGGTCTCTATCGGCTGGATATTGCGATCAAGGACGTGAATAACCCGGACCACGTGGGTCTGTTTGGCCACAGTCTCGAGGTGCCCACCTACCACGACGAGAAGCTGGCCACCTCCTCGCTGATTCTCGGCGACGAGATGAACACCGTTTCTTCGCACGATCTGGGCGCAGGCAGCTGCGTCATCGGCAACACCCATATTTGTCCGCGCGTGAGCCCCAACGCGGCCACGCCGGTGACCTTCAAGCGCAGCCAGCAACTGAACTTCTGGATGCAGGTGTACAATCTGGGCATCGACGATGCCACCAAGAGCAACCAGGCCACGGTGACCTACCAGATCGTCGATGCGGCAACGAATACGGTGGTTTTTGAAAAGGAGATAGCCTCGAAAGACCTGGGTGCGCACAGCGACCAGTTAACGGTGGAGAAAACTCTCCCCATGGCCGGCCTGCAGCCAGGAAAATACAAGGTGACGATCAAAATAAATGACACAATCTCAAAACAAGAGATTGCGCAATCGGCACCTTTTGTCGTGGAATAGTATTCATCCCCCGCAACAGGGTTACCGGACGCGAGATTCGGAAACCGGAGCAGGAACGATTCGCAAAAGTCTAGCCAGGGACGCCGCCGGGTCACTGATGATGATAATGCGCAGGGTGCATCTCGTCTTTTTCGCAGCGCTGATCGCGGTGGGAAGCGTTCCGGTCAATGGAGCAGCCCCCGGGTCGGTTTTGGGTCAGGTGCGCGACTCGGCCGGAGTGCCGCAGATAGGCGCGGTGGTCCAGTTGCTGCGCCCCGACCTGACGCTGGTGACCAGCGTCTACACCAACGACAAAGGCCACTTCACCATTGCGCCGGTGCTTCCCGGCCGCTATGCGGTCAAGGCAATGGGCACATTCTTTCTGCCTGCGCTGCGCGAAAACGTCCGCGTCCGCACCAGCGCCGTGGTGAACCTGACCCTGAACACGCTTTACGAAGCGATGCAGTGGCTTCCGTCAGAACCGCGCGCGGTGAATGCACAACAGGACGACTGGGCCTGGACGTTGCGCTCGGCTGCCAACCGCCCCCTTCTGCGCTGGCTTGAAGATGGTCCGCTGGTGGTGGTGTCCGACGGTTCCGGGGCAGCGCCGAAGCTGAAGGCGCGCCTTGTGGCTACCGGGAAGGAGGGAACGTTTGGCGAGAGCGGCGAACGCCTTTCCGCGGCGGTGGAAGAGACACCGGCCAACAGCCGCGAACTGCTGGCGCAGGTGGATTTTGCCCCCAACACGGCTGCGGGCATGGAATCGATGCTGGGCTTCCGCCAGGATCTGGGTTTTGCCGGTTCGGTTCAATCGGTGGCTGCCGTCGCCATTCATCCGGAGGTTGAGGACGGCGGGAGCGAGGGGTTGGACGAGGCTGCGATCCGCTCCTGGGAGACACTGAATCTGGGCGACGAGGTGGAGGGCGAGGCGGGCTCGACGCAGGTGGTGGCGCGCTTCGCAGAGCATTCCCCCCACACGGTGGCCGCGGCGCTGCCGTTTGCCACCGTCGGCTGGCGCGACGGCGACCGCACCATTCGCTACCGGATGGCCACCTCCATGCCCGCCTCGCAGGATTCCGACGACACCCAGGCCCGGGCATGGCTGCCGGCGCTTTCCGTGCGCAACGGGGAACTGGCTCTGGAGCATGGCCTGCACCAGGAGATTGGCTGGGAGCGCCGCAGCGAGAAGGCCGGCATGACCGTCCTGGTGTACGCCGACCACATCGACAACCCGGTCATCGAAGCCGTGGGCCACTTTGCCGCCGGCAGTTTAGCCGCGTCTCCAGTGGCTGCCCAGTTGCTTTACGACCCCGCCAGCGGGCTCGTTCGCGCTGCGGGGCCGGGTTTCTCCACAGCCGGAATGCTGGCCAGCGCAGAACGCAGGCTTCCCGGTGGAAACCAGATCCGCATCAGCTATGCCAATGGCGATGCGCTGGTGCTGCCGGCGTCCCCAGGAGCCATGGGGCTGGCCCAGGTGCTTGCCTCGGCTCATCCCCGCCGCGCGCAGGCGTACTCGATCTGGCTCTCCGGCACCCTGGACGGGACTGGAACCCGCTGGCGGGCGAGCTACCGCTGGCAACCCGAAGGCACCCTCACCGCTGTTGCGCCGTTCGCCGTGCAAGCCGCTGAACCCTATCTGAACCTTCACCTCCGCCAACCCATTCATCTGCGCCGCGAGGGAACAGGCGGCTTTGAAGCGCTGCTCGATGTGCGCAATCTGCTCGCCGAGGGCTACCGGCCCTACCTGCTGAGCGACGGCTCCCTGCTGGTGTTTGCCCAGGACCAGCGCGGCATCAGCGGCGGCCTGGCCTTCAGCTTCTAGAGCGCTTTTCCGCCCGTTCGCTCTTGCAGGTCCGGTGATCCGAAGAGGCGTGAAAGGGCAGGTTGCGCGTTTTCGCCGCGGCTTTGGAATCCACTCCCGGTCTGTGCTATATTCTTCAAGTGGCAAGAGGAATTTGGTGCCTGCACCAGGCGTGTGCAAAGACCTTCGCCGCACGGCGAATCCCGATTGTCTGGACGCGTAGCTCAACTGGCAGAGCATTCGGCTCTTAACCGACAGGTTGTAGGTTCGATTCCTACCGCGTCCACCAATACAATCAATTAGTTAGGTCGCTTCGCTTCCACGCTTCCATCCGATACCGGGGAAAATACCGGGGACCCCGCTTCAATTCCGGCCCCGTTGATGCTCTCCACCGCGCCCCGCAGTTCATTCAAAGAGAAGTGACCGTACCGGGCAGCCATGAGCACCATTGTGGACGTGCTCCAGCCTACGATCTTCGCAACCTTGGCAATCGGGGTTCCGGCATTCAGCATCCGGGAAACGGCGGTGTGCCTCAGATCGTGAAACCGGCAAGCAAGGGGCGCGATCTTCTCTTCGGGGTCCGCCTCTTCCGTCTCGCCTTTGAGAATCTTTGCTGCCCGCAGTCTGGCCGCTTCCCACGCTTCCTTGATGCTCCCGATGGGCTTGGACGGGTCAACGTGGTACGCCTTCGGGCTGAATTCGTCTCCACCCGCGCCGTACCGCTCTGACGGGAAGACGTAGTGTTCCGGCTTGCGCTCCGGGAAGTGTGTCGCCCAAAACGTCAAAGCGGCCATTGCCCGTTGGCTCAGAGGAATCACCCGGCCGGTCCCGGCTGCGGTCTTGTCTTTGCCCCATTTCAGGCAGCGATTCTCAAAGTCCACACTGCCCATTGCAGCGTCCGAATCACGCCGTACCGCGCCCCGGTTTCAATCGCCAGGGTGACGAATGGAACCAGAGAGCGTGAGCGGGACTTCCCGCAAGCCTGTAGCAGCGCCGCTTCCTCTTCCGTGCTGATGGCCCGCCCAATATCATCCCGTGTGGCCAGCATCTTCACTTCCGGCTGCAACCGCGCCCACTGGCCGGAGCGTTTCAGAATCGCCCGCAGCGTCCCGATCTCCAGATTGACTGTCTTTGGCGAAGCCTCTTCATCGAGCCGCATTTGCTGATACCGGGCAATCTCCCGCGCCTCAATATCGCAAATCAGCTTGCGGCCCAACTCCGGGAGCAGATGGGCAAGGTTGGCCTGTTCGATCTTCACGGAGCGCGGCGCAAGCGTGGCCTTCTTCATGTCCAGCCATTCATCGGCTGCAACTGAGAGCAAGAGGGGTTGCCGTTGCTTCCTGATGCCCGCTGCGCCCTCTTCCAGCGCCCGGCGCCTCTTATCTTCGATCTTCAACGCAAGCGTCTTGGAGCGCGTTCCTGTGCTCTCCCTGATGCGCTGCGCGTGGAAGAGAAAATCCATTGTCCAAACCTTGCTGCCTTTGTAGCGGAACACTGCCATAGCTCACTTCCCCCTTTTCGGCGGCACAAGGTCGCCTTTGGTGACTGCGCGAGTCAAAAAGCGCGGGTCAATCCCTGTTTTCTTCGCAACCCACTGTTTCCAATCCTGCCGGGTGGCGGTCGATTTCCATTTCTTGATCGCGGCCGATGCACGGGCGATCTTGGTCCTGCGCTCACTTGCGATTCGCTCATGGGTTCGCGCTATCGCCGTAGCAGCATTTCCGCACCGGCGGGAGCAGTAGACCTTTTGCGAAGCGCGTTTCTTGACGTAATACCTGCCGCACCGTGCGCAGGGACCGGCAAGCTCTTCACAATGCGGATTCAGAGTGAAGAAACCGAATGCGATCCATGCTTCGGTTTCGGGAGTGAGCTTCCATGAACCGTCCGGCATCTCTTGATTCACGCGCTCCTGCCCCACATGATCCGCAAGCCGTCCAGTTTCGGGATGGACGTTCATGAATGCCCGTCCGCTATTAGAGGGCATCCAGCGGCCGACACAAAGGATTTGCAGCGATGTGAGCAAATCCTTGTGACTTCCCCACATCATCTTTTCGAGATCGGGACCGGAATCCTGCCACGCCTTTACAAGCTGCCGCAGGTGCTCCCTCAATTCCGGCTGTTCGCTCGAATTGAGCAATTCGCAGAACCGTTCGAGGTCATCCTTGCTCTGTTCTCCTGACACGTACCGCGGAGGGTTTTCGGCGAATGCGACTGTTGGCAGGTACGGCGTCCGGGGCTGTTGGAATCGCTTCATGGACTATTGATAGCACGTATTCGCAATTAAAGGCAAGTAAATAATATCGACAGGCGCTTTAGATATTCAATAGTATTTACTTGGAACGTAGAGCAAACCGCATTTCTGGAGGATCAAATGCCCGCATCGCCGCAAAGACCGAAATTGAACACGCTTCCACAGGCCGCCGAGCAACTCGGAGTGTCCGTCAAGTGCCTAAGATCGTGGATTTATCGCCGAGCCATCGACTACTGCAAGATTGGCCGCGCCGTCCGAATCTCGGATGAAACCATCCAGAACATCATTGATCGCGGAACGATGCCCTCGCTGGAGCGGCGGTGAATCCCTCGCCCGATCTGCCGACAGCGGCGCTTGAGTACGCGGAACGCGGCTGGACCGTGATCCCGCTCCATTCTTCGGCGGCGCACGGCTGCTCTTGCAGGCGGGCGGAGTGCGAGAGTCCGGCCAAGCATCCGCGGACTGCCCACGGCCTGAAAGACGCCAGTCGGGACGCCGAAACCATCCGCGAATGGTGGACGCGCTGGCCGGATGCCAATATCGGCATTGCGACCGGCCAGCCGAGCGGTGTCTTTGTTGTCGATGTGGACGGCGAAGCGGGCCGCGCATCCGTGGCAGAGCTAAAGCGGCAAGGCTTGACGTTTCCGCATACGCTCACGGTGATTACAGGCCGTGCGGGTGGGGAAACACATTTTTACTACCGAATGCCGCCAGGCGTAGATGTTCGCAACGATCAATCCGGCAAAATTGGCCCGCACATCGACGCGCGCGGTACAGGTGGTTTTGTTGTGGCCGCCGGGTCCACTCATGCCAGCGGCAAGGTGTATCACTTTGTCGAACCATCGGCCACAATCGCAGACGCGCCCGCATGGGTAATCGAAAGGCTAACTGCGCACCAGACGAAGCCCAGAGCAACGGCACAGGCAAGCCGAGACGCCGTGACGAAGGGCAGCCGCACAAGCACGCTGGTTTCTGCGGCAGGGACCATGCAACGGCGGGGGATGAGCGCGCAAGCTATCTCGGCTGCATTGGTGATGGAGAACAAGGCGAAGTGCTCACCCCCATTGCCGGAGTCAAAGGTGCGATCTATCGCGGCGGATATAGCGAAACGCTATCCGGCGGGCGGCCCGGACATCCTAGAGGCTGCAATGGAAGTGATCGAGGGGGGAACCTATCGGAGCCATACAGACCGCTTCGGCGCTCTCTGCGCGGTCCTACAGAGGCTTCGCGGCCATGAGCCGGTAATCTTGCCCGTCGAACGCATCGCGCGGGCCTTTGCATGTCACTGGACTCTGATCGCACGTCTTCGCAGGCAGGCAGTCGCCGCAGGATGGCTGATTCCGGAGCGGCGGGCAATAGCCCATCGGCAGGCTGCAAGTTTCCGGGTGCTTAGTGAGACAGTCGCGCCGGGGATGTATCACGAGAATGAAAAAGAGACTGTAGAAGAGAGAGACGAACAGCATAGTGATACATCACTTAGTAATACAGGTGATTGCCTTAGTGAGATACCCGGCTTTAGTGAGACAGACACCCTGCCGCTTGATGCTTCAATCTTTAGTTTGGAGTAAGCCCCCACCCAATCCAAGTGTATGCCGTTGCTCTAATCCCCTGCCTGCTGCGTCCTAGCTTCCCTACAAGCCGCTGTCAGCGCGAAAAACGTCCACAGCCTCACCCGGCGGTTTGCGGCGCGTCCTGCGCGGTCGAAGTCCCCTGATGGTATTTTCAGGGCGCGCGTGGGGATGGCCGCGAGCTGCTGCCGCCCGGAGGATAGGCGCTTGCTGATGCCGAGTTCGCAACCATTCCGGCGGTTCAGTGAAACCCTGAACCGTTCACAGTGCTACCATGTGACAGCAAAAGCCCCGCTGGCAGGCGGGGCCTTGGTGAATCCCGTACACTCAAGCGAATCTTCGCATGGAGTGTGTCGAATATGCAAGCAAACGTCGCGGAAATACCTACAGAGAGTTTAGCTCCTTCAACACTGTCCGAAGTCCTGACTCAATCACGTCTCGCTCTCGAACGATTCTCCGAGCTACATCGCCGTATGACACTTCCTGAAAGCCTGCTTCATAAGATGCATGAAAGTCCGGAAGCTCTTTCCGTGCCTCCAGCGCTTTCAGAATAGCGTTGCTCATGAGTGATTGGTTTTGGGTTGCTTCAAGTAGCTTTATGGCGACTTCGCAGAGATGCGCCACGGCGGGAATGAGACGCTCGTTTTCCATGAATCCCCCTACGGTTGAAGGTTTTTGGATTGCGCAATGATAGCTCCTTGAAGCGCCGCCCAACACTCCGGAATCCGCCAGGACGCGCCCGCACCCGGCCGGCGGCAGGTTTCCCCTTTCGATAGTCCCGGCGCCTCAAGTCCCGGCGCCTCACTAGCAGACAGCAAACGCGATGGGCGGTACATTCAAGTCTCTACGGCTTTGCAGGGTGATCTTCAAACCATTTCCGCGCCCGCTCCTGTGCGCGGGATAGATCCGCTGGCGTCAGGAGATCGGCCGCTCCGTCCCTTTCTTTGGCAATGTCTTCTTGCTTCACTCCTTCGACTTTTCTCGATGCGGCAATGTCGAACCAGAAATAGGCTTCGGCATAATCCTGTGGTACGCCTCTACCGAGTCCGTAAAACTCGCCGAGGCGCTGTTGCGCATTTACATCGCCCTGCTCGGCGGCCTTGCGAAACCAAACAGCCGCCTGCGCGTAGTCCCTCGACACCCCTTGGCCATCCTTGTACAGATTTGCAAGGTTATCTTGTGCTTTGGCATCTCCCTGCTCGGCGGCCTTGCGGAGCCATGTTGCCGCTTGCAAATAGTCCTGCGGCACACCCAGGCCAGCGGCATACATCAAGCCTAAGACGCACTGCGCAGGGGTCTGACCCTGCTCGGCAGCCTTGCGAAACCAGATCGCCGCCTGCGCGTAATCACGCGACACACCCATCCCGTTGGCGTAGGAAACTCCGAGATAGAATTGTGCATCAATGTTGCCTTGGTCTGCGGCCTTCCTAAACCAGACGATCGCTTGTGCGAAGTCCTGGGGTACGCCCTGCCCGTTGTAGTACGCCATGCCGAGGTTGTATTGCGCTGTGGCATCCCCGCTGGCAGCTTGCTCTTTGAGCGTGGCGATACTTTGGGCCGACTCGGCAGAGTCGATGCTCACCGGGGCCTGGGCAGGAACTGGCGCGGCGGATGGCACAGCCAAAGCTACCGGGACGGCAACTTGCGGCATATCGGCAGACGCTCTCTCTGCGGCATGGTTTTCGGGGAGGTCATTCTGCCTGGACGCATTGACTAGCACATCTGCGCGAATAGCTTTCAGTGCTTCCTCAAATAACTTGTCCGCCCGGTGCCGATCCCCAGACGCCCTTATCAGGTTGCCAATTCCAGCACCCAACTCCGCTGTTGCGGCATCATCTCCAGACCCGCTGGCCGTTACACGGCTGAATACCACGCTATCTGTCGAAATCAGTTCCAGTTGGCTCCCTTTTACTCGATAGGCGTACATGTACAAGGCAACCGAAGATTGCGAGACGGTCGTCTCGGTTGGAACAACGATGGTTGAGGTTTGCTGGCCTTGTACCGTCGCAGTGCCGTTCGCGCTGCTGCCGTCGGAATAGGTGGTATGAGAAGAAACGTCGGCGCTGAATGGCTGGGTGGTCATGCGCGTTTCCGAGCCGTGGATGGTCTGGCTAACCGTCTTCATGGGAGTTTCGGAAATCAGCACGCGGTATTTCACCTTGTCCATGTCTTTTCTAGTAGCTGGGCAGATTGAGGGCGCGAGCTTTACGCCCTCTTTCGAAAACCACCGGAACATCTTCTCGCTCATGAAGCCCCATTGCGGTTTGTCTCCTAAATCCGGGCGGTAGATGCCGGTTGTGTAGAGAATCTTGCAGCTTGGGTTTGTTTGGCTCGAAAGCACCCATTGATTGAAGTCGGACTGCCAATCGTTTTTGGCAGACGCCGTGATTGCCAAGGTGGGCACGGAAAGCGCAAGTAGGAGCGCAAGACGCAACGACCGCATGATTACCGCCTTTCTGACGCCAAAGAGCGTATGCGCTAAATATAGCGCAAAGGCTAATCCGATCATGGACGGATGGCAAAGGACATCTGTGCGGCGACGGGCGAACGGATCAGGAAGTTGCGCCGCGCCCGGAACTGGCGACAGATCGACCTTGCCGAGCAGTCCGGCGTCCACGAGGTCCATATTTCAGACTTGGAGCGCGGAACACGCGAACCGGGATTGCGAACCCTCAGCAAGATTGCTCGTGCTCTGGAGACTTCGCTCTCGGAACTGCTGAAGGGGTTGTGAATCGCATACGCACTATTACCAAATAGTAAACACCCCTTGAGCGCCTCACTCCGGATTTGAAAAAAAACGAATCTGCTCCACGAATCGGGCTGAAAAAGGGCCTCATTCTATCGACATCTGTTGACATTTGCTGACAGGAATGGGAAAACAGAGCGGAGGGAAGAGATGCCCAAAGCAACCGCGCCGCAATCGCTAGACCGTGACTGGTTCACCGTGGGGCAGGCCGCAGCATATCTCCAGTGTTGCACGCGAACAGTGCATCGTTACCTCGATTCCGGTCTGCTCTCAGCCTCGCAGCTCGTACCCGGCGGGACCATTCGCATCTCGACTATCAGCATCGAAAAACTGCTCGAACAAACCCGCCACTAAGTTGCACCTTCGTCTCCCAATTCCCCAAAAGTTTTTGGAGCCGTGAGAGCGAAAAAAGGCGTCCATGCCCTCACACCCCGTACCCTGGGACAACTTCGGCAACTCCGGCAAGTCGGCCAGGGCAGCCCGCCAGAACCCACGCGGCCAGAGGTGCGATATCGCACCACCCTCCAGAACCCTCACCACGTCGGCAAGGCTCCCCAAGGCAGGCCAGAGTGTCTGCAATCGCTCACAGAGGCTTTCTGTGCGTTTGCGCTCCATCCTGTGCTGTGTCCGCTTTGCGGTGGAACTGTTCTGAGGCGAACCATCGGCGAGCGCCGGACGGCTCACGCTATCGGCTGATGGGGCAAGTGGCCGCGCCGCGTCAACTGCCAAAGTGGGGAATCGGCTGGAAATCATACCGGGGAAAATACCGGGGACTCTGGACAGCAAACCGCATATATTGAGAGCAACCGCAACGGAGGCGGAACCCGCATAAACACAGGGTTCCGAGCACTCCAGATACAACCGCAGTAATCAGTAGAAATTGGCTCCCCTGCAACTCTTAACCGACAGGTTGTAGGTTCGATTCCTACCGCGTCCACCATAGAATCAAGCACTTACAAGCTCCTCTTCTTCAGGCTTCGCCGAACTTCGCCGAATTGCTTTCGGACCCCGCGGACTGCGAAGATTCCGTCCTTTCAGGCCCAACGTTCCAACTGGCGCCGTCCAGCCCTCGAGCACTGCATCTGTGCGCGAATTGACCGCCTGGAGGACGCGCTTGTCGATCGACTGTACGTACACGTCCCCGGTCGTCTGGATACTCGCGTGCCGCAACATACTCTGGGTGTCCTTCAGCGTTCCGTGTTCCTGCATGTCGGTTCCCAGCGTACGCCGCATTACCTGAAAAGTGACGAGGCGATCTGGGATGCCTAGTTTCTTGGCGATCGGGATGATTCTCCACTTGAGGAAATTCTTGCCCCAGCGCGGCACCGCCTGGCCCTTTCGTTTCCCGCGCCCGAAGGTGGGGAACATCAAGGCTTCGGGTGACGTGTCATTGCAGATACTGCGCCACGTTTCAATGACTGGCCGTACCTGCTCCGGCACCGGAATTGGCGCCTTGCTTTGCCGGGTCTTAAGTCTCCCCGCATAGAACTTCCCGTCGTACCCCATGCCGTGAGGCATGAGCGCCTCTCCGGTCCAGGACTTCCACTGCAGCCCCATGATTTCGCTGGCACGCAGTCCGCAAAAAATGCCGACGTGCAGCAGGCATAGATCGTGTGCATCCTCGATGGCTCCAATCAGCGCCAGTATCTGTTCCCGCATCATCACGGGTCTTTCTACCGGCTTGGTCTGAGGCATGGTCACGTCTTCTCCGGGATCCTCGGCCATGAATTTTTGCTTCTTGGCCGTGTGGGTAATCGCCCGTATATTGGAGAAGCACTGGTGGACCACGGCTTGCGAATAGCCCTTGTCCGCCAGTCCGTTCAGCCAAATCTGGATTCCAAAAGCATCCAGTTTACGGAGTGGAAGGTCTCCAAACTGCGAGACCAAATAGTGCTCAAGCTGATAAGTGTTCGTTTTTCGGTAAGCGGGACTCCACTTTCCTCGCCGCATCGGAATGTACCGCTCATTGACGAACCAGCGAAAAGTGACTGAATCATCTGCAAGAAGCGTCCGGGGCGAAACAGAGGCACCGGCTTCCTTCAGAATGATTTCCCGCAGCAACTGCTCGGCTTTCCATTTGGGCGTATTCGCCTTGGGACAGATCCGTACGTTGCGGTGCTTGCGAACCTCCTTTCCATCCTGGTCCTTGCCGTAAATCAGGTACTTGCCGTACCACATCTTCACCTTCTGCCCGCAAAGGTAGACGGTGCCCTGCTGGTACTTCATTGCCATATGGTTCTCCGTTTTCTGCTTCCGGTCCTGGTCGTGGAGAACAATTCCTTCATACACCAAATCGCGGGCGCTGGGAAGTCCGGGATGTATCAAGGTTTGCCATGAAGACTTCAACGTCAACCCACCGATACCGGATAAGGGTCCCCAGTTTAACTGCTCTGATTTGCGGGGCACGTCGGGTCGTATGGTCTCGCACCCATCGCTCCGAAACTCCCAGCTTTTCAGCCACCTGACGGGCATTCAAGAGTCGATCATGTCCGGGCGTTTGCGGAACCAAGCGATGCTCCAGAGCCTGGCGATCGCCCACGAGATCGGGTGCTGCCGAACGGCGCGAAGTTTCTGGCTGAGAGGCCGTGCGCAGTCCGGAGGTTGAATTTTGGAGGATATGGAGCTGGCTTCGGGCCTCCAATTCCGGAACGTCCTCAGGAGCTTCCATATCAGAAGGACGTACAGTCGTCGCGAGATCTTCAGTAATGCCAAGTAGTTGGATCGCTGCATTGGTCATAAATCACCTCGAATTCTTGGGTTGGCTTGGACGAGAGCTGATGTTGATCTGCACGGCCAATAACGGTCCGCTTTTCCACGTTCTGTGGAAATCGTGAGAGCTATGTGTAAAACAGGTGATCGATTCGGTCAAATGACCTCGCACTACTGGGCAGAGGAGGAGTGCTTAGAGAGGCCATGAAAAAGACCGTCCGTCTACCCGCTCATCCAGGGAAGGCGATCCATTCGAATTTGACCGAGTTGCGAACCTGAACCATCCTGTCACCGAGGAATAAGGGGGACGGGATGTTTGAGTCATTCGATGACCTCATGGACCGGCTCAAGGCAACCGGTTACTTCATCGATCCGGTGATGACCCGGATTGTCTTTCTGGCTGCCAAGTTGCAAAAGCCGCTGCTGCTCGAAGGGCCTGCGGGGAGTGGCAAAACGCAATTAGCCGTATCAGTTGCACAAGCGGCAGGTACGCATATTGAGCGGCTCCAATGCTACCGCGGCGTCACTGAAGACAAGGCGATTGGGCGGTTCGACGAGAGCCTCCAGCGGCTCTACTTGGAGTTCTCGAAGGGGCAGGACACGAATGGAAAGGCGGGGAGCTGGCGCGAGTTGCAGGCCAACCTCAAGGGCCGCGACTTCTTTCGGCCCGGCCCGCTCATGCGCGCTCTCGAATGCGAGAAGCCATGCGTGCTGTTGATCGATGAACTCGATAAGGTAGACGAGGGTTTTGAGGCGCTCCTGTTGGAAATCCTATCCGCGTGGCAGCTCTCGATTCCCGAGTTTGGGACGGTTGAAGCCAGGAGCATTCCGTTCGTGGTCCTCACCAGCAATGAAGAGCGGCGCTTGGGCGACCCGATCCGGCGGCGCAGCCTGTATGTGCGGGTCGAGCATCCGACGCCGGAGCGGGAGGCGGAGATCATCGCTAGCCGGACACCGGAAGCAACCATGGGTTTTCACCGCGAGATTGCCGGCATTGCACGTTCGTTCCGCAACTATTCGCTGGAGAAGCCGCCGTCGGTCTCGGAGATGATCGACTTTGCCAATGCGTTGCAGTTGCTGGGCGCCGATCACGTAACGGAGGAGCAGCGGGACGTGCTGCTGCCCTTCCTGGCCAAGACCGAAAAAGACCGCCGCCATCTTCTTCTACGCGAGGGATTCCAAAGCTTGCTTGTCGATGGGGCGCGTTATGCGCGGGACCTTGGGCTCGCAGGAGGCGCGGGATGAAGTGTCTTCTTGTGGTTCTTCTGATGGCTCCGCAGGCTGGCTGGGGACAGGTGAACATGGCGCAGGCCGAGGGCTGGGTTCAGCAATATGCCAGCCATTACGGCGTGTCTGCGGAGTTGGTTGCCGCGCTGATTGATGTCGAGTCGCGCTGGAATCCACGGGCCGTTTCGAGTAGCGGCGCTATGGGATTGATGCAGTTGATGCCCGCAACAGCGCGGCGCTTTGGCGCGTTTCAGCCCTTCGACGCGGAACAGAACATTGCGGCGGGAACGCGTTATGTGACCACGCTGATGTGGGAGTTCCACGGTGATCTGAGGCTTGTGGCCGCGGCCTATTACGCCGGAGATCGATGGGTTGGAAAGAGGCAATTCGACTACAGCAACCCGGATGTCGTCGCTTACGTCGAGTCGGTTCGACGCCACTATCTTGCGCGCAAGTCCGCGACAGGTTCACTACCCAGGAGGTAAACCGAGATGAGAATTCGTTGGTTAATCCCTATCGCAATGCTCTTTCCACTGCGCCTGATAGCAGTCGACAATGCCGTCAAGCCCCGTGTCGAGACGATAACCATCAACCCGTCCGAGGTGACGACGCTTCACCTGCGGCCGGAGTTCGAGTCGGTGATTCATATGCCGGAGGAAATCACATCAGTGATTCTCGGCAGTCCTGGCTCCTTCAAGGCGGAACTCAACGAAGGTGAGCCGGATTATGTGTACGTCAAGCCGATCACGAAGGAGGCTGCCCAATCGAATCTCCTGATTGCGACCAGGTCTGGCCAGCATGTGACGATCGAGTTGGTCAGCGACGGAGTTGGCGGGAGCGGATCAGCTCTGCCGGTCGACTTCTTGCTTGAATACCGCACTTCCAGGAGCTTCTTGATTCCTGCCGGCGGAGGCGCAGAACACGTGAAAGTCGAACTCACAGGAACTACGCCATCCCCTGCTTCGCCACGAATTCCTGCAGATGTAAAACCGCTCTCGACAGTCGACGAAGAGTATGAGCAGCAGATGCGCATCAACGCTCCAGGTTGGATGAAATGGGAGGGCAAGCAGATCGAAACCTCACTCGGCGACATCCGGCAATGGAGCAATGAGACGGTCGTTTCGTTCTCGATCCTCAATCCATCCGATCAGCCGGTAGAGGTCGTGCCGCCGCAGATCCAAATCAGCGGCCGTGCGGTCAAGAAAAAGAAAAAGGAGGGGAAGAGTCTGACAGCCGATCAGTTATTGATTCGCGACTACCGACTGAGCGCGACGAGGATCGAGGCGGGTGCGCGCGCCGATGGAGTCGTCGTCTTCGACCGCCCGAACTTCAAGCAATCGACAGAGAAGCTCTTCCTCCAGATTGCCCAGGCCGACCGGGTGGACCGGCCGATACTGATCCGTCTGCCCTTTACGCCGCCCATCGCCGGCGGAGCACGGTAGACCCAGGCCCGACACAAAGGAGACGCCATGAATAGCAACGAAACGAACGGATCGAGAATCGCCCCCGTACAAATCGAAGAGTCTGCTGAAGGACCGGCGACGGAATCTCCCCGTCAGCGGCCTCCGATTCCAACTGAGCCCGAGCTGACCGAAGTTCTTGCGGATCCGCCACATAGCGGAGCCCACGCGACGAGGGAAGGTATCAACGGCAAAACCGGTATTGAAAAGCGCAAGCTGATCCTGCTCGGCGGCGGGTTGCTGGTTGCCGTGCTCTTCTTTGCCTTTACCTCTTTGGTCAACCATTCTTCATCGATGAAGAAGGCGACCGGGAAGAGGGCAAACAATCAGGCACAGCAGCAAGCCCCAGGCCAATCCAAGGGGAGCGTCACGCCTCTGATGGAGACCGTACGCAACGACGTTCAGGAAAATACGAGCGGGCAGGTTCGTCCAGGCGACATCAAGCGCACGAGTACTCCGGCGCCGGGCGCAGGGGAAAGCGCAGGAGCGGCGATGCCTCGAAAGCCCCGCGCAGGGAGCGCGCCCGGTGCCAACACCTTGGGCGCCATACCATCGTTTTCTGATACACAGCAGAAATGGGAGGAGCCACAGCCGTATGGCGAAGCCAACCACGCTTCTTCCGCTCAGACGCAGCAATCGCAGAATGCTTTGAAGGAAGCATCGCTGGTATTTGTGCGCGCCCCAGCCCAGTCACAGGCTTCAATCGCTGCTAATCACGCTACGGCGGATGCAGCGCCGGTGCTGGAAATGACGCCAGGGGCGCGGATTGAGGCGAAGCTCGAAACGCAGATTTCAAGCGCGGTTCAGGCTCCGGTTGTGGCCGTTGTCGAATATACCTACGCGATCGGCGACCGCATCGTTGTCCCGGCCGGCGCTCGTGTCTACGGCCAGTTGCAACAGGCAGACCGGTCCGGTTTCGTCGGAGTCAAGTTCGATGAGATCGAGTTGCTGGACGGGCAACGAGAGAAAATCGAGGCCATTGGCGCTGGGCTTGATCTCGGGCCGATCAAAGGCACGGTGTACGGGAAGAACACAGGGAAGAACTTCCTGATCCGCGCGGCGTCCGGCATCGGCTCCTTGGCCGCTGCGCTGGTCGGCAACAACTCGAGCGCGGCGTTCTCAGAAGGGGACCTGCTGCGCGAAAGAGTATCGGAAAACATCGGCGATGCAGGCGACTCCGAATTGATGAGCCTGAATCTCACCAGCCGTGTCGTGGTCTCGGTCCCGGCCGATACGAAGATCTACATCGTCTTCACCAGGCATGATGAGAGCCAGACAGGGTTGCACAGAGTGGCAAGCCAATAGCTCATGTCATCCGCCTGCAATGCCTCGGCGTCAGAACCGGGGCATTTTTTTGCGCGCCTGTGGATTGGCGTGGCCGTGTGTTGTAGCCGCCACGAGCCGACTGCTGGTTGCCGTTTCAGACCCCATTCAGATTCCAACCGTGGCCGGATTGGTACGGCCTCTCGGGGAACGTTTGACCAATAACCGTTCCGGTTGTGTCGTTGTGCGTTTGACTCATTGAAGCGCAAATTGGTCAAGACGCATTTGACCAATGATCGTTCCCGATATGTCATTGTGCGTTTGACCAATTCCCGTTCCGCGAAGGCCGTCCCTGGACTCCGACAGACGGGGTTCTTTGCAGCGCATTCTCCTCCAGGCAGGTGGACTGGCAAACGGTTGCGGGTCGCCAAAGCGGTTGTAAATAGGTTCTTGGCCCGAGCCTGACCTTTCCTGGACCAGCAATGTCCCCGCATGTGTCGTCCGCTGCGCCCCCATCTTGGAGCTCTGAACCTTTGATATGGAGGCGCCACTTCTATGGCCGACTAAAGGCCATATGCGAATTGACGGAATCTGTGTTCTGCCTCAAGTTCTCTCTCGACACGGATGCCCCGAGCAACCGCGTCCAGGAGAGATTCATGAGAACCGCATTGGCCTTCTGGCAAGGCTCGACTGTATCTGCAGCATCACGATCAACCCAACTGCGGCAGCTCTTCACGAGATGCTGCTTGATGAGCGCAGCTGTTCTCTGCCTTTCCGCCTACCAGCACGAGGCGCAAGCGCAGACCGTCACCTCGCAATGCACCAACCCTGTTTGCACACCAGGCAGGCCCTGCGCGCTACTCCGGTGTCCAATCCCTCGACGTTGCTTGGACTGCGCCCCACCGCCATCCAGTGGCACAAACTGTGTTGTGGGGTATGCACTTGGCAACGACGCGGACTTTGCAGGCGGCGACGTCCCGGATGTTCTGATTGAGTCCACGGATTACTGGACAATCGACGACTACGGAGACGTATGGTACGACGGGAGTTCGACAACTGGTCCGGTCCAGGAAACCACACTCACCTTGCCTCCGAGTTGTATTCAAACGAGCAGATCGTTTGTTCTCGAAGATCCACTCGAGGAATACGAAGGTTCGATCACCATGGGAACCTTCACCTACCAAGGCCTTCAAACCCAGTTTTACGCATGGCCACAAGTGTTTTACGACGACGGCGACCGGTCGTTCATTGACGTCGTCGATCCAGACGGCAACATCGACTTCTACCAGTATCCATGGCTTTCCCTGGGTGCGTATGTGGTCACAGGGGTCGATGCATCGACGGGAGACTTCTTCGAGGGAAATGGAACCGTCGAACTTCTCATAGCGGACGATGTGTCGTATTAAGCCGGTCGCGGCCCAGCAACGTCCTACTTGATTTTTCACTGCATTCAAGCAGCACAACTCATTCAAAAGGAGAAGAATATGCAACTGATGAAACGGTTCATACTCACCTTCGCTGCGATGACAGGCTTGGGAATCGCACCGTTGATCGGTCAAACCTCGGCACTTCAGACAGTTCCGCTGAGCGCCGATATCGATGTCGTCAGCGTGCGCACGCTGTCTGACGGCAATACGCTGCGCCAGGAAAGAAAGATGAAGTTCTATCGACGCGCGGATGGCAGCACGCGGGTAGAGGAGCCCAACCGAGTGGTCATTGTCGACAACAGCTTACACACCGTCACCGTGCTTGATACGGTCGGGAAGGTTGCGCAGGTGCAGAACGCTCCACCAGCGCCCGCAAACGGTAAAACACCAGCAGTTGCTCTTTCTCAACCCAAGGCTAGCGGTAACAGCCCCGACGCAAGGAACAGTTCACCGAACACCGATCTTGGCGTCAAGGCGATTGCCGGCTACAGCGTTCGCGGGGTTCAGCGAACGATGACCATCCCGGCCAATTCAGCACTTGGAAACACTGCTCCCATTATCAAAACGATCCAGGTGTGGAGATCCTCCGATCTCCGGCTTCCCCTGGTCACTGTCATCACCGATCCACTCGGCGGCACCACGACTTCGCAATACGAAAACATCTCAACCGCAACCCCGCCGGACAGCAGCCTCTTCACGGTCCCGGCCGGATACAAAATCGTATCGGCCCCACAATCGCGCATCGTCTCGTCGCAAACAAACTGAGGACGGATTCGTCCAAGCAGTTGGAGGAACGAAAAGGTATGTGGGTACCCCGGAATCAACTCTCGATGCCCATCCTGGCGGCCGCACTGGTGCTTTCCCCGCATCCGTGCGGCGCTCAGTCGAGCAACAGCTGCCCGGTGCAGATTCGCCATACCAGTTGGAAGGCAGCTAGTTCTCCATTCTCACCCTACAAAGTCAGAGGCGTGGCTCTGAATCTTCAGTACATGAATGTCACCGACGAAGAAATAAGGGAGGTTGTGTTCGACGCCTCAACGCGTTACAGAGAACATGGTGCGATAGGCCAAAGCATGGTGGAGGATAGCAATAAAGCTCCTATTACAGCGACAGCGCCGCCCGGAAAATGGAAGAAGGCCGAAATAGATGTTGGCCTGAGCGAGCCGGGGCGAACAAGATTGAGAGTTGCTGAAGTGACTTTCTCCAGCGGACGCCGCTGGGTGAATTCAACTCCTGACGAGTGTGAATGGACGATCGCGCCATAACAGACCGCGGCGCTCTAAGGCAGCGAACGTGATGTCATCCCCATCTGGCACCCCGTCGCATAGCCACCCGCCTCTTCTCCATGCGGCTTGCCGGCGATCACCAGACGTGGGGCTTTCCTGAACATCTAACCCGCATCGGCTCAATCTTCGCCTGCGCTGCTGCGGCGATCCTGTCACCTGCCCTGAGCAGCATCTCGAAATATCCTTCACTGAAGGTTCTGTTCCCCAGGGTCACCGCCGAAAGGCCTGGCTCGGGGTTCAGGACCTTAAAGCCGAGGGCCTGGAGGTCATTGAGGCTTAACCAGCATGGGGGACTGCCGCATTCGAACTCCGGCAGCTCAATGTTGCTCAGGACCAGCTCGGCTGTGGCATCGTTCTTGTCCATGCCTATATAGTCTTCATAGAAACGGGAAGCCGACCGCGGCGTCCGGGCCGCTACAAACCAGTCTTCCGCCCCGTCCGCGTCTGTCACCCAATAAAGATGGTAGGAGTTCTTCTTCTTTGGTCCTCCGGATTGAGTTCCTATTCGGGCTCTTCTCCGGGGTTGATTCTACAGAAGACATTGCCATTTCCAAAAGCCACCGGCGCCGGATTCAGGAATCCTGGACCCTACTGTTTCGGCTTTGTAGCCGGGAGGCGGCTTACGTTTTCCGGAGACTGGCCGACTTTGCGGTACCGACAGCCCATGAAGAAGACGCTCTCTATGTGCCCCGAAGCTGCAGCGCGCGACGGACGCAGGCATTCTCTCCACAGGTGCTATAGTTTCTTCCATAGCTCCACGAT
>Ga0181527_1001066_pt1 | contig 29394 bp, 21 predicted proteins | sample PEATcosm2014_Bin_30_FD_119762 | JGI IMG/M metagenome (GOLD analysis project Ga0181527, IMG submission 119762) | Peatland microbial communities from MTU Mesocosm Facility, Houghton, MI, USA - PEATcosm2014_Bin06_60_metaG | ecosystem: Environmental > Terrestrial > Soil > Wetlands > Peat | place...
ACGATCGCTCTGCCGATGCCTTTTGATCCGCCCGTGACGATGATGCTTTTGCCCGACATGTCAGGGCCTCCTGGAAGAGAAGATTCACCACAGAGACACAGAGAACACAAAGTTTTTTTCTTACAACAAAGTGGAAGAGTTTTTTCTGGCCGGCAGGCCTGCGGCCCGCGAACCTCCAAACTCTTCAACCCTTCAACTCTTCAATCCCTTAACCCCTTAGCCACCGCATCCTTCACCTTTTGCGAATATTCCCTTGACTTCAAAATATTTTGCGCCTTCTGCCGAAACGAGGAAAGCGATTCTTCCAGATCGGCATGTGCGAAAAATTCCTTCCACAACCCGATAAACCCCCTGCGCAGCGTCTCCTCGGAAACAAGCTTCGGTTTGAACACGATGTTGGCGCAGTTGTACTTCTTCCAGTCACGCGGGAAAAGGAACCGGCCTTCGGCTTCGATTCGTTTCCAGAACGGCGTGGCGGGGAACGGGGTGGCGATGAAGAATTCCGCTGTCTTGACACGAGCCTGTTCGCAGAACGACAGAATCGTATCGAACTGATCGTCCCCCATGGTGTCGAACCCCACGCCGAATGACCCGAAGAACCGTATGCCGCGGTCTTCAAGCGCACGCACGAGATCGATGGTGCGCCGCCATACGGCAGGTTCTCGGCGATAGAAACGAATGCTGAAGGGATCGCTCGCGAACACCGTGTACATGCTCGCCGCACCGCCCGCGGCCATCGCATCGAGAAACGCGGGATCGGTGTGCATGGCGGGGGAACAGGACAAGAACATGCGCACGCCGAATTCACGGATGCGCTCGCACAAGTCAACCATGTATCGGGTGATGCGCGGCCGGTTGAGCATCACCATGTCGTCGGTGACGTAGAATTCCTTGCCGCGCAGCGTTTCGATTTCCGCGACGACCCGTTCGATGGGGCGCAGCCGGATCTTTGTGTCCTGGTACAGGGGAATATTGCACCACTCACACCCGAACGGACAGCCGCGCGTGATGGACACGAGCGAGGCGTGCCAGTCGTATTTGTCCTCGACGTCGAAAATGCCTGGTTTTGCAGAGGCGATCTGTTCGGGGTCGGGCGGCGCTGCCGCCCGGTAACGCTTCTTGAGCGCTCCGGCTTTGAAGTCGGAAATGATCTGCGGCCATACGGTGTCGGCCTCTCCAACGCACAGGCTTGTACAGTGCAGCGTGGCCTCTTCGGACATGGTTGACGGATGCATGCCTCCCGCGACAACGGTGCGCCCGCGCCGCAGGAATTCATCGCCGATTTCGTAGGCAAAGCCCGCCTGCGGTGTGAAATAGCTGATGGCGATAAGGTCGGCATCGTCGCTATAGTCAACCGGCTCGATGTTCTGGTCCACCACGCGCCACGACACATCGGGAGGCAGCAGGTTTGCCAGAATAGGAATGCCCAACGCCGGGGGCATGCGGAACGCCCAGGTGGCGGCAATGGCGGGAAGTTCGGCAAGTTCGGGATAGGTTTCGAGGAATTTTTCGAATCTTGGGTAGATGAAGGTGATTTTCATCAGTACAATATACGTTATTCTGTTTACAACCGGGCGTTGCGCTATTGCTGATGTCACCCCACTTAACTCACCTTCCTCTGAAATGTCACAAGCGACGCCCCGAAAACCACTCCTCCAATTGCAAGCATGGCCAGTCCCTGCGGCCACAGTTCCGCAAACCCGCTGCCTTTGAGGAACATTTCCCTCAGGACAAACATGAAATAGCGCAGCGGATTGATGTAGGTAACCTTCTGCACCCACTGGGGCATGTTTTCGAGCGCGAGGAAAAAGCCGGACAGAAACAGGAAGAATATGAGGATGAACCAGAGAATGAACAGCACCTGCTGCGCGTTGCGGGCAACCGTTGAAACGAGGATACCGATCCCGATGGAAGACGTCATATAAATGAGACCGAACAAAAGCAGGGTGAAAAAATTTCCCTTGAACGGCACGCGGAACCACAGGGTTGCGCAGGCGAGAACTGCGCTCAATTCGAGCAGGCCGATCACCACATACGGCACGATCTTGCCAAGCACCACGTGCACCGGGCTGATGGGCGTCACCATGAGCTGCTCAAGCGTGCCCCCCTCTTTCTCCTTAACAATAGAAAATCCCGTGAGAAGCGCGGTGATCATGGTGACAAGGACAACGGCGAGGGCGGGCACCATGTACCAGGTCGATTTGAGCATGGGGTTGTACATGATGACCGGATGCACTTCCAGGGGCAATACGTTTCTGAGCCGCAGCCCGCCGGCCTCGAGTTTCTTTTCGAGATAGGAGACGCTCCAGCCCGAGATAATGGAATTGATATAGCCGCTCGAAATAGTAGAGGAATTGGCGTCCTGGCCGTCTATGATGAGCGAGACCTCGGCGCCGTGCGGCGCCTCCAAATCTCTTGCGAACTGTGCCGGCAGAATGAGCGCAAGCCGCGCATCGCCCCTGTCGAGGCGGTCGCGGCAGTCCGTTTCGCTTTCGGCGTAGCCGGCAAAGCGAAACAACTGGTTGTGAAGAATAGTCTGGACGAGCGACACGCTTTCGGGCGTATTGCTTCTGTCAAGTATGGCAAGGGTAGTGTTCTTTACCTCGGTGGTGAGCGCATATCCCAGCACGAACATCTGGAGGATCACGGGAACGATGATAAGCCGGATGACGATCGGGTCGGATCGGATCTGCGTGAATTCCTTCCAGACAATAAGCCGGATGAAGTTCACAGTTTTACCCTGAACTTTCTGACTGAAACCACGATAAGAAAAAGCCCCATGCACCCGAGAACCAGCATCGGCCGCCACAGAACGCCAAGCCCCACTCCTTTGAGAATAATGCCGCGTATTATTTCGAGAAAATAGGTGGCAGGAATGAGCATGCATACATATTGCAGCAGTTGCGGGAGGCTGGCAATGGGAAAGATGAACCCGGACAGAAGTACGGTTGGAAGCACCGTGACCGGAAGCACGATGAGCATCGCGTGTTCCTGTTTGTTTGCCACCGTGCTGATAAGCAGCCCGAGCGCCAGCGCCGCAAAGATGTAAATGAGGCTCGCCGCGGCAAGCAGAAGCAGGCTGCCGGAAATCGCCACGCCGAACACGAAATACCCGACGAGCAGGATGAGCGCGCCGTCAATCGCTGCCAGTACGATATAAGGAGCGATTTTACCGGCCATGATTTCTGCGGGCCGTACGGGCGAAACGAGCATCTGCTCCAGGGAGCCAGATTCCTTCTCGCGCGTTATGGTAAGCGACGTGAGCATTGCGGAAATCATCATGAGAATGGTCACCATGAGGCCGGGCACAAAGTACATGGCGCTTTTCTGCTGGGGGTTGTACAAAATTGTCTGGCGCACGTTGACGGCGGCGGGCACCGGCACGTGCAGGACCTCAAGCGCGCTTTTCTGCAGAAACGGTTCCACAACGTTCCGGAGCACCGTGCCCAGGTTCTGGTCCGATCCGTCAATAAGTACCTGCACCGAGGCCGGGCTGCCCGGCCGCCGAAGGTCCGCGGAGAATTCCGGCGAGAACCTGAACAGGGCCTTGACATGGTACCGCCTGAAGATCTCGTCAGGGTTGCCTGCGGAATGAACCACGCCGGCAACCTTGAAGAGGCTGCTGTGGTCTATGGCCCGGATGATTTCCGCGGTTTCGACAGACGGCGACGGGTCTTCGACCATCACGCGCACGTCGCTTATGTTGACGTCGAGCGCGTAGCCGTAGAGAAACATCATGAACACCGGCATGGCAAGTACGATGACAAGCGTTTGCCAGTCCCGCAGAATATGCCAGACTTCCTTGCGGACAAGGGCACGAATGCGGGGGTTCACCGGTCGCTCCCTTCCACGACGGCCAGAAAGGCATCGAGAAGAGTTTCGCATTTGTATTGTTGCTTGAGCGATTGCGGCGAGTCTATGGCCGCGATTGTGCCGCTTATCATGATTGATATGCGGTGGCAGTATTCCGCTTCGTCCATGTGGTGCGTGGTGACGAAAATCGTGGTTCCCTGTTCGGCCAATAGCTGGATAAGGTCCCAGAAATTGCGTCGGCTGACGGGGTCAACGGAGCCGGTGGGCTCGTCGAGAAACAGAATTTGAGGTTTGTGAAGATTCGCGCAGGCAAGGCTCAGCCGCTGTTGCCATCCCCATGGCAGGGCGCCGGTAACCCTGCCGAAGAGGCCGCCAAGCCCCAGAAATGCCGACATCTCGTCGATACGTTGATCGAGGGTTTGTCGTGAAAGCCCGTAGAGCGACCCGTAGAGCTTGAGGTTGTCGCGTACGACAAGATCGGGGTAGAGCGAGAATTTCTGCGACATGTAGCCTATGCGCGAACGGATTTTGGAGGTCTCCTTCATGATGTCGAAGCCCGCCACATGGCCGGAGCCGCTCGTCGGCTCCAAGAGTCCGCACAGCATGCGAATCGCCGTTGTTTTTCCAGCTCCGTTTGCGCCCAGGAACCCGAAGATCTCACCTTGCTTCACCGATACGTTGATATGGTCCACGGCCGTATACGGGCCGAATTTCTTGGTAAGGTCGCTGGTTTCGATGGAAAAGGTCACTGCGCGTTTTCCTCTTGGGAGAGAAGATGGATAAACAGATCCTCAATTTTGGGGCCCACCTGCACCACGGATTCCGCATGTGGAAGCAGCGGCCTCACCAGCGACAGTATTCCATAATCGCGGACGCTCCTATCGCTGATTGCAGCGTGGATGCTGCCGCCTTCGGGATACAACAGCGCCACCCCGTGCGGAAGCGAAACGCCTCTCGGCACGGTTAAGGTCGAGCAGGAGCTTGATATCCGGTAAATACGATACGGATACGCGGCAAGCAGCGTTCCCGGGTTTCCCTGCCGCACGACTTTTCCCCGGTGCAGAAACAGCAATTCGTCGCACAGGTGCGCTTCGTCCATGTACGGCGTTGAAATGACGATCGTGATACCCTGGTTTCTGAGATCCTTGAGAATGGCCCAGAATTCCTTGCGTGAGACAGGGTCTACGCCCGTGGTAGGTTCATCGAGAAACAGCACTTTGGGCGTATGAATGAGGGTGCACGACAGTGCGAGCTTCTGTTTCATACCGCCGGAAAGATTCCTGGCGCGTCTGTCAACAAAGGGCGCAAGCCGGGAGAATTCGAGAAGGCGCTTCATGCGTTCGTCCCGCTCCCCTGGCTTAACGCCGAAAAGGTCTGCAAAGAACTGCATGTTTTCCCGCACGCTCAGGTCCTGGTACAGGGAAAACTTCTGCGGCATGTAGCCGATTTGGTTGCGGATTTTCTGAAAGTCACTAGCTGCGTCAAAACCGCACACAAGTGCGGTTCCCTTGTCGGCCGCGATAAGCGTGGTGCATATGCGCAGGAGCGTGGACTTGCCGGCGCCGTCCGCGCCGATCAAACCATACAAAGACCCCCGCGGCACGGAAAGCGAGACGCCGGCAAGGGCGTGCTCGCCGGAGTAGTTTTTGTGAAGGTCATTAATTATGATATCGTTTTGCATAGCGTTGACTAAGAACAATGAGATTTATATGGATTGCCGAGCGTGTGCGGCCGGGGACCACCCGGTTAGAACCGAAACACCTGCTGGGTGCACACTTGAAACACCCGGTTACTGGAACAATTTCATTACAAAGTTCTTCTTCCATTATTGTCCTGCCGGCATATTTGCTTTTGTCATTCCACTGCATTGCATGGGTGCCCCCCAACCGAGGCAAAGTTCTCGCAACTACATTCACTTGGGGGTCACCCATGAGAGGGTAGCGGAAGACCGCGGCTTTGCGCGGGCTGGAGCGAGGGGGAAACTTCCCCCGCAAAAAGCAATCATTGCCTCCAAATCTCAACCGGCAAACCTCTCTTCAACTGCCCCTCGGCATTCGCCGCCAGGGCCCTGATCTTGAACACCAACTCATTTCTGCTTTCCCGCGTCTGGATGTTCTTGGGGGAGAATTCCGCGTCGCTGCTGATCCACGTGACCTGCGCAGGCAAAAAGACCTGTTTGTCTTTTCGTCCGGGCATTTCGGTGTCGAGCCGGACACGAACGGTTTGGCCCAACGTGAAGGCCGGCAGCATGGGCTGGGTCACGTAGAAATCGATCTGCATGGTGTCGTATTTGCCAAGCTCGAACACGGGATTGCCGGGCAATGCAACTTCACCGAGGTTCTTGTACTTCGTGAGGACCACGCCCGTGGCCGGGGAGTGAACGTAGCAGCGCGAGACCTGGTCGAGCAGCTCGGCCCGCTGCGCGTTGATCGTAGTGATTTTCGCCTGAAGACTCGACAGCGTTGCTTTGTTCGCCTGTACCAGAAGCGTAGACGATTCGGCCTGGGTCTGGAGATTGTCTTTTTGCTGGGACGGAGCGGATCCTTCCTGCACGAGCTTTGCAATCCTCTTGTACTCGCGCTCCACACCTTGTACGCCCGATTCCTGGGACGAAACTTCGTCCCTCTTGGCCGCAATGTTTCTGGTAAGCTCGCCGAGCGCGGCGGAAAGCTCGTTCAGTCTGAGCACGAGGGGAATGGTGTCCATGACCGCAACGAGTTCGCCTTTCGCAACCTGCTGGCCTTCGTCTTTGAAAAGCGCCACGATGGTTCCCTGTGCCGTCGTGGCGATCTGATACGTCTGGGTCTCAACCACGGCCGAGCCGACAAAGTCTTTGCTGTTGGTGGGACTGCAGGCGAAGAAAAGCGCCGGCAGGCCGGACAGAATGACGCACGCAATTCGATTGACGATCATCATTGGAACCCCTTTTCTGCACTCGTGACGATTATCCCGGTGGCCATCAATCAACGGCCATTGTCTTCAACTGTCAACTGCAACTGTTCGCCTCGTCTTAGAATTTAAGGTCCTTTCCCGATGCAAAATAGAGCTGCAATACCGCCATGTTTGTCATGAACACTGCCTGCCGCACAAGAAGGTCGGCTCTGGCCCGTGAGGTGAGCGCATTGAGATAATCTGCCTGGGTTATCGTGCCCGCGGCAAGGCCGTTCTTCGCGTCTGTCACCACGGCCTCGGCGGCATCCAGCGAAGCCTGCGCAGCCTCGTGCTGGCGCATGGCCCGTGTCACCTGCAGCTTTGCGTTTTTGATGGCGTTGTTCCACGCATCGATCATTTGTTGCTTCTGAAACTTGGCGATTTCCATCTGATATGACGTTTGCTTCTGCTGGCTCGACGGCGCGGACCAGTCGAACAGCGTCGTTGTGCTCCATTTGAGCTGCAGACCGGCTTGCCCGTATCCCATGAAATCGCTGCCGCCCATTTTAAGCCCGGGATTGGCATAACGGTATCCCACCGAGGCTACGAGGTTGGGATATTTCTGCCCGCCGATTATGTCCCTGAGGGCCGACTGCTGCGATATGTAATAATCCGTTGCGGCGAGTTCGGGCCGTCCCGTGTTGAGTTCCATGGTGTCGAGCGCGGAAAGGGCGGCCGAATCAAGGCCAAACGAATAGGTCTCTGGCGTAAGGCCGGAGTCTTTGCATTGGGTAAAGTTGATAAGCTCCAGCCTCAACGAATCGGACTGGTTTTGTGCGTTGGTAAGGTCGGCCCGCGCGCTTGCAAGGCGGGCAAGCGCATCGAGGATTTTGGACGACGAAGCAAGCCCGCCCGCAGTGAGATTGCGCGCCTGGGTTGCCTGATCCTCAAGCTGCTGCACGAGGGTTTGGTACACTTCCACCTGGCTGTAGGAAAGCTCCCAGGCAAAGTACAGGGCTCCGAGCCGGAAAGAAAGCTGGTTCTTGAGGCCCGCGTTCTGGGCGTCCTTCATTTGGAGCGCAAGGCGGCGGTATCGGACGTTGTACATATTGACAAAAGCAGTTGTGAGCGGGTAACTCAGGTCGAGGCCTCCCTCGGCGCGGTAGTTGTTGCCCAAAGGCAATGTCTGGCCGGCAAGGGCCGGGGGAAATCCGGGAACATCGCTTGGAAACATTATTGAATTCTTTTCCGTGAAATAATTGTACGATCCTACCACATCGAGCGACGGATACCAAGTCGCTTTCGCTTCCGCCTCCTCGTAGGCCTTCTTGCAGTAGTCCTGATACGCCATGACGATGTCGAGGTTGTTGGCAAGCAGGGATTCCTGTGCCTGTCTCAGACTCAGGCCGAACGAATGGACCGGAACCAATGCCGCGAGCAGCAGGCAGAAGGCCGGAATGCCGTTGCGTTTCATGATGTGCGCTCCTTGGTCGAAATGCCGTCGAATACCATGTCGGCGATCGAATCCACCCTTGCTTTGTAAAAATTCTCGTCGTGGGGAATGCTCAATCCGGTTTCCTTCCGGAGGATTTCGGCAATAGGCTGGCTCAGAAAGGCAACAATAACCATGCCGACAATATTCAGCATGATCTGGACCGGGTCTGCCTTCCTGATGCGGCCGGCCTTTACTTCCCGCTGGAAAGCCGCAACGATGCGCTGAGGCGCGTCGCCGATTTCCTGTATGACGGTGCGCGCAATGACGCGGACGTTCTTGTCCTTGTTGAGCAATTGACGGATAAGAATACGAGGAATCTCGGGTTGCTGCGACAACGCGGTGATGTAGGCCGAGACGAGCGAACGGACCGCGGAACGCAGATCAAGCGCCTGCGGCTGGCGGTCCAGATCGACGCGGATGGCGCGCCAAATGCCGGAAACCAGGTCGCGGATAATGACTTCGAACAGCTTGTCTTTGGACCGGAAATAGTAATGAAGCAGCGCCTTGTTGACGCCTGCCCTGTTCGCGATGGCCTGCATGCGAGTCCCGTCGATCCCGCGCTCGGAAAATTCCTCGCGGGCCGCGGCGAGGATCTTCTGCTCGGTGGTGAGGTCCGGGGTAAGCAGCGACTTTTTGGTTTGCTGTTTAGTCATATGGTTTAACCGAATGGTTAAAATATAACGAATAAGACCTGGACGGTCAAGAAGAAATTATGCGCAAGGAGGGAAGTGAGGTTTTCCAAAGGCTGGCGGGTGAAGGAAAGGCTATTGTACAACCTGGGCGTTTTCACCCAAATCTTGGAAACGCCCAGGCCTGGTTTCGATAGCCGTTCCTGCTTCGACAAGGAGCTACGCAAGAACGGCCTGTGTTAATGCGAATGATTTGGGGCGGCCTGTCGCTGCCATTCCATCTTCTTGAGTACGTGTCTGTCAATTCGCTGCTTTGAAAACGCCTGAACTGGAGATCATATAGAGTTCGTTGTTGAAAACGACGAGCGAATAATAGGAATTCTGTATCCCTGTGAGAAGATCTGAACATTGGAACCAACTTAGCGTCGACCCGTTTGCAAGAGCCCACAAGTTGCCATAAGCACTATTTGAGTAAATAAAGGTATTTTTGTATGCGATAATGTTGTACTCGTAAGGACTGCTGCTCGACCCTGCGTCAGGGCATGCCAAATAACTGATTCCGCCAGAGATCTTTATGCCAGCCCACGACGAGAGTTGGTTCCAGTCGAATCCTACCACGGCTAGAGTCCCGTTGTAATCCGCGTAATCGGAGACAAGACTTCTCATCTGATAACCGCTTGCACTGTCCCAAGTGACAAGGTCGGTGGACGTAAGAAGGTTGGTTGACCGGGTGCCTGGGAATGGCTGAAGGACGATGGTGGCTCCATCGACAAACAGCGCAGGTGGGCATAAATTTCCAACGGCCGGTGTAAAGCCAGCACCTGTTTCAAGAGTACCACAAAGCGGCGCAATGGAATCCTTGCTCCAACCGACTCCGTCGATTGACGTCCAAAGATACCCCTCGTCGTCCACAAGACAAATACGGTTCAAGAAGATAACCGATTTGCTTGAATATGGTGAAAACGGGATCTCCAGGGAATCGGTGATCTTTGTCCAGGTTTGGCCGTCTGTAGTTTGCCATGTGGCGGTTTTGTATACGTTCGGTATATCACTTTTGTCAATAAATGCAACCATCTTGCCCGGCAGGGCTACCGCATGATAATTTAACGCATTAATCGAATCAAACCCCTGTGCCACCTTCTGCCACTGCAGATACACTGGAAGGTTCACCGTGTCCAGGATGGTTCTCGCAGTGCCGACAGTGGTCTTAAGAATGCACATGTAATTTCTTGCGATCACGGTATCATGCATCACGAATGTTGTCTCCGGCCCTTGGCTTTGCGAAAACACTCCCTTTCCCCCTATGTCCCACGCATATTTCACAACCGCAGATCCTGCACTGCCAAAAACGAAGGCCGAAAGTGTGCGAGGCACTCCCGGATATACCGGAAGCGTATCCCTCAGATAAATCGAAAACGGCGAAACACCGGTCACCTGAACTTCCTCGTATGTCTGGCCTATGGAAAAATCCTTTGATCGTACCGCGACCCGGTAAGTAAACAAGGCGCTCGATCCGGAAAAGCTGTTGCCTATTGTATCGGCAAATGTGCATGTCGGGGACGTTCCGACAGGAGTTGTCGAGGGGGTTAGTATTTGTCCTTGGTCTCGGTAAATAAGAAAATCGCGCAGATTGAAATAAGAAAGGGTGTCCCACCTGAGCGTGACGATCCCGGCAAGCGTGTCGTATGACGCTTTCAGGTTCAAAACCACCGGAATGCCCGTATAGATAAGATCGATTGTATCGTGAAGAGTATCTTTGACCGTCGGCGCCATGGTAATGTTTGTAAAGGTTGGAGTGTACTCGGGCAGGGTCGTAACCGAGCGCAGCGAGTATTCGCCGGCTGGGATGCCTTCTATTACGAACGAGCCGTTTTCCAGAACATTCGAATATTTGTCGGTGCCCAGGATCTGGACCGTGGCCGTGGCCGGGTTATGCATGGGCTGCATCACGATTACGCCGCACAAGACGCCCGGACGGCCGAGCGTGTCATTGGAAAGTGTGGAATATGTTGTCTGCACGATCACCGAATCCTGGAATGCCCCAAGGGAGTCTTTTCCCACCAGCACATTGTACACGCCGTTGCCAATAGCAAGGTGATATTTTCCCGTGTTGTCCGTGGCGGTTTCGTACACGGGAATACGCGAGGTGTCGCTTACGGCAAACACCTTAACCGTTGCATTGACAGCGGGAGAACGGTCGGGGTTGTAGACGTGCGCCGAGGTGACGACCGTTTCGTCGGTGGTGCCGGTTACGCTTTTGTTCGTGCATGAAAAAAGCAGCATGCACGCGAGCAGGAAGGCGGGGAATGTCCTGAGGGGAACCATGATTTCTCCTATTTGGAAAGTGGAAACAAAATGATACCCATCTGATAGACCTTGGTCGCGGCGTTTTCATCCTTGTGCACAAGCGACCGCACCCGGTCCTGAAATCTTTTGGTAAGTGAAAGCAGGCGTTTATGCCCGAGCTCCGATACACTTATGGTATTGGTGGACGAATAAGAAACAGACCTGGGATGTTCCGCGTACACTTTCTGCGCAAGCCCCATGCAGGTGAGCTGGTACAGCCGGACAAGGTCGTCACGCACGTTTTCGGGAGCGGCTATGGATTTTTCCGACGGTTTATACGAGCCGGCTGCGTTCTTTTTTATGAGCCCGAGGTCGCGGAGCAGGGTGACGGCGTTCCTGGCTTCCCGCGGCGTAATAGGCGGATTGATCCTTTTCGCCAGGTCGGCGTAATCACCGGTGAAATGGTGAACCTCGAGCACAGCTCGGATTGCGCCGTAATACCACTTGCTGTAATAGACAAGGATGTTTTTGTCAAGAATCCGTTTTGGGGTCCGGTTCAGGGCTATGAGCTGTTCAAAAGACAGTTCCCGTTCCTCGTCGTTGTCCGCCTGGTTGAACCGAACAAGGGTGCGGAAATACTGGGCCTCGTGCCTCGTGAACCCGATTGTTGAGATGATCCGTGTCACAAAGGTTTCGGAGACTTTTTTGCCTCTCATGACATCGTTAAAGTAACTGCGGGTGTTGGGAAGCAGAAGCGACCTGCTGAATTCACTTTTGGAAAACGAAGGTTCATGGACGTGGCGGGCGTTCTGATAGTCGGCCAGGAACTTCCTGAAGTCGTTGTAGGCGTATACGCTCGGAAGAGTTTGCTGTTTTGTCATAGTACACTTTCCGATGAGAAGGGTACGTTCTTCATCAGGCATATTCAAATTATATAGAATTGCAAAGTCCTTGATGTACATATTTTGTAGTACACTCAAATTATGATGTGGCGGGGAAAGCCGGCCTGTCTCAAATTGCTTTGATAATTTGCGGTTGTGTGTTCTTCTTGTCGCCGCGGAGCGGCAAACCTTAGTGAAGACGTTGCGGAATGAGGGAAAACCGACGGGGGTTTCCCCAGCAGATCGTCTTTTTTCGCTAATAAGGTTACACTATATTCCAATCATGACAACCCGCTTTCATAAATGGTATACTTAATAGTTCATGGAAATCGCCGCCGCTGCATGAGACATAACGAAAACACCGCAGGCAGAACCCTTATGGCATATCTTGATATCGTAGAAGGCGACAGCCGCGGAAAAACGGTCAGGCTTACCGGAGAAACGGTGATCGGCCGCAATGCCGATAATGCCTTTTGCGTACCGGATTCTAATGTGAGCAGGCAGCACGCAACGATCCGGCAAAAGGACAATTACTTCGTAATTGTCGATCTTGGCTCGGCAAACGGCACGCTGGTCAACAAGCGTGAGCTGCACAGGCATGTGCCGCAACCGCTCTACGAGGGCGACGAAATTTCCATTGGCCCGGCGCGCATGGTGTTCCGTTCCGAAGGCAGGGACCCGCTTGCGATACAAAAGAAAGACCCTGCCAAGACGGTCACCATCGGCGAGAGGCAGGCCAGGGGCAGGCTCGCAGGCCTCTCCATGATCCTCACCTCGGAGACGAGGGCGCCGATGGTGAGCGCGACTATGGACGCGTCGTTGTCCGGGCTTGGGGTGCGTGACGAGGAAAAAGCGTCGCAGAAGGGCCTGCTCGACGCAGTGCAACGGTTGCAAGCAATGGTAAAGGTGTCGCAGGACCTTGGCGCGCTTGAAAAGCCGGGGGCGCTGCTTGAGAAGATCATGAGCAGCATTTTTGACATGTTCCCGCACGCCGATCGCGCATTCATCATGCTGCGAGACAGGACATCGGGTGAACTGGCCCCGTCCCTCGGACGTACCCGCGCGGGCGGCGGTCCTCAGGAAGATTTTCCGGTAAGCCGAACCATAATCAATGCAGTGGTTTCGAAGAAACAATCGATCCTGTCGTCGGACGCGCAGAAAGACGGACGTTTCGTATCGCAGGAGTCAATTGTCAACCTGTCGATACGCTCGCTCATGTGCGCGCCGTTCGTGTGCAAGGACGAGCTGCTGGGCGTGATCAGCGTGGACACCATGTCGAGCCTGCACGCGTTCGGCGCCGACGACCTTGCCATGCTCACCAGCATCGCGGGACAGGCGGCGATTGCCATCAAGAACGCGGAGTTGTATACGGCCGTGGAAAAGGAAACACAGGTGCGCACGCAATTGTCGCGGTATCTGTCGCCCGATGTGGTTGAAGGCGTCATAGACGGCACCATCCCGCTCACGCTCGGCGGGGAGCGAAAGCGCGGCACCGTTCTCTTCTGCGACATCGTGGGGTTTACCGCATTGGCGGAGAACCTGGGCGCGCTTGTGGTAGTGGAATTGCTCAACAGGCATTTCCGCATCACCACGGAGATCATCACCAGAAACCGCGGCACCCTGCACAAGTTCGGCGGCGACATGATCATGGCCTTCTGGAACGTTATGTTTGCAGACGAGAACGCGCAGGAAAACGCGATACGGTCAAGCATCGAGATGCAGGCCGCGGTGTGGAAATTCGGCTGCGAACTTGCCGCCGCAGGCCAGCCGCAGATACACGTGGGCATCGGGTGCAACACGGGAGAATTCGCGGGAGGCAACATCGGCGGCGAAGATACGATGGAATACACCATCATCGGCGACAATGTGAACCTGGCCCAGCGCATCGAGTCGCTCGCGTCGCGCTGGCAGGTGTTTGCCGCGCAGCAGACCTACGATCCGGCTTCGCATCTGTGCACCGCAGTCGAACTTCCCCCGGCGCTTGTCAAAGGGAAGGCCGTGCCGATCAAGGTGTATTCGATCCGCGGGATACAGGGGGACGGCGCCGACATGCTTCTCGACATCCCGGTGACGATCCGGGGTAAGGAAAACGGCAGTAGGACCACCGGGCTGCTCACGCGGTTTCGCAAAGACCGTCAGGAGGTTCACCTGTGTCTTGCATGCGACGCACCTGCCGCCATGGGCGAAACATGGACATGCACGTTCGACCTGCCCGAACTGGGCCGGGCCATCACCCTTTCCGCAGCCGTTGCGGCAGTGGAGGAGCCGGCCCCTGACGCGCCGCACAGCAGAATGGCCGTGCTCAAGAATATTGACGGAGCAGAAGCGGTCGCTTTCTTCGCGCCGGGGTCATTGGTTGATTCGGGGAAGACGTGGGCCGAAATGGGCAGGCACTAATTAGAAAAGAGAGTAGAGACACGGAAAAAAGGTAAATCAAATCCAAGTACAATTTTGGTTTGCTGAGCGGGTGCAGCCGGGTACCACCCTTTGCCAGAGGCCCGCCGCCGTCTTCGGCGGGGCGCCCAATTTCTTCTCCGAGTTTTGAAACAACCGGTACTTCCCCCACAATAAATAAGAGAATTTCGGATTATCTTCCCACAGAAATAAACGCCGCAAGTCCGAACATCACCAGCGCGAGCAGGAGCTTTGTCAGCACCATGTGTCTTTGCTGGAACGAGGAGAGTTTCTTCCATTTAAGTCCGTACGCGGTTGCCATGAGGACGATGAGCAGAGGCAGCACAAAGAGAAAATTGTAAACCACCAGAAGCAGCCAGCCAACAAGCCTGAACCCGAACGTGTGGGTCATTGCCATGATGGTGGGCAGATAGATCTTTGCGGTACATGCGCCTTCGAGCAGCGTGACGAAAAATCCGGTGATAACGGCGCCCACCACGATCTTGTTGCTCGACATATTGCCCCGGATCACCGAATGGATGAGCAGCTTGATGCCCTTTGGCAATTGCACCTTCATCTCGCTTGTGTCCTTGGTACGATAGTAGTGGACCGCGTCCCAGATAGAAAGCAGGGCCACCCATACCGCGATGCCGACGGCTGTCACGCGGATCGCAAGGGAAAACCAGTAGAATTTATCCATAAGCGACAGGATGCGGAATGCGCCCAAGCCAAGGAGAAAATAGGTGAGAAACGTTGTTCCCGTAAAAGCAAGCCCGATCTTGAGTACATCAGAGCGCCTCCGGTTCTGCGTACCCAGAAACGAAATGAGAAATATCATCGAGGCGATTGCGCATGGATTGACGCCGTCCACAAACCCTATGGCAAACAGGCCGATAAACGACCATGTTTTCATCCTGTCGCGGATCATGGCTGCGGTGTTTACGGTGTCGATGGTGCTGTCGCCATAGGCGTGAGCATAGGTCCATCTCTCGGGATGAGACAAATAGGATTCGATGAGCGGCCGGCCGGTCTTCATGATGATGTCGTATCCGACAAGAACGGTATCGGGAAAGAAAAGCTCCTGGGGAGCGGTGGTCTTTACGTGGTAACCTTTTTCCATGGCGGTGAGCAGGGCGAGGTCTTTGTCCACCTCGATGTCGCGGTAGACAATGGAGAGTTTCCCGGCATACTGTCGTCCGAGAGGCTCAAGCAGCTGCGTCTTGATTTCGGCGCATTCGCCGCAGGTGCTCGACCCGAAGAAGGTGAGTCGCAGGGAATGCTGCGCCTGCAAAACGCCCTGCGGAAAGGCAAAACCTGCCGCACACAGTATCGCCGCAATTGTCCGGAAGGAATGAGCAGAGAAAGTTCCGTAAACGGATTTACGCATGATATGGTACCTTTTTTGTTAATCAGTCTAACGAGCCTGTAGAAAAAGTCAAAATGCCCTACAAAAGTGGCGTTTTTGAACGAATTTGACCGCCCATTTGTCAAGAAAGAGGCTTTTTCTACAGGCTCAACGGGGACTTCAGAGAATTGTTTCAATGTCATTGCGAGGAGCGAAGGGAAATGGCAATCTCCCGTCATTCCTAACAAAAATGCGAGATAGCTTCACTTCGTTCACAATGACAACCCGCCTCTTTGAATTTTTAGAAGTCCCCTAACATACGACACGGCAACCCCGCCGAAGGTTGCCGGGAAGGTCTGCGGGATGCCGCATTACTGCTCCATGAATATCCCGTCGAGCGCGTCCCCGGCGAACCCGATCTTCTTCTTGCACAAAAGATACTCTTTCACCGAAAACAAGGGAACCTCCCTGTTTTCGGCAATGCGGCCATGCTCGTCGCGGGCGTCGTTGAACCACAGGGACGCAAGCCGCAGCTTTTCGCTCTCGTCAAACACGACGCTCTTGGGCGCCCATCCCACCGCAATCCCGTAGTCGCGCCGGACGAGCGAAGCTTCGTAGTCCTCCGCGGATGCAGCCCTTGGCGAGCATTGCAGGCCGGCGCGCGCGAGATCCGCAACGACCTTTTCGCCCACCACGGACGAAACGGGGTCGTCGGACCTGTACAGGACGGAAATCGGCTGCTTGACTAACGCGACATTTGCGCCGGCTGCATGGGAAGCTTGCGGGGCGGCGTTGTCGCTCTCGACGGCGCCGATCACGACGCCTTCCGCCTTGACAAAATTGGCAAGGATGTCCCGCGGGTCCACGGCAGTGCGTATGGCCAGCCTCGCGCTATTGTCGTCAAGCGCGCATGACAGGAAGTAGCGGTCTTCGGTGAACAACACCAGGTTCGACTGTTCCATCGCCTTGCGCCGGGCGTAGTCGAGGTCTTTTTCCGCAAACAGTGAGACGATGTCGTATCTGTTAAGCGAATAGGCCAGAATCGGATTAGGATCACGGCCGAGCCTGAGCGTGCAGGACGCGAGATACGGCTTGGCGCCCGGGCAGCGGCTGTTGGGAACAAGCGTCGTGACGCCGCCCATGTCGCTTTTTACCATGTAGGGGCCCAGCTTGAGGCCCGCGGGTAACAGGCGCGGCGTGCACATGCGGGCGAGCGCCTGGGGGTCTGGTGGATCAAGGTGGAGCACTATGGTCTTGTCGTCAACCACCTGAAACCCGGGGATAACGGCTTCCTGACCGCGAATAAACCCTGCAATGCCCTTCACATTCCGGAACAGCGCAAAGCCTTCAGCGGGATGCCTTTTCACAAAATCGCTCCACGCGTTTGCGCAGTCGAACGAGGACACGGTGCGCCCCGCGCCGTTTATCAATTTATCGGCAAGAGCCAGCGTAATGTCCCGGTCGGAAACGTTTTTCACCTGGAAATAGCCTGCGGTTTCCTTCGAGCGGGTGGCCTGGCAGGCCTCTTTGTTGAGAGGGTAGGATTCAAAAAGTGCGGCAACATTCTGGTCGGCAAATCCGCGTTGCACATACATGGTGACGCTGCCTCCCGCACGAGGCTCGGTTTTTTCCGGCTGCTTCTGGACCACCGGCGATTCCTTCTGCACAAGCGTTTCGGCCGGGACCGGTTTGGCCTCGGCAAGCGACGGTTTTGCGGATGACGCCACCACCACGCGAAAATAGCTGTTCTGGATAAGGGTGTCTTTCCTGAAGGGGTATTCCTTGAGCAGCCGCTCGAACGACGCAGAGAATCTTTGTCTGTCGAGGGAATCCCTGAACGATACGAGGTAGCCGGTTGTATCGCCCTTCTCGGTCCGGACGATATCGTGCCCGTTGTACAGGGTTTCGGACTGTTTGATGACTGGTTTACCGCACGAGACAAGAAGAAGCCCGACCGCACACGCGTAGGCAATGGAGTGTCTGTTCATAAGCCGCCTTGGAGCTCCGGTTCCGTTACAGATCAAAAATACATTCCAGTGGCGGGAAAATCCCTGCGGAAGGTATTTTTGATGCATAAAACAGGTTCACCGCGTGGAACGATGTCTTCCGCACAAACTCGGCATGCCCAAAAAGAAACAATCCTCACGAAAAGCAAAGCACCCGCTAATCAGGAAATTATTATTTGTCGCACTGGGCCTTGTTGTATTCCTTCTGGCGGCCGCCTATCCCGCGTATCTCCTCGGCCAGTACGCCTTCAACCGGTATTTCGACCACTGGGGCGAAAAACTCGTTGATCTTGAAAAGCGCGGGCTCTTGTCCAGAAAATTCGGTGCAGCGTGGCAGGACGTGCTCAAGGACGAGGCCATGGAGCACGAGGCGCACAGGCTGTTCGGCGCCGACACCTTGGGGAAGACGGACACCGCGCTCGTGGTGGACGGCGTATTTGTCAACGATTATCCTTCGTTGTCCATCATTGCCAGGCTCAATGCGGTGCAACAGTACTCAAACGAAATACGCATTGCAGACCGCAAGGACCGCGATATCGCGCGCATCCGCACGAATCACACCCGGGCAAAAATAAGCGAATTTCCGCCCGTCCTCGTCAAGTCGTTGGTTGCCGCGGAAGACGCCGATTTCTGGAAAAACTCCACCGGCATCGAGTACAGCAGCATCGTGCGGTCGGTGGCAGGCGGCCTGCTTCACAGCATACTTTCATTACGGCCCCTGGCTCCGCGCGGCACGTCCACCATCACCCAGCAGGTGGCAAAGCTGTTCATTTCGGACGTCGATGAGGCGGGTACTCGCCGTGTTTCCAAGACCCTTGACCGGAAGCTCAGGGAAATGCGGCTTGCAAACGCGTTGCGCAAGGTGTACAAGCCCGAAGAAATTCTCGAAGTGTATGTCAACCACTGCATTACGAGCGACAACGGCCTTATCGGCTGCAAAGACATTGCCCGCGTCCTGTTCGACAAAGACCTGAAGGACTTGTCGGATGCGCAATCCGTGTACATCGCGCGCATGGTAAAATGGGGCCGCAACGTGAAGCCCAAGATCGCCCGGCAATGCGCGCTGGACATGCCGCGGATGGGCAGGGCTTTGGGATGGAACGCTGCGAGGCAGACGAAAATTCTTGCAGAGGTCCAAGAATTGATATTTAAGAAATCACGTCAGGTCCAGACCGATTTCGGCGCGCTTGTCGATTGCGCCAACGAATACTGGTGCGCGGTGCTGAGGCGGAACGGCGCGCAAGACGGCCAGATCGAGCAGATGGACATCGTGAATCCCAATTCCCTTATTCGCAAGAAGGGTAATCTGTCTATACGGCTCACCATCGACGTTCCTTTGCAGAAAGAGCTTGAGCGGCTGGTGAACGCGCGCGGCTATGGAGCCGACACCACGGTGATGGTGGGCGGCAGGCCGGTCCAGGTGGGAGGGCAATACTATGCCTACAGCATCATGGATTCCAAGGACGGGAGGCTGCTGGCGTATTATTCGAGGGACCGAATCGGGTCGCGTTTGTCGGGACTTCTTCGCAACAGGACCCCCAACGGGTCGTCGACCGCCAAGCCGATTTTCAACGCGCTCAATTTCGACCTGGGCACGTTTGCTCCCTATGCAAAATGGACCGACAGTGTGGAAGTGACCGACAACGTCCCGTGGCAGCGGGCGTTCCGGCGCGACGCAAAAGGCAGAATTCTCGGCGTGGTTTTTGCCCATAGCGCGGTGCGCGGGAAAGGCTATGAGGTGCACAACGACCACGACGAGTTTGAAGGTTGCCGGTATATTTTCGACCAGCTCAACGCGTCGAACAATATTCTCGGTGTGGAGACGGTGTACCGGCTTAACAGAGCCCTGTTTTCTCCGGACGGCGGCATCAGCAAGGAAGCATTCCCTCTTGTCCAATACTTCTACCGAATCGGCGCGTTCGGCCGCATCAAGGACGATCTGCACCTCACCTCGGTGACGGGCGTGCGCGTGTATAAGGAGCTTGCCCGCATCGTGGGTGTGGACGTTGATTCCACTGTGTCGGGCGGCAAGCGCGTGCCGATTTCGGACAGCCTTTACTCGGTGGCGCTCGGCACGCTGGAGCTTACCCTGTACGAGCAGATGCACCTGTTTAACGGGCTGTACGATAACGATCTCATTGAAAGGCCGGCCAACCACCCATCGCTCATCGTCGACAACATCGTTCTCAACGGCGATACCGTGCAAATGACAGACACCATCAAGCGCTATCATCCATTTGCGGATGTGAATAACCTGCGTTCCACCTACCTTGGCCTCCACAAGCGGCTTGTTTCCGCCGATGGTCTTGACATATACGATATTCCGGCGCCGCCCGATACCGCCGGGATCGAGATGAAAAGCGCGTTCGACAAGGCAGTACTCCCGCTTACAGGCCCGCCGTCCAACTTTGCAAAGAGCGGCACAACCGACGACGTGATCCGTCCGTTCGACGCGCGCGCCAGGAGCGGCAGGAAAACCAACTACGGCGTCTGGAACGCGGTACTGCGCGTCGACCTTTCCAAGCTGGCAGGAGCCGGCGTGGAACCCGACATCCGCGACATCACCGTGGCCTGCATCGGCGAATGCAGCCAGAACTACACGGGCGCTCGCGACGGCAAGAGCCTGCACAAGTTCCTCACCAAGAACTTGTTGCTCAAAGCCGGCGTTCCATGTCCCAACGGTTTCTTCACGAGGTACGAGGCGTATATCAAGCGCGCCACGCCTAAAGACTCATCGGACTGTATTAATACGCCCGGTGCCGGACAACAATCCAAGCCCGGGAATCCGTTTGAACGTTTCCTTTCAATATTCAAGAAGAAGGCCGATACCTCAAAAGCTGCGCCCACGGTGGATACGGGCGGGCCGGTTTCGAAGAATCAGGATTGAATTAGCAATTAAGTAAACACGGGTTGATGAGACTGCTGCCCTGCATTTCAAGTGCTGCAACACGTATGGCCTCGTTTACCTCGGATGAAGGACGATGCACTGCGGTAGCGGCACGATAAAGATTTTCAACCACATTATTGCCGCACCTTAGATCAAATCCACCCAACAATTATCCCCTCCTTCCGGCATTTTATTATATTTCTTATTCCACAATCTATTGTATAAATGGCGGGAAACAGCTACAATATATATATGCCAGATACAAAACTGTCGATCCCGGTATACGACGAAAAAACAATCAAGACCCTCAGTTCCCTCGAACACATCCGTTTACGCCCTGGAATGTACATCGGCCGCCTGGGCGACGGAACCAACCCCGACGACGGCATCTACATCCTGCTCAAGGAAGTGATTGACAACTCGATTGACGAATTCATCATGGGGTTCGGAAAGAAGATTGACATCTCCATCGAAGAGGGGATCGTTTCGGTGCGCGACTACGGCCGCGGCATACCGCTCGGCAAGGTGATCGAATGCGTGTCGGTGATTAACACCGGCGCAAAATACAACGACGACGTGTTCCAGTTCAGTGTGGGACTCAACGGCGTCGGTACCAAGGCGGTAAACGGGATGTCGTCCCATTTTCGCGTGGCGTCGTTCCGCGACGGCGAGTTCTTCGAGGCGACATTTTCACGAGGCAAGCAAATCTCAAAACGCAAGGGGTCGGTGAAGGGCGAGCACAACGGCACCCTTATTGAGTTCACGCCCGATGCGGAACTCTTCGGCGACTCTGCGTTCAACGTTGAGTACGTGGAACGCAGGCTCTGGAATTACGCCTGCCTCAACACCGGGCTCAAGCTCATTTTCAACAAGCAGACGTTCGAATCGAAAAACGGGCTTCTCGACCTTCTTACCGATGAAGTGGGTGAGAGCACCGTATACCCCATCGGACATTACAAGACCAAGTTCCTGGAATTTTCCTTCACCCATACCGCAAGCTACGGGGAAACCTACCGTTCGTTTGTGAACGGCCAGCTTACCAGCGACGGCGGCACGCACCTGTCCGCGTTCCGCGAAGGCATTCTCAAGGGGATCAACGAGTTTTACAAGAAAGACTATTCGGGCCTCGACGTGCGCGAAGGAATGGCAGGCGCGATTGCGGTGAAGCTCAAGGCGCCTGTATTCGAATCGCAGACCAAGAACAAGCTGGGCAACACCGAAATCCGCGGCTGGGTGATCTCCGAAGTCAAGTCGGGCGTCGTGGACTTTCTCCACAAGAACCCGGAAAGCGCCAAGGCGCTGGAAAGCAAGATAGTCCAGAACGAGCACCTGCGCAAAGAACTCAACGCGGTTAAGAAGGAGGCCAAGGAAGCCGCCAAGCGCATCGAAATAAAAATTCCATGCCTCAAGGACTGCAAGTACCATTTGGGCGACACAAAACACGGCGAGGAATCAACCGTCTTTCTTACCGAAGGGCAATCGGCCGCTGGCTCCATCGTGTCCGCGCGCGATGTGCAGACACAGGCGATCTTCACGCTCAAGGGCAAGCCGGAAAACGTATTCAGCAGGAACCGGGCGGCCATCTACCAGAATGAAGAACTGTACAACCTGATGATGTCGCTCGGCATCGAAGAGAACATCGAGAACCTGCGGTACAACCGTATCGTCATCGCCACCGACGCCGACGTGGACGGGTTCCATATCCGTTATCTGCTCATGACGTTCTTTCTTACCTACTTTGAAGACATGGTGGTGTCCAACCACCTTTACATACTGGAAACGCCGTTGTTCCGGGTTCGCAACAATAAGGAAACGCGGTATTGCTACAGCGAGAAGGAACGCGACGCCGCCACGCGCGACCTGAAAGGCTCCGAGGTGACCCGGTTCAAGGGTCTTGGCGAGATATCGCCCAGCGAATTCGGTCAGTTCATCGGCGAGAACATGCGGCTCGTGGAAGTCAACGTAAAATCGATCAAGAACATACCGGAAACGCTGGAATTCTACATGGGCAAGAATACGCCGCAGCGGAAAGACTTCATCATGGAGAACCTGGTCTGATGGGCGCCTCTCAAAAATATTTTCCTACTGCAGCCGTCTGCAAAACCGCATCGGCTGCATTGCCCTTCCTCGGCGCAGCGCAAGGCTACGCGGTCGTCAGGACGCTTTGCCGCTGCAGTTTTTCGCTCGGCCTCGTGACGAAAAACAGTTTCTTCGAGGTGCCCTGATGGCGTTCGTCCCGGCACTTTACAAAAACTACTTCATCGAGTACGCGAGCTACGTCATCAAAGACCGCGCCATACCCGACATAGAAGACGGGCTCAAGCCGGTGCAGCGCCGCATCCTCCACACGCTGTTCGAAATGGACGACGGCAAGTTCCACAAGGTTGCCAATGCCGTCGGCCAATGCATGAAATACCATCCGCACGGCGACCAGTCGATCTTTGCCGCCCTCGTCGGCCTGGCCAATAAAGATCTGTTTATTGACAAACAGGGAAACTTCGGCAACATCCTCACGGGCGACGAGGCCTCGGCCATGCGCTACATCGAGTGCCGGCTCACGCCCCTTGCCCGGGAAACCCTGTTCAATCCGGAAATCACCGAGTTCGTTGACTCGTACGACGGACGCAACAAGGAGCCCGTTGTATTGCCCGCCAAGGTTCCGGTGCTTCTGGCGCAGGGCGCGGAAGGCATTGCCGTGGGCATGGCCACCAAGATCCTGCCGCACAATTTTATCGAGCTGCTCCAGGCGCAGATCGCGTATCTTAACAAAGAGGACTTCTCGCTCAGGCCGGATTTTCCCTCGGGCGGCATGCTCGATATGTCGGAGTACAACGACGGCAATGGAAAGGTGCGTGTGCGTGCGCGGCTCGACACCAGCGACGACAAGCGGATCGTAGTCCGCGAAATCCCCTTCGGCACGACAACCGAAAGCCTTATCGCCAGCGTGGAGGCTGCGGCCCGCAAGAACAAGATCAAGATAGCGGGTATTTCCGATTTCACCTCGGAACAAGTGGAAATCGAGATCCGGCTCGCGCGCGGGGTGCATACGCAGGACACGGTCGACGCGCTGTACGCGTTTACGGACTGCGAAGTGTCGACCAACGTGAACGTGGTGGTAATCAAAGAGGGCAAGCCGGTCACCATGAGCGTGTCCGACGTGCTCAAACACGGCGCCGACCGGACTGTGGAGCTTTTGAAGCGCGAGCTTAAGATCGAGGACGGCCACTTGCGCGACCGTCTTCACGCCAAAACGCTCGAACAGATCTTCATCGAAAACCGCGTGTACAAACGCATCGAAGACAAGAAGACGCAGGAGGGCGTCTCGAAGGCAGTTATTGACGGACTGGAACCGTTTGCCGGCCAGATCAAGCGCGAGGTAGCGGCCGAAGACGTTGAAACCCTGCTCAAGATTCCCATCCGCAGGATCTCTGCCTACGACATCAACAAAGCCCGGCACGAGATGGACGAGATCAAGACGCGGCTTAAGGAAATCCGGCATTCGCTCGACAACATCGTGGATTACACCATCGGGTTCATGCAGGATACCATGCTCAAGTACAGCAAGCAGTATCCGCGCCGCACCGAAGTGGTGTCGTTCGAGAAAGTTGACGTTCGCGAGGTTGCCCAGCGCAACCTCAAGCTTCGCTACGACCGCGATAACGGCTATCTCGGCTACGAGGTGAACGGCAGCGGGCTCTTCGATGTCTCGCTGTACGACCGCATTCTCGTGATCCGTAGGAACGGCATGTATTCGGTGATCAACGTGCCCGACAAACTATTCGTTGACAAGGGCATGCTGCACTGCGGTTTCATCGACAAAGACGCCGTATATTCCCTGGTGTACAAGAGTCCGGAGAATCAGTTCCCCTACGTAAAGCGCTGCCACATTGAGCAGTTCATCATGCAGAAGGCATACCTGCTCGCGCCTGAAGGGGCGACCGTCCAGATGTTTACCACCGAGGCCGACGGGACCATCGAGGTAGAATACAAGCCCAAGCCGTATCTCCGCGTGCTTGAGGAGAAGTTCAACCTCGGCGATTACCTCATCAAGGGCGTCAAGGCCCAGGGCGTGAGGCTTTCCAACAAGGAAGCCAAGACCGTGAAGTTCGTGCCCACGCTCAAGTTGACAAATTAAAATCCGCTCCTTGCGCAAGGTTCTTGTTCTCCATCACCCTGTGAATGTAATTGATCGATTTCATCTTCTCCGCGCTCCACATCGGCGCAACCAGCCCGTCTTTAACGCTCGAATCGGCCATGATCCTGTGGATGTGCTGGTCGGGCCTCAGGCGCGCCAGGAAACGGCACACAACGTCGGCATATTCCTCGAGCGTCAGCGGCTTTACGGTGCCATCTTCGTACCACCGGTGCATCCGGGTTCCGGCGATAATCATGAGCTGGTGGATCTTGATACCCGTGACCGGAAGAGACGCGATAAGTCTTGCCGTGGAGACTGCATCGCTGGCTGATTCCGGCGGTAGGCCGATCATGACGTGCGCCACGGTCTCGATTCCGCGTGCATTGAGCCGGTGTACGGCATCGACAAACGCTTTCGTGTCGTGGCCGCGTCTGTTAAGGCGAAGCGTCTCATCGTTCCCGCTCTGCAAGCCGATTTCCACCGAGACATAAGCCCGGTTCAAGACGTCTTTCAGATAGTCGCAAACGTCGTCCGGAAGGCAGTCGGGACGCGTGCCGACTGCCAGGCCGACGACGTTGGGATGACCGAGGAGCGGCTCGTAAATGCTTTGGAGTCGCCTCACACTTCCGTAGGTATTGGAAAACGGCTGCAGATATGCGATGAACGCGCAGTGCCTGCCCTTGTCCCTGGTAATTGCGCATTTCAATTGGTCGAGCAATGATTCAGCGGTGACGGCAACGGGCGAGAACGACCGGTTGTCGCAGAAGGCGCACCCATCCGAGCTTATTGTTCCATCGCGGTTGGGGCACGAAAACCCGGCATTAAGTGGAATCTTGAGCACGGGTTTGCCAAAACGTTTCTTGAGGTACGAGCGATAGGAGTTGTAGTGAGTCACTAGGGAAAGCGATTGTTGCGTATATGAGTTTGCATGCCATGGGTTGAGGAGTTAGCGCCAGACGCAGCCGTCTTCTCCTCAACCATTCAACTTTGCAGGCACAAAGGGCAGTGCCGCCTTACTGGCCGGCTGCGGCCTTCTTCTTGGCTTCTTTTCTGAGGTCAAGGCCCTGAGTGGTGTCTTTGCTGATATTGTCGATATCGGAGCCGACGTCCACGGGTTGGGCGTCAATATGTTTTGCCTCGCCAGTGCTTCCTCTGTGAAGGTCGCTCTTGAGTTGCTGCATCTGCGCCTCGTTCTGTTCCGAAGCCTTTTCGCGGTTCGCTTTGGCGTCGGCCTTACCGGTTGAAACGGCTTCACCGTTTTCCAGTTTATCAATGCGCCGTTGCACCTCCTCTTTCTTCATCGCCTCGTTCAGGTAGATAAGGTATTTCTTATAGGTGGCGATCGCATCCTCTTTCTTTCCCATTTCCTCCTGCAACAGTCCGAGGTTATCGTAGAACACCTGGGAATTTTCATCGAGTTTAACAGAGATTTGGTATTCTTTGAGCGCCTCCGCCTTATTGTTCTCTTTTTTCCACAGGATGTTTCCGAGCTGCCAGTGTGCATCCGCGTTGTTCGGATCTGCCGCGATTGCCTCCTGGCAGTATTTTTTCGCGCCCGCGACATTGCCCTTCTCGGTAAGGCAACGGGCAACTCCACTGTACGCTTCGCCCCGTTTTCCATCGGTCCGAATGGCGGCTTCGTAATGGGCAATGGCTTTATCATAGGCCCCTGCATTTTCGTACATCGCAGCCAGGTTCATGCGCGCATCCACATTGCTCGGGTTGAGTTCAACGGAACGGGAAATGGCGTCCGCGGCCTTTCCCGACTTGCCGAGTTTCTCGTATGCAAAGCCGATATTCGCCCAGCAATCTGCGTTGCGGGGATCGAGCGAAATCGCCCTGTTGTATTCCGCAACGGCCTTATCGTACCGCTCCGCCTGAAGATACGCGAATGCGAGATTGGCCTGGGCCTCAAAATTCCTCGGCTCCTTGGCGACCACCTGCCGGAACACGGAAATGGCTTCCGTGTACGCGCCGTTTTTCAGCAGATTGTCGCCCGATGCCATGAGTTCCTCAACGGAATTCTGACTTCTTGCCGGCATCACAAGCACAAACGCAGCGGCAAGAACCGACATGATGCACATGAGCTTGGTCGTTTTCATATCGAATCCCCTCTTCTAGGATATAGATATACCGTTCCGCTATTCCATTTAAGGAGGTAACACGTAAAATAGCAATGAAAGGGACCGCCATCAAGAGTTATCTTGAGCAACATGATTTTTGAATGCCCAAAACGTCGACGGGGTTTTCAATCAACTATATTAGAAAACTTGCGCTTGTCCAAAACATGACGGGGGACTACATGGGCGGCAAAAACCAGCAGCTGCGAACCGACGTCTACAGCAATCCTTTGCTCGAACGCTATGCCAGCAAGGAAATGTCCTTTATTTTCTCGCCGGATTTCAAATTCGGCACGTGGAGGAAGCTGTGGATCGCGCTTGCTGAATGCGAAAAAGATCTGGGGCTCCCCATCACGGTCGAACAGATTGCCGAAATGAAGGACCACGCGCGCGACGTCGATTATGATGCGGCCGCTGCCTACGAGGCGAAGACCCGCCACGACGTCATGGCGCATATTCTCGCCTTCGGCGACCGTTGCCCGGCTGCAAAGCCCATCATTCACCTGGGCGCGACGAGCGCGTTCGTGGGCGACAACACCGACCTGATCCAGCTCAAGGCGGCGGGGACCATGCTCCTTGCCCGGCTCTCGGCCACGATCGCGGCGCTCAAGGATTTCGCGCTTGCAAACAGGAACCTGGCAACAATCGGGTTCACTCATTTCCAGCCCGCCCAGCTCACCACCGTCGGCAAACGCGCAAGCCTGTGGCTGTACGAACTCACCCTCGACTTTGCAGCCCTCGAACAGTTCTGCGCGTTCTTGCCCTTCCTTGGCGTCAAGGGCGCCACCGGGACGCAGGCGAGTTACATGAGCCTGTTTTCGGGGGACGAGAGCAAAGTGAAGAAGCTTGACATAATGGTTGCCGGGAAGATGGGATTTGATACGGTTGTCCCCGTGTCGGGCCAAACCTATTCGCGCAAGATCGATGCGCAAGCCCTGGCGATCCTATCCGGCATTGCCCAGACGTTCCACAAGATCTCAAACGACATTCGGTTGTTGGCGCATCTGCGCGAGATCGAGGAGCCGTTCGAAAGCGGCCAGGTTGGATCGTCGGCCATGGCCTACAAACGCAATCCCATGCGCTCCGAACGCATGACCTCGCTTGCGCGGTATATTATTTCTTTGTCGTCATCACCGGCAAATACGGCAGCGGAGCAGTGGTTCGAGCGCACACTCGACGATTCCGCGAATAAGCGTTTGTCGATTCCGGAGGCGTTTCTTGCGGCCGACGCCATCCTCATCATCGGCCTCAATGTGCTCTCCGGCCTGGTTGTGTACCCACGCGTTATCGCGAAACATGTGGCTGAGGAGCTTCCCTTTATGGCGACCGAAAGCATCCTTATGGAAGCCGTGAAGAAGGGCGGGGACAGGCAGTCTTTGCACGAACGCATCCGAAGTTATTCCATGGAAGCCCACAAGGGAGTCAAAACCGAGGGAAAGCAGAATGATCTTCTTGAGCGCATCCTTACCGATCCGGCTTTCAAATTGACGAAACAGGATCTGAACGGGATCCTTGACGTCACCGCATTCGTGGGGCGGGCGCCGCAGCAGGTTGAGGAGTTTGTAAAGGACGTTGTTGACCCGCTTCTGGAGCGGAGCAGGCGATATGGCTCGATCGAGAAGAAAGAGTTGACGGTGTAGAGGACGATGATGACCTGGAACTTTGTTTTAGCGAATGGAGAGGGATCATTTTGATCGCTGACTATCACGTCCATACTCCTTACTGCGGGCACGCCCGGGGGAAGACCGTCGATTACATCGAAACAGCCATCGGCTTGGGCCTGTCGGAGATTGCCTTTACCGATCATCTTGGACGGTATTATCTTGCAAGGAACCAGCGCAAACGGTACTGGGACTGGGGCATGCGGGAGCGCGACGTTGCCCGCTATTTTTCGGAGGTACTTGACTTAAGGGAAGTTTATGAGGGCAGAATTTTGATCCGCGTCGGGCTGGAAATGGATTATGTGGAAGGCGCTGAGGACCTCGCCGAAGCAATCGTCTCGCGCTACCCGTTCGATTTCTTGCTGGGATCCATTCACTGCCTGCCCGTACTCGGATGGCGCCATATTTCCCAATACGTGAAAGCTGACCCGCGGCAGGTGTACCACGCTTATTTCGACGCCGTGGAGTCCGGGGTTCGTTCGAACCTGTTCCAGTCGCTCGCACACCTCGATTTTGTCTGGCGGTACGTATCGTGGCCCGATGCGCCGCAGTCGCTCATGCACGAATACATCTCGGGCGCGGCCCTGCTGGCTGCCCAAAACGATGTATGTATCGAAGTGAACGCGAACGGGTTCTTGTGGTCGCAGATGGATGACCTGAAGCACTACGATCTTTTCGACATGTTGCTCGACTCCCTCAAGAAGCACAATGCCGCCATTACCATCGGGTCCGACGCGCACGCGCCGGACCTGGTGGGCAAGGCATTCCCGCAGATCATCGCCATACTCAAGAGCAAGGGGATCAATTCGTTTTCGCAGTTCGATCAGAAACAGCGGAAACAGGTAGCGCTGGGTTGAAAGCTCCCGAAACT
>Ga0181527_1001067_pt1 | contig 29393 bp, 23 predicted proteins | sample PEATcosm2014_Bin_30_FD_119762 | JGI IMG/M metagenome (GOLD analysis project Ga0181527, IMG submission 119762) | Peatland microbial communities from MTU Mesocosm Facility, Houghton, MI, USA - PEATcosm2014_Bin06_60_metaG | ecosystem: Environmental > Terrestrial > Soil > Wetlands > Peat | place...
CCCGTCGAGCGGGCCGCGTCAGACGGCCCGCAGGACGGGGCGATAGAACGACGAGCGGACCTCGGCAGGGCCGCCCTCCGTCGGGAACCGCACCCGCACGGCCGCCGAGCGACCGAGCATCGTGAACTCGAGGGAGTACCAGACCGCGGTCCATCCCCCGCCGGGGGTGGGGTAGGCCTCGCCGAAGTGGTACGTCGACTCGAGCAGGCGGCTCGCGGCCCGGGCGAGCGGGAGCGACCACTCGAGCGCCTCGTCCGCGTTCTGCGGGGCGCCGGCGTGGGCGCTCGGGGCGAGGGGCGCTTCGATCACGAACGGTCCGGCGACGAGTCCCCGGCCGAAGGTGTACCGTGCCCAGGTCGTGCGCTCCCGGCCGTTCGCCACGCGCTCGGAGATCACGATCCAGGCCAGGGGGTTGGTCGTCGCCACGACGTGGTCGAAGTCGCCGAGGGCCCGGAGCCGACGGCCGATCACGAGCCGGCCGGCGATGCGGGTCGCGAAGTACGCCGCGAAGAACACCATGAGCGCGTCGATCGTCAGGAGGTAGATCGCGAACGCCACGTGGTTGCGCTCGATCCCGAGCAGGAGGTAGAACGACACGACCGACACCGCGAGGGTGACGAAGTTGATCGCCCGGTCGGCGTCGAGGTGGAGCAGCCTTCCCGAGAACGGCAGGAGCGGGGGCACGGCGAAGTTCGTGAACCCGTCCTGGGCGACGTGGGCGAGGCCCCCGACCTCCATCACGGCGAAGTAGAGCAGCGGGGTCCCCGGCGCGAGGTGCGGGGCGACGACCGCGCCGACCGCGGCGACCACCGTCACGCCGAGGAGCGAGTGGGTGATGCCGTGGTGGCGGAGGATCGGGAAGCGGCGGGCGATGGGAAAGAACAGCGCATCGGCGTCCGGCAGCCCCCCCGCGAGCGCGCCCGCCGCGAGGTACTGGGGATGGAACCCGACCAGGCCGAAGGTGATGAGGTACGCGACCAGGACGTGGGTGAACAGGTCCACGGGATGGGCCGGCGCTCCGTTAGAGGAGGCCTTCCTCCATCACCTCGACGGACTCGACGTGCGGGAGCTTCGCGAGCGCGTGCTCCGTCGACTCGAGGATCCCGCCGGCATCGTCCATCACCGCGGCCACGAGCAGGGCGCGCAGCCCGAAGGCGACGTCCCGGATCTGCATCCCCCGGATCGTGACCCCCTTCGGGACCGTCGTCCGGACGCCGTCGGCCACGGCCTTGAGGTCGGTCTCGACCCCCTGGGGCATCAACCGGAACAGCACTGCGACCTGCCCCATCGACGGACGCTCCTACGGCCCCTCGAACCCGCACTTCGGGCAGCGGTAGAGGACGCTCTGGTCCCGGCAGCGAGCGCACCGGCCGATCGTCACCTCGCCGCATCCCGGGCAGGCGAACTGCGTGCCGCCCGGGCCGGGGAGCGCCCGACCGCACGACGTGCACCGAAGGTCCGCACGTGCCATCATACCGAGTTCCGTCCCCCTACTTGCGCGTCGTGGGGCGCCGGCGCGCGGCCACCCGGGTGACGAATATAAAGAGCACGCCGAAGAAAACGACCGCTCCCATCAGTACCCACAGCGCGTAGTCCGGCGGCGGTCCGACCACGTAGAACGACTGCGAGTACTGGATCGCGCCGCCCGAGAAGGTGACGAGCCCGTGTTCGTTCGCGAGCGAGATCGTGAACGTGTGCTCCCCCGCGGGGAGGCCCCCGGACGCGTAGGCGAAGGAGAGATTGTACGTCTTGTTGGGCCGGATCTGCGTCACGGTGACGTTGCCGACCGCCCGCCCGTCGAGGTCGACGGTCACCGTGAAGGGCCCCACGCTCGACGACGAAGTATCCACGAGCGCGGCGCGCACGACGTACGGCGTCACGACATGCACGCTGTACGTGACGTTCGTCGTGGCGTTGGTCGAGTGGTACGTCGAGATGATCTCGACGGAGATCGTGAGCGTCTCGGTCGCGTTCGCGACCGTGAGCTTCGTCGTGCTGGGCTTGCCGAGCGTGATCGAGGAGGAGTTGGGGGAGACCGAGACGCCCGTGAGATTGCCGCCCGAGACCTGGGCCCGCCAGGTGATGTTGCCGACCTCGGTCCCGTTGCTGGCGATCGCAGGACCGCCGGACCCGTTGATGTAGTACGTCGTGGTCGAGCCGGTCCCGACGTACGACGGCCCCGAGACGTTCCCGACGACCGGCGCGTAGGGCGATGCCGAGGCGGTGGCGGCGATCGCCGGGCCGACGGTCGACAGGACGCCGAGGAGGAGCATCGCGGCGACCAGGCCGTGGGTGAACGGCCTCACCGGTGGGTCCACCTCCGGGTCTTCCACCACCGGCGGCCCACGATGACCCCGAGGAGGAGCACGGCCGGGACGAGGGCGATCACCGCGAGCTCCCACTCGGGGAGGTACTTCGATGGAGAGCCGATCCCCGGACCGGTCACCGTGACCGGTCCCCCGTTCGCCGTGGAGACGGTCAGCTGGGAGACCGCGACCCGGAGCGTCACGCTCGCCGTGGGCGGTTGCGAAACGTTGAGGACGGAGGCGGAGATCGTCACCGAGCCCGGCGCGACGAACGTGGTGCCGACGAACGTCAGGTTCACCGAGAACGTCTGGTTGCCCCCGGCCGAGAGGTTGGTCACCCGCGGAGAGTCGTTTCCCGAGGACGCGCCGAACGAGTAGCTCCAGCCGATGCCGGCGAGGCGGTGCGCGTCGGAGACGGCCAAGCGCACCTGCTCGGGGACGTTTCCCGAGTCGTGCACGTAGAACGACACCTGGGCCGACTCGAACCCCACCGAGGTCGCGTGGGCCGGGGTCGGGCCGACGGCGATCCCGTGGTAGGCGGCGACGTTGATCGTCGGCGCCGGCGTGACATTGCCGACCTGTGTGCCGTTGGCGAGCTCGAAGGTGATCGCCACCGTGGGATGCCCGACGGCGGTTCCGGCCGGCACGGTGATGCGGACCTCACCGGTGGCGCTCTTGCCGCCCGGAACGAGGGAGAGGTTCGCGACGCTGAAGTTGAACGTCCAGAACGCCGGGGAGCCGACGGGATGCACCGTGACCGGCACGTTCCCCGAGTCGCGGACCGAGAACGAGAACGTGGCCGAACCCCCGGCGGTGACGTTGCTCGACCGGGGGCCGGCGAGCGAAGCGGTCACGGCCGCGTTCGGGGCGACGGACAGCTCGAGCCTCGTCCCGAGGTTCCCTTGCCCGATCACGATCGACGACGTGGCGGTCGCGTTGCCCGCGACGCCGTTCAGGGTCCCGGTCGCGTTCGCGTCGAGCGTGTACGCGCCGGCGGGGAGGGCGATCGGAACGGTCGTTCCCGGCGCGACGTCGGTATACATGAGGCGGGCGCCGGAGGTCCCCGTGACCGTGAGATTGGCGGGGCCGATCGTCTGTCCCGGCGCCCCGGAGCCGACGACCAGGACCTGGTCGGTCCACGACGGAGTGAGCAGGATCGTGAGGTTACCGGTCGTGTAGGGGAGGGCGAGCGCGGTCGCAAAGCCCGCGTAGGGCGATCCGTCGGACGGGGTCGCATAGAGATAGTACGCCCCCGGCATCAGACGGAGCGAGAAGGAGCCGTTCGGTACCTCGACGACCGTCAGGCTGGTGGAGGGATACGGCCCGATCAACCGGAGCGACGAGGGGATCGGGCCGGACCCCCCGAACCGTTCGACGGTCCCGTTGAGCCACGCCCGGTCGATCGTCCCGGTGAGCGGGACCGAGCACGTCGAGCCGGAGGTTCCCACGGTGCAGGTCGTGCCCGGTACGACCGACCACGTCGTCTCGTAGCTTCCGTTCGCGCCCGACGTCAGCACGGTGAAGTTCGCGTGGACCGCGAACTCGTTGTTGATGGGCAACCGCGCCGAGAACTGGCCGTTCTTCGCCGTGACGACGACCGTCGCGCCCTTCGCGGTCGTCAGCGTCACGGTCCCGTTGAGACGGAGGGAAGAGTTGCCCACGGGCGCGAGCGTCCCCGAGAGGGTCACGGCCGCGGTCGTCAGGACCAGCCGGGGGGAGACGACCCCGCCGGGGCTGACCGTCACCTCGGTAAGGTTCGCCAGCGCGCCGGAGGCACCCGTCGCATTGACGGCCGCCGTGTAATTGCCGGGCGCGACGCGGAAGCCCGCGAGGTACGCCGTCCCGTTGACCGTGACGTTGAGGAAGGGGGAGGAGAGGGCGACCGTCGTATTGTTCGCCGCGGTGCCACTCGGCAACGACAGCGTGCCCCGCGCCGTGATCTCGGGAATGACGTAGAGCGTGAGCGCCGACGACCGCGCGCCGAACGGGATCACCGTGGAGAGCACGGTCGACGGCTGGTAGATGACCGTACCGTTCCCGATCACCGCGTAGGCCCCGACGCCGTAGGTTCCCGGAGGCAGGGTGAAGGAGAACCGGGGCCCCCCGAAGTAGCTGCGGTTGACCGCCGTGGGGCTCTCCCCCGTGAGGTTCACGAGGATGGAGGTGCCCGTCGGGAGGCCCACGACGCTGAGCGTCACGGGGATCGACGCGACGGCAAGCCGGAACACCGAGAGGTTCGCCATCGCCGACGGAGCGATGCCGCAGATCTGGGACGGCACGTACCCCGGCGCGGTCCCGGAAATGCAGTACCCGCCCGAGGAGAGCGGGACGCTCGACGGGACGAAGAACGTCACGGAACCGTTGGGGGCATCGACCTGCTCGATCGAGGGACCCCCGGGGCCTGCGGAGACGTTCACGACCGCCCCGGCCACGGGGAACGTCGAGTCGGTCGTGAGGTTGGCGTAGACCGCGAACCGGGCGACCGTCCCCGCCGTGGGGGTCATCGGGACGGAGACCGGGCCCGTCACGTTGACCTGCGCCAGGGCGACGTCCGTGGTGCCGGAGGACCCGGAGGTCCCCTCGAGCGCCAAAAGGTCGTACCGGCCGGCCGGCACGCGGAGCGAGAACGACCCGTTCGTGGTGGCCCGCGCGACGATCTCCCCGCCGGTCGTCGGGTCGGCGATGACCGCGGTCGACCGGTGCGAGCCGATCTGGGCGACGACGCCCGAGAGGGCGACCGCCGGAGAAAGCGAGATCGTGGCGGAGGCGGGGAGGCCGTTCGCCGGGACGGCGAGCGTGCCGAGCCCGGCCGAGAGGGTCGCTCCCACGTACCCGAGAGCGTAGACGGAATAGTTCCCGACCGGCAGGGACGAGATCGCTTCCCCGTCCGCGCCGGTGATCGCGACGGCGCCGTTCGAAGTGACCGAATCGACCGCGTTCAGCCCGGACGTCCCGGCCGAGACGAACGACAGCAGAGGGGCGAACCGGACCGCGATCCCCCCGACCGGGCTCGCGGCCGAAACCACCTCGACGGCCACGGGAGCCATCGACTGGAGGGTCAGCGGGACGGTCGCCGCCTGTCCGACGGACGTGATGGTCACCGGGGCACCGGCAGAACGGAGCAGCGTGCCCGCCACGGCGGCGGTGACCGTGTAGTTCCCGAGACCGACCGACGTGAACCCATAGTCCCCTCCGGAGCTGCTCGTCACGGTGGCGACCGTCCCCGCGGAATCGGCGAGCGTGACCGCAGCCCCGACGTACCCGGCGCCGTTCGGCCCGGTCACGTTGCCGGAGATGGTTCCGGGGGTCAGGCCGGCGGAGGCGTTGACGGTCGCCCCCGGGGCCACGAGCGCCGCCGTTTCGTTGTACGACTCTCCGTGGTACCGGACCGTGAAGGTGTAGTTGCCGGGCGGGACGTTTGCGAGGAGGTACGAGCCGCTCGCATCCGTGGTCGCGGTAAGGGTGGAGAGGCTCGGGCCGGTCTTGAAGACGACCTGCGCCCCGGGGATGAGGGAATCGACGCTCGGCTGGTAGGAAGAGTTGTTCGCATTGTTCCAGTAGACGGTTCCCTGGAGGATCCCCGGCACGACGCCGTACCGCGCGACCATGACGGGCGCGTCGAAGCTGTAGCCGATCGACTCCGGGACGGTGATCTTCACCGAGCGCAGCACCGTGCTGCCGGCCTGCGTGAGCCCGTCCAGCGCCCCCGTCGTGATGTTCACCGTGTCGTTCCCGGGCGGCAGGACGAGGGTGAAGTTGCCGGCGGTCCCGGTCACGGCGGTCATGTGGGGGGTGTGCCAGCTGTCGTAGACGGTGACCCGCACGCCGGCGTCCGGGGTCCCGTCCGGCAGGGTCACCGTGCCGTCGAGCGTCTCGCCGGGGTAGTAGGCGAGCATCGTCTCTCCGCCCTGGAAGTAGGAGATCGCCGACGAGTCGAAGGTGCCGTTCGTCGAGTTCGCGAGGGCGCGGGCGTCGGGGAGGTTCCCCGCCAGCATGCACGACGATCCGTTCTTCGCGTCCTTGACGCCCGGGCAGTAGTACGCCGTCCGGTAGACGATCTGGAAATGCTGGAGCATCCAGCCGGGTTCGATCGGGTCGGACGCCGCGGCGCCTTCGAGGCCGGGGATCCCTCCGCTCAAGCCCACGTCGGTGCCGTTGTATCCGATGTACGTCCGGTAGATCATCGAATTGTAGAACGGCGCGAAGTAGTTGATCTGGTACTGCTCCGCGGCGACGGTGGCCGGAACGGAGCCGAGCGCGTACGTGTTGTTGTTCGAGCCGAGGACCGTGACGTTGAAGAACGTCGTCGGGAGCCCGGCATCGTTGATCACGCGGCCCGTCAGATCGGCCGGCGCGTAGTAGATCCCCGTATCGGACCCGCTGAAGGGAAAGAGCCGGGAATCGGCCATCGCGTAACGAATCGACCAGCCGGTGTACGCCTGCAGGGAATCGTACACCTTCGCGACCCCCGAGAGGGGGAGCGAGTCCGCGAGGAAGTACGAGACGGCGAGGTACATCGCGTTGTCATCGGTGATGGTGGTGGGGTCGACCGGCAGGTACTTGCCGGGGTGCGCGACGACGAGCTGGTAGTCCGAGCCCTGGTGGACGAGCAGGCCCTGGAGCGTCGTGACGTTGACCCCGTCCTGCGTGAGGATCGCATCGAGCGCGGCCGGAAGCTGGGAGGAGTGGCTCGTCGTCTCCTCGGCCGACAGGAGGGTGGTGGCGAGGATGCCGATCGCCTGCGATTCGTTCTGGGCGAGGAGGAACTGCCCGGCCGGGTCGATGCCGTTCTGGAAATTGTCGGCGACGCTCGGGTGACCCCCCTGGTCGATCGCCTGGAAGCCGTAGTCCCACCAGCTGACGAACGCGGGGCGGTAGGGCTCCGGCACGTTCGTATCTTGTTCGTTCAGCCAATTGTACGCGGCACTGTCGTACTGGTTCGGGGTATCGAGGGAGGTCCCGGTCGCGCCCAGGTAGTTCGCGGCCGGCTCGGAGCTGTTCAGCTTCAGCCAGGAGGGGATCGAGAGGTTGATCTGGGTCGCGATATGGTCCTTCGTGTTGCTGGGAATCCCCGCGTCGATGGCGACCCAGACGTTGGGAAGCACGACCGCGACGACCAGCGCCAGTACGACCGCGTGGCGAACCTTGAACGCTCGGCGGAACGCCGCGAACTGGCTTCGGCGGTCGGACAGCGAGGCGACGGTCCGCCGGAGCTCGGGGTAGCTGCCGACGTCGAGCGCTCGGTGGACCGCCTCCGCCGCGAGGAGCGCGTACACGGGGCTCCCGACCAGGAAGAACTTGGTCGCCGAGATCGGAAGGTACACCGAGACGATCGCGTAGACGAGGAAGCCGATGTGATAGCGTTTGAAGCGGTGGCGGACGAGCAGGTAGACGAAGATCGCGAGGCCGACGAACGCGAGGAAGAACGTCACGACCCCGTAGCCGAGGACGAGCGCGTCGAACGACGGGGGTTGGGCCTCAGCAACGGTCGAGTAGATGAGCGTCTTGACGAAGTACCCCTGCCCCGTGACGATGTCGGTGAAATAGCGGGGCACGAAGACCTTCAGGAACAGCGTGGCCCCGCCGACGAGAAGGACGAGGAACGGGATCGAGAAGACCCACGGGATGTCCCGCACCAAGAGGAACGGGAGCATCAGGGCCAGCACGCCGAAGAACAGCAGGACCGGCAGGTCGAAGAAGATCGGCAGGTCGCCCTGCACGAAGTAGTACGGGGTCATCATCGGGAAAGCGACCAACCCGATGATCCAGGTCGCGACGTAGAGGCTGAACGAATCGACGCGGCGGATCCGTTCGGCGATCATCGCGACGAGGAGGCCGACCCCGATGACGACGATCGCGTAGGTGTACCCCTGCCACGACAGCGCGAGCGCACCGAGCGCGACCCCTGTGAAGACGGCCCATTTCACCCCGGTACGCTCTTGTCTCAGGAACGCGCGCAGCGCGGGCAGGTACTGCTCGGGCTTGCGGTAACTCTCGACGTACCGATGGGTCCCGAGCGCCTTGACCGTGCGCAGGTACGAGTAGACGACGACCAGAATCATGAACGTGTAGAACGAGAGGTAGTTGGCGTACCCGAACGTCGACGAGGTGATGCTCGCGCTCAGGAACGGCAGGATCAGCGCCGCGATCAGCCCGGTCCGCCGGCTGCTCACTTCCCGACCGATCAGGTAGACGGGGAACACCTCGAGGGCCGCCCACAGGGGCCCCTGGAGGTCGAGGAACCACGCACCGGCGACGACGGCGTTACCGCCGAAGAACGGGGCGAAGACGAGCCCGAGGATCGCGTTCATCCAGTCGAAGAGCGGCTCGCGCGGGTTGATCGCCCCGACCGGGAACTTGAGCATCGGGTCGTGGACGAGGTTCTGGTGCGTGAGAATGATGTACGACATCACGCGCGAGTGGTAGTACGAGTCGGACCCCCCCGCGTAGGTGAAGAGCGGCCCCCAGCGCGCGATGACCGGGTACGACCAGATCGTCCGTATCGAGAAGGCGAACGCGAACCCGGTGAGGAGTACGGCGACCGTCCAGCCATGACGGTGCCACCACCCTGTGTCGGTTGTCCCCATGCCCGGCCGGCTTTCTCCGAACCGGCGGGCGCGAGACCTAGGAGCGGTATAAATAGCCTACGCCGGCGGGGGGCCGTGTCGGAAGGAACACGCCGCATCTGATCGCCGGGCCGTGTCTAAACAGGCAGGCTTCGAAACAACCCGTACGCAAGTGGTCTCGGACGAATCTGGCCACCCCCGTACCCGATTCCGCCCGGCATCGCCCCGTGCCGCCACCCCGCGACCCCCGCCGTCCTTCGCGCAGCCTACGCAGTGGGTCGACGGTCGTCGGCCGGGAAGCGGTAGTTCCTTAGACCGAGGGACAGAAGAAACCCAAGGAGCGCGACGGCGGCTGTGATCTCGAACAGGAGCACGAACCCCGTGATCGACGGGACACTTACGGGCGGGACCGGCGGAGGGGCGACGAGCACCTCGGTGGTGAAAGTCGCGGCGAAGAATGCCGCGAGAACGGGTCCGACCGCGCTCCCGAGGTTGAGGAACGTCCGGTTCATTCCGGTCTGGATCCCGAGCTGCTCCGGGGGGGCTGAGAGTACGATGATGTTCAACATCGCGATCATCGCCGCGATGTTTCCCACCACCGTTGGGACGGCGAACACGATCAGCTCGACCACGGAGGCATGGAAGAAGACGAGGCCGAGTGCGCCGAGACCCATGACCGCGAAGCCAGTGAGCATCACGGGCTTCGGTCCCTTCACCGTGACCCAACGCCCCCAAAGTGGTGCGAAGACGAGCATCCCGATCGCCGCGGGAAGCGCCGCCAACCCCATCTGCAGCGGGCTGTAGTTGAACCCCGGCGGGAACGGGTCTTCGATGAGGATCACGAGGGCAACGAAGACCAGGAACAGCCCGATCCCGATGGATACCGAGTTGATGTTCGAGATCCAGATGTTCCGTTCCTTGAGAGCCTTGAACGAGACGACCGGTGTCGGCGCACGCGGCTCCCAGTAGAGGAAGAAGACCGTGGCGGCGATCGCGAGGAGGAAGAACTGGGGAACCCCCCAGGGGACGCCGGCCACCGTGACCCCGGAAAAGTTCGTCCAGCCCCAATACGTCCCTTCGGTGAGGCCGAACATCGCCATCGCGAGCGCGAAGCCGAGGCTTCCAATCCCGGGAAGGTCGATCGGGTTCGAGGAGAGGTGCGGCGATTCCCGGAGGTAGACGTAGGCGAGGATCAAGAGCAGCAGGGAGATCGGGGTGACCGTGTCGTAGGTGAGCTGCCATCCGAACAGGTAGGTCATGTATCCGCCGCCGACGAGACCCAGGGCGGCACCGGCCGCGAACATCCCCGAGATAATTCCCTGGGCTTGGCCGACTTTGGCCTTAGGCAAGACCTCAGGCATCATCGCGAACGCGAGTGGGAACATGGCCATCCCCAGACCTTGGAACGCCCGGATTCCGATCAGCAGGTAGATCTGGCTCGCGCGATCGACGCCGAACGCCGACCCGATGGCGGGCGTGAAGCCCGCGATTCCGACCGCGACAGTGTAGAGCGCCATGACGAGCAGAAGCATCCGCTTCTTCCCGTACTTGTCGCCGAGCTTCCCGAAGATGGGGGTCGCGACCGTGCCGACCAGCAGGTACGCTGAGACGATCCAGACGATCGTCGAAGTGGAGGCATCGTCGAAGAAGAGGAAGAAGGCCTTGAACGCGGGAAGTACCATTGTCTCCACGTACATGACCATGAGGGCGGTCCCCGCGAGAACGATGACCACCGGTCCCGCGGCGCCAGGATCGTAGGTCGTCCCGGCAGCGGTCGTGGTCGACCCGTGGGCGTTCATGGCGACGCCGTCGCGTGCGCCACGGCCTCCGCTTCGAAGCGGCGCACGATTTCCTCAAAGACACCGACGGCGATGACCACGTCCGCCTTCGGCAAACCCCGGACGGTTTCGGACATCACATGCGCGACCTTCCTCCAAGCTCGCGCCTCGACCTTCCGACCGCGTGAAGTGACAGAAAGCTCGACCGTGCGTGCGTCCTGTTCGGAGCGACGGCGCCGCACGAGCCCCCTCTCCTCCAGTTCGTCGACGCTCGCGCAGACCGCCGGAGCAGACACTCCGAGGTGGCGAGCGACTTCGCCCACGGAAGCGCCTTCGAGTCTCGAGACGACGTGGAGGGTCTGGAACTGGCCCATCGTGACCCCGTCTTCCTCGAGGATCGGGTGAAGCCGGTGGAAGGAGGAGCGAATGATCCCATCGACAACCACCACCAGTCGAACGATCTCCTCCGAGTCCGACGCACCCTCAGCGGCGTGCATTCTCGCGACCATGTGGGCTCCAGCCAATTAAGCAGGCTAAACATTAAGCATATTAATTGTCGCCGTCATCGGGTATTGACGGGCGCCAGTCCATCGGTATGGTTCCGGACTCGCTCCGAGATACCGCGAGTGTCAGACGGGGACGAGGCGTGTTCGGATTCTCCCCGCCGAAGTGACCCGACACCAACCCACCAGCGGGCCCGGTGGGAGTTCTTCCGGGCGCGCGTTCACCCCCGGTCCCCGGCCCGGTCCGCGTCGCCCGCGTCCGCCGGGATCCGAGGAAGCTCCGGCCGCAGCCCGGGCGTCGCGACGCTCGGTCAGCCGACGGCCCGGAAGCGGTAGAACCATCGGCCGTCCCCGGTCGCGTACGGCTCGACCCGGACCCGACCGCCGACGCGGAGCTCGTTCCACGGCCGCCCTTCGATGCGGCCGAAGAGGCGGAGCGGCGCCCCGTCCAGGTCGACGAGGCCGACGGAGAACGGAACGTCCGCTTCCATCCCGAGCGGGGCGCCGGCGAGCACGGCACTGAAGGCGTAGATCCGGCCCTCCTCGGGAAGGTCGACCCATTCCAGCTCCTCGCGATGACAGTCCGGGCACGCCGTCCGGGGCGGCCACAGGAGACGGCCCTCGGCCGGGCAGCGGGTGGTGGAAAGGCGCCCTCCGGCGAGCCGCGCGTAGAACCGGGAGAGGCGGGTCTCCTTCTCCCCCTCGAGCGGGAGGAAGTCGAGGAGGAACGGCCGTGCTTCTCGGGGTCGCTCGCGCGGGGGGGCGGCCGGCTGCGCGGGCGGCGTCGGCGCCACCGTGGTGGCCGCGGCGGTCCGCGGACGCCGCGGCTCGCTCATGCCGCGCCTCCCCGCTGGTAGACCATCACCGAGTGGACGTTCGCGCTTCCCGACAGGTTGTGCACGAGCGCCCACTCGGGGTCCGGGACCTGGCGGGAGGGCGGGACCCTCGACGCGAACTGTTGGAACACCTCGACGGCCTGGGCGACCCCGGTCGCCCCGAGCGGATGGCCGCAGCCGAGCAGGCCGCCGCGGGGGTTGACCGCGAGATCCCCTCCGAGGTCACCGCGCCCGTCGGCGGCGAACTTCCCGCCCTCGCCCGGCCCGCACAGGCCGAGCGCCTCGTACTCCACGATCTCGGAGATCGTGAAGCAGTCGTGGACCTCGGCGAGGTCGAGGTCGCCGACCCCGATGCCGGCGCCGCGGAACGCCTCGCGCGCGGCGTGCGTGAGGCCGGGCCACGAGGTCAGCGACCCCGCGTTCGCGAGGCTGTGGAAATCGGAGTACTGGCCGGTCCCGCGGATCCACGCGGGCGGATCCGGGAACCGGCCGACCGCGTCCTCCGCGACGAGCAGGACGGCCGCCGCGCCGTCGGTCATCGACGAGCAGTCGCCGAGCCGCAGCGGCGGGGCAACGACCGGCAGCCGCATCAACCGGTCCCGCGAGAACGTCTTCTCGTAGAACTGGGAGTTCGGGTTCGTGTTCGCGAAGCGGTGGTTCTTTTCCGAGACCGCCGCGAGCTGCTCCTCCGTCGTCCCGTGCTCGAGCATGTGCCGCTGGGCGACCATCGCGAAGAAGGAGGGGGCGGTCGCCCCGGAGAGGCTGTCCCACGCCCGGTCCATCACGCAGGCCATCGCCGCGTTCGCCTCGGCGATCGACGGGAGGTTCATCTTCTCGAGGCCGACCGCGACGGCGACGTCGGAGAGCCCGGCCGCGATCGCGGCGTAGGCCGAGCGGATCGCCGACTGGCCCGAGGCGCAGGCGAGCTCGTTCCGCTGGAGGATCCGAGTCGGCCGGATCCCCATCTGCTCCGCGACGATGGGCGCGGCGTGCGATTGGAAGGCGAACCGCTCCGGCTGGGCGGCGCCGACGAACAGCGAGTCGACGTCCTCGGCCCGCAGCGAGGGTACCGCCCGGAACAGCGCGGCGCCGATCTCCTGCGCGAGCTCCGTCCAGGTCGTGGGGCGCACGCCGAACTTCGTCGTGGCGCCGCCGACGATCGCGACCGACCTCGGGGTCATCGGGCCTCCGACCGGATCGCCTCCGCGACCCGGTCCCCGGCCTCGCTCGTCGTCGTCGACCCGCCCTGGTCGTACGTCCGGGCCCGGCCGCCGGCGAGGGTCCGCGCCACGGCCCGCTCCAGGCGGTCGGCCTGGTCGGTCAAGCGGGCGTCGGAGTGCTGGGTCGCCAGCCAGCGGAGCATCTGCTCCACGGCGAAGAACGTGGCGAACGGGTTGACCTGATTCTTCCCGGCGTACTTGGGCGCGCTTCCGTGGACCGGCTCGAACATCGCGTGGTCGACCCCGACGTTCCCGCCCGCGGCGAACCCCATCCCCCCCTGGAGGACGGCGGCGAGATCGGTGATGATGTCGCCCATCATGTTCGACGCGACCACGAGCGAGTAGTGCTCCGGATTGCGGACGAGCCACTGGGTGAAGGCGTCGACGTAGGCGTAGTCCCGCTCGATCTCCGGGTACTCGAGGCCCACCCGGTCGAACGTCTCGCGGAAGAAGCGGCATCCTTCGAGGACGTTCGACTTGTCGACGCACGTCACCCGTCGAACGCCGTCCCCTGGGGCACCGCGCGGCCGCGCGCGCGCGAGCTCGTACGCGTGCCGCACGACCCGTTCGGTCCCCCGGCGGGTGATCACCCGCGTGTCGATCGCCACCTCGGTCTCCCCGCCCCGCTTCAGGCGGCCCCGGGCGGGCGTGTACAGGCCCTCGGTGTTCTCGCGTACGATCACCAGGTCGACATTCTTCGGCGACCAGACCTCGCGGAACTCCCCGCTGATCCGGTGCGTGACGCCCGGGTACAGCTTGCACGGCCGAACGTTGGCGTACAGGTCGAGCCCCTCCCGGAGCCCCAGCACGAGCGCTCGCCCCGCGAGGTCACCGTTGGGGAGCGTGGCGCCCGGCCATCCGACCGCCCCGAGGAGGATCGCGTCGGCCCGCCGGGCCGCCGCCTCCCCTTCCGGCTCCCACTCCCGGCCGCGGAGCAGGTAGTACTGCCCTCCGCCCGGATACTCGGTGGCCCGCCAGGGAGCCGGACCTCCCTCGGCGAGGGCCCCGAGGACCTTCAGTCCCTCGCGGATCACCTCGGGTCCGGTTCCGTCGCCGGCGAACACCGCGACCTCGTACCCGGCGCTCTTCATCGGACCGCCCCCGCGGCCGCCCGACGCTCGTCGAGCTCGTGCCGGACCTTCTCGACGAGGCCGCCGGCCTCGAGCAGGCCGAGAAGATGCTTCGGCAGGGGAGGGAACCCGACCGACGCGCCCGAACGGAGGTTCGTGACCCGCCCCCGGGGGAGGTCGATCCGGGCGGTGTCGCCCGTCGAGAAGATCTCCCGGACCCCCCGGGCCTCGATCGCCGGGATGCCGAGGTTGATCGCGTTGCGGAAGAAGATCCGCGCGAACGAGTCCGCGATGACGGCGCCGACCCCGATCGCGCGCATCGCCTGCGGCGCGTGCTCCCGGCTCGACCCCGATCCGAAGTTCTCGCCGGCGACGAGGAGGTCCCCGGGCCGGGCCTCGGTCGCGAACTCGGGCAGGGCGATCTCGAAAACGTGCTTCTTGAGCTCGTCCGGGTCGATGATCGTCAGGTACTTGCCCGAGATGATCTGGTCGGTGTCCACGTCCCGACCGAGCGTCCAGACCCGCCCCTCGATGATCTCCTGCACGGGGGGCCTCACTACGCCAGACCGCGCGGGTCGGCGACCTCACCCCGGATGGCGCTCGCGACGACCGCGGCCGGGCTCATGAGGTAGATCCGGGCCGCCTTCGCCCCCATCCGGCCGGGAAAGTTCCGGTTCGACGAGGAGGCGCACGCTTCCTCGGGGGCCAGGATCCCCATGTTCCCCCCGAAGCACGCCGAGCAGCTCGAGTTCGTGAACACCGCCCCGGCCTCGGTGAAGGTGTCGATGATCCCCTCGCGGAGGCACTGCTCGTAGATCTTCGTGGACGCCGGGGAGACGAGGAACCGCACGCCGGCCGCCACCTTCTGGCCCTTCATCAGCGCCGCGCCTTCGCGCAGGTCCTCGATCCGGGCGTTGGTGCACGAACCGAGGAACGCCTGGTCGATCCGCACGTGCTCCCGCGCGACCTCGGGAAGCGGTCGGACGTTGTCCGGCGAGTAGGGGCAGGCGACCATCGGCGGCATACCCTCGACGTCGATCTCCACCGTCCGCTCGTACCGGGCGTCGGGGTCCGCCCGCATCGGGTGGGCCGGGTGCTTCGCGGTCCGCGCCAGGTACTCGGTCGTCGTCGCGTCGGGGGGAACGATCCCGGTCTTCGCCCCCATCTCGGTCGTCATATTGCAGATCGTGAACCGCTCGGGCATCGACAGCCGGTCGATCGTCGGTCCCCCGTACTCGACCGCACGGTACGCGGCCCCCGTCGTCCTGACCTCGCCGAGGATCCGAAGGACCAGGTCCTTGGCCGTGACCCCGGGCCCGAACCGTCCCTTGACCCGGATCGCGATGGACGAAGGGACCTTGAGCCACAGATGGCCGAGCGCGAGGACCGCGGCCATCTCGGTCGGGCCGATCCCCGTCGCGAAGGCGCCCATGGCACCGAGCATGTTCGTGTGGGAGTCGGTCCCGACCGCGAGGTCCCCGGGCACCACCCAGCCGTCCTCGGCCAGAATCTGATGGCAGATCCCGTGGCGGCCGACGTCGTAGAAGTGAGGCAGGTTCACCTCGGCCGCGAACTTCCGCAGGGTCCGGTGGAGGACCGCCGCCCCCTCGGTCGAGGCCGGCACCCAGTGGTCGATCGCGATCACCACCCGGTCCGGGTCCCAGACGCGGTCGGCCCCCATCTGGTGGAACGGCAGGACGGACTGGGCGCCCTGCTCGTGCATCATCGCGAGGTCGACCTTTCCCTCGACGATCTGTCCCGGCACAACGACGGCCTCGCCCGAGGCGCGGGCGAGAATCTTCTCGCCGAGGGTGAGGCCGTGGCCGTTCCCCGGCGTCACGAACCCGCCGTCCCGAGACCGACCGCCTCGACCATCGCCCAGAACTGCTCGTCGGAGAGGCCGGGGCGCTGGAAGCGCGCGCGGTACTCCTCGAGGAACCGCCGGAGCCCGTCCTTCGACTGCAGCTCGGAGTCGAGCTTGATCCGCGTGAGGAGCTCGAGGAGGAGCGGGTCGGGGGCCGTGATGCCGCGTTCCCTCAGCTTCTCGACGACCGCCGCCTTGCCCGTGTGCTTGCCGAGGATCATCTGACGGCGTCGCCCGACGATCCCCGGCTGGAGCGGCTCGTACGTGAGGGTGTGCGAGAGGATCCCGTGGGTGTGGATGCCCGCCTCGTGCGCGAACGAGTAGTACCCGACGAGCGCCTTGTTCGCGGCGATCGGGATCCCCGACAGCTCTTCCACGAGGCGCGAGAGCTCGTACAGACGTTCCGTCTCGATCCCGGTCCGCACGCCGTACAGCGATTCGAGCAGGAGCACGACCTCCTCGAGCGCGGCGTTCCCGGCCCGCTCCCCGAGCCCGTTGACGCAGACGTGCGGCGCCCGCGCCCCGCACTCGATCGCGGTCAGGGTGTTCGCGGTCGCGAGCCCGAAGTCGTTGTGGCAGTGGACCGAGAGGTCCTTCGGCCGAACCCGACGACGAAACTCGCCGAGATACCAGCGGAACGTGAGCGGCGTCATGACCCCGACGGTATCCGCCACGACCAGCCGGTCCGCCCCGGCGTCCTGCACTTCGCGGTAGAGCCGCTCGACGAAGTCGAACGGAGCGCGGACGGTGTCCTCGGTGATGAACGCTACGTGGAGCCCGGCCTCCTTCGCGCGACGGACCGACCGCAGGGACGCCTCGACGACCTCGTCCGGACCCATCTTGAGTTTGTACTTGAGATGGACATTGCTCGCGGCGACGAAGATCGCGATGTGGCTCGCCCCGCTTTCGATCACCGCGTCGACATCCTTGAGGACGGTACGGGCGGCGCCGAGCACCTTCGCCTTGAGCCCGGCGGTCGCTACGAGCCGCACCGCGCGGGCCTCCTCGCGAGAAACGACCGGGATACCCGCGTTCACGACCCCGACGCCGATCTCCGAAAGCAGTCCGGCGATCCGGAGCTTCTCCTCGGGGTTGAAATGGACCCCCGGCATCTGTTCCCCGTCGCGGAGCGTCTCGTCCCAGAGGACGATCGACTCGGGCAGGTGGCGCTGGGCGGCCGTGAACGCGTGGTAGTTCTCCACCAGCGACGGCTCCGCCACGACGGATTCCAACCGTAGGACGATTTAATACTGCCGGACAAACAAAGGCCCCGGACGCCGGGCGATCGACCCGGCCGTTCGGTTCCGGGATGATGGCTTAAATACGCACCAAGGCTGAAACGAGGCAGGAATCGGCAGCAGACCGACCGGAAGGATGTCTAGCACTCCAGCTCCTCAAGCGAGACCCGTTCCCGCAGAATCGGGACCGGGGAAGGCCCGGGCCACCCTCGAGCTCACCGACGTGAGCGTGATGATCGGCGGACAGGGTGGGGACGGCACCCTCACCGTTTCCGACCTTCTCGGTCGCTACTTCCGCAAGCGCGGCCTGTACGTCTACATGTCCCGCAACGTGCTCTCCCGGATCCGGGGAGGGCACGCCGACGCGTCGGTCCGTGCCTCCCGCGACCCGAACTCGTCGGTGAAGGCGAACGTCGACGTCCTCGTGGCGTTCGATGCCCAGGCCGTCGACATGGGCCGGGCCGAGCTGGCGCCGCATGGGGTCGTCGTTTACGACTCGACCACGTTCCGGGCCCAGGTCCCGAACGGCATCGGCTTCCCGTTCGCGACCCTCGTCGGCGGCGTCCTGGGCCAGCCGATCTTCAAGAACACCGCCGCGTACGGGGCCCTTTCGGTCCTGCTCGGCTTCGACCCGTTGGTCACGAAATCGGTCATCGAGGATCGGTTCCGCCGCCGGGGCGGCGACGCGTTCGAGAAGAACCTCAAGGCGCTCGAGATCGGCCGGAAGGTCGCCCTGGAGACGGAGGGGGTCGCGGGCCGGTTCTCGGTCGCGGACGGAGACGCCCACGACATGATCCTCACGACCGGCAACCAGGCCGTGGCGCTCGGCTTCGTCGTCGGCGGGGGCCGCTTCTTCGCCGGCTACCCGATCACGCCGGCGACCGAGATCATGGAGTACCTGCAGCGCTACCTGCCCCCCCTCGACGGGGTCGTCCGCCAGGCCGAGGACGAGCTCGCCGCGATCAACATGATCATCGGCGCGGGGTACGCGGGAGCCCGCGCGATGACCTCGACCAGCGGCCCCGGGCTCACGCTGATGACCGAGGGGATCGGGCACGCCGCGATCGCCGAGATCCCGATCGTGGTGGTCGACTCCCAGCGCGTCGGACCGTCCACGGGGCAGCCGACGCGGCACGAACAGTCGGACCTCGCGCACCTCGCTCACCTCGGCCACGGCGACTTCCCGAGGATCATCCTCGCGCCGTCCGACCCCGAGGACGCCTTCGCCCTCACGGTCGATGCGCTGAACCTCGCCGAGCGCTGGCGGCTCCCGGTGATCCTCCTGCTCGACCAGGCGCTCAGCCAGAACACCACGACCGCCCACCGTTTCGGCCTCTCGAAGGTCGTGATCGACCGGGGGAAGCGCCTGACGCCCGAGGCGGTCGCCCGGCTGGAGCAGTACAAGGTCTACGAGCTGACGGACGACGGACGGAGCGCCTACGCCCCGCCCGGCACGCCCGGGATCTGGTCCGAGGTGACCGGCAACGAGCACGACGAGTGGGGGCACGTCTCCGTCGATCCCGCCAACCGGCACCGCATGATGCGCAAGCGGATGGAGAAGATGGTCCACGCCCGCGACGAGCTCCCGGCGACCCGCCGGTTCGGTCCGCCCGGCGCGAAGATCGGCCTGATCGGGTTCGGCAGCACGTCGGGACCGATCCTCGAGGCGCAGCGGAGCCTGGCGAGCCGCGGGGTGTCGACCCTCTACCTGCAGGCCCGCACCCTGTTCCCGGTGCCGACCCACGAGATCGACCCGTTCCTGAAGGAGGTCGACGTCGCCTACGTGGTGGAGCACAACTACACCGGCCAGTACGCCCGCCTCCTCCGCGAATCGATGCCGTGGCACTACAGCAAGCTCCGGTCGATCCTCAAGTACGACGGCTACTCGTTCCGCGCCCCGCAGATCATCGCCGGGATCGGGGAGGCGGCCTGACCATGGTCGTCTCCGCGAAGCCGGTCCACCCGATCTGGTGCCCCGGGTGCGGCGATTTCGGCATCCTCGCGGCCGTGAAGCGCGCGGCCACCGACCTCCAGATCTCCGCGTCGGACCTCGTCCTGGTCGGGGGGATCGGCTGTTCCGGGTCGATCCACAACTTCCTGGAGGTGAACGGGCTCCACGCCCTCCACGGGCGGCTCCTCGCGCAGGCCGTGGGCGTGAAGCTCGCGAACCCGGCGCTCACCGTCGTGGCCGCCGGGGGCGACGGGGACGGCTACGCCATCGGGATGGGCCACTTCATCCACGCGTTCAAGAAGAACGTCTCGATCCTCTACATCGTGATGAACAACGAGACGTACGGCCTGACGAAGGGCCAGGCCTCCCCCACGAGCCCGATCGGGTTCGAGGGGAACGTCGAGCCGCCGTTCGACGCGATCCTGACCGCGCTCTCGATCCCGGCGCCGAACTTCATCGCGCGCACGTTCTCGGGGGACCCCAAGACGATGACCGCCATCCTCGAGGAGGCGATCCGCTTCAACCGGGACGGGCGAGGGTTCGCGTTCGTCGAGGACCTCTCGCCGTGCGTCACCTACAACGACACGTACAAGCTGTGGCGCGAGAAGGTCATCGACGTCACGGCACTGCCGGGGTACGACCCGACGGACCGCAAGGCGATGTTCCGCATCTGCCTCGAGCAGATGGAGGCCGGCCGCATCCCGATCGGGGTCATGCACCGGTCGAAGGATACCACCCCCGAGGGCCTCGAGCGGAAGCTCCTCGGGGACCGCCCGGGGCCGGTCCTCTCGGACATCCGTCTCGAAAGCCGGCTTCCCGCGTACGAGAAGCTGCTCGCCGGCCTCAACTAGACCCGCCGGGCGCGACGCTCCCCTTCGGTCAGGGGGTGGCCAAGATCTGGATCGGGATCGACGATACCGACAGCCCCCGGGGCGGATGCACGACCTGGGTCCTCACCGAGCTGGTGCGACTCGCCCGCTCGCGGGGGATCGACCTCATCGGGGAGCCCCGCCTGGTCCGGTTGAACCCGAACATCCCGTGGAAGACGCGGGGGAACGCGGCCCTCGCGGCGCGGTTCGGCCACGGACGCGGGTCCCGGCGCGTCGTCGCGGAGCTCGACCGGTCGCCGGTCGTTGCGTACGGGGCGGGGTCCGACCTCGGGACCGAGGAGGGACGGGACCTCGTCCGCGAAGCCTGGGACCGTGTCCGGTCGGTCGCCGAGCGTGCGCCCGGCACCGACCCGGCGCTGGTCGCGACCCGACGACGCCTTCCCGCGGACCTCTACTGGGAGGCCGTCCGGGAGGTCGTCTCGGTACGGGCGGTCGTTCGCCGGCTGGACGATCTGGGCGTCGTCCACCGGACCCGCGGGAGCCGCCGGGGGCTGGTCGGCGCCTCCGCCGCGATCGCCTGGCCGGGCCGCCACGCGACGTGGGAGCTGATCTCCTATCGCTCCCCCGAACGCTGGGGCACCCCGAGGGAGGTCGACGCGGCGAGCGTGCGGAGTGCCCAGCGCGCCGTGCCGGAGCTGTTCCTGTGCCACGACCCGCGCACCCGGCGTCTCCTGGTCGCCCCGCACACCGCGTGCCCGATCCTGTTCGGACTCCGAGCGACGTCGCCGGAGGCCCCCCCCCAGGCCCGCCTCCGGGTCCGGTCCGAGCCGGTCGACCGGTGGATGCTGTTTCGGACCAACCAGGGCACGGGGGACCACCTCGTCGTCCGACCGGGCGCGGAGATCGGTCGGTACCTCTCGGCGATCGTGGACGGTACGGTCGCCTCGGCGCCCCGCGTCGCGGCGGGCGGGCACGTCCGGTTCGACCTCCGCGACGGCGCGGGGACGCTCGTCCCGTGCGTGGCCTTCGAGCCGACCAAGACGCTCCCCCGCGTCGCCCGGACGCTCGAGGCCGGGGACCGGGTCAGGGTCTGGGGGAGCCGGGGGGCCGGCCCGGGGCTCCGGCTCGAGGGCCTCCGCCTGGTGCGCCTGATGCCGCGGCGATCGTTCGACAAACCGGCTTGCCCGGGCTGCGGACGGCCGGCCCGGTCCCTCGGCCTCCAGAAGGGGTACCGATGCCCGGGCTGCCACCGCCGCTGGCCCCCCGAGGCCGCGCGCGTGCGGCGTCGACCCCCGACCTACCCGGTCGGCCAATACCACCCCACGCCGTCGGCTCGCCGGCACCTCGCGATCCTGGGTCCTGAAGTATGAACGCGCCCGCGAGAGCTTTTGAGCGCCCGCCCGCTAGGTTCGCCGAGGGGACCCGATGAGCACGCTCGGCCGGACCGCCGCGCTGTTCGCGGTGATCGTGGCCCTCTTCGTCGCGGTCGGCGGCCTCCTGGGGGAGTACCTTTTCGGGTCGTGGCTCGCCGGGCTCCTGGTCGCGCTCGTCCTCTCGCTCGTTCTCAACCTGGTCTCGTACTTCGCCTGCGACCGCCTCGTCCTCTGGTCGACCCACGCGAAGATCGTGGGGCCGCAGGAGGCCCCGCGCCTGGCCCGGATCGTCGCCGAGCTGGCGCCCGCCTTCGGGCTGGTGGCACCGCGTCTCGCGATCGTGCCCACGCAGACCCCGAACGCCTTCGCGACCGGACGGGACGAGCGCCACGCGATCGTCGCCGCGACCGAGGGGATCCTGCGGACGCTGGACGACCGACAGCTCCGGGGCGTCCTCGCCCACGAGCTCGCGCACATCCGCGACCGGGACGTCCTCTTGATGACGTTCGTCGCGACCCTCGCCGGCGCGATCTCCTACGCCGCCCAGATCGCCTTCTTCTCCACGCTCTTCGGCGGGTCGAACAACCGGAACGGCCCGAACGTGATCGTGCTCCTGGTGGCGATCGTCACCGCCCCGATCGCCGCGATGCTCCTGCGCCTCGCGATCTCCCGGACCCGGGAGTTCCGCGCCGACGAGGTCGGGGCCCGGACGATCGGCGACCCGGAGGCGCTCGCCTCGGCCCTCCAGCAGCTCGAGACGGCGAACCAGCAGCGGCCGATGCACCTCGGCTCGCCCTCCCAGTCGGGCCTGTTCATCGTCAACCCGTTCCGGGGCGGCTCGTTCGCGACCCTCTTCTCCACCCACCCGGCGACGGCCGAGAGGATCCGTCGCCTGCGCGCGCTCCGCTCGGATCACCGCTACCGCCCCGAGCTGCGCACCCCCTCGGTCACGAGCGGTGCTCCGGCCCGGCCGAGCCGGACGTAGGGCGGCGACACGATGGTGACCTGTCCGGCGTGCGGGACGGAAACCCCCGACCGCGCCCCGGAGTGCCCGAAGTGCCAGCTCTCGGTGGAGCTCTTCCCGGCCGTCCGAGAGGCCGCCGGCCCGGGAAGCCCGCACGACCCCATCTTCCTGCAGACGGTCGGCGAGCTCCTGCGGTCGGTCGACCTGACCGGAGCGCCGCCGGTCTCCGACGACGACACTCCTCCGAGGCCCCTCGACCGATCCGGGATCCTCCGGCGAATGCAGGCGCCGCCGGACCGGCCGGTCCGGAGCCCGGAGCCGCTCGCCCCGCTCGACCGGCTCCCCGCGCTTCCTCCGTCGGTCGAAGGGGAGAACCTGCGCCGGCGGTTCGTGGAGTACCTGCAGCTCGGGCGTCGGATGGGGGTGGACCTCGGGCCGATGGCGGCGCGGGCCGGACCCGCGGAGCTGGTCGCCGACGACACGACCATGGAGGCGATCGTTCGGGAGATGTTCGTGCGTCTCGCCGGGACGCTCGCCGAGGAGTACGAGCGGGCCCTGGCCCGCCGGAACGACCTGGCCCAGCTCGTGCCGACCCCGGGCGCCGACGTCGAGTTCGCCGCGATACGGGACGCGATCGGGATGGGCGACCTCTCCGGCGCGCACCGGCGCCTCGACCACGTGCGCGACGAGCTTGGCCGGGTGGAGGAGGAGTGGGCGACCGGGCGGATCCTGGCGACCGAGTGCGACCTTCTCGCGGAGACGCTGCGGGAGCTCGGAGGGGACCCCGCCCCGGCGCTCGGACCGCTCCAGGAGGGACGCCGCTCCCTCGGGGCGGGACAGCGCGGACCCGCGGAGCAGCTGCTCGCCCGCGCCGCGATCGCGCTCTGGTCGCTCCTCCAGCCGCGGTTCGCGGAGGAGCTCAAGCGGCTGCGCGACCGGCTCGTGCAGGCCCGGGCGGCGGGGGCCGACATCGGCCCCGCGGTCGCCGAGCTGAGGACGATCACGATCGAGCTGCGGGCACGGAACTTCGTCGGGACGATCGGCGCCTACCGCCACCTGAAGGCGTATGCCGACCGGCTCGAGCCGCCGACGACCGACGGCGCGCTCCAGTCGATCGCCGGGCCCCCGCGGCCCGCTCCGTCCGCATAACGTAAAGAGCGCGGCGCCGTCGCCCGGGCATGCCCCCGACGGCGCTTCGCGGGTTCCGGGACTACCCGCCGCCCGAGGCGGGCGCCCGGTCGGAGATCCGCCGACGGATGCGGGCGGCGGCCCGGCGGGCCGGGTACGTCGAGCTCGAGGCGCCGAGCGTCGAGAGCTTCGAGCTGTACCAGACGAAGAGCGGCGAGGGGATCGCCGCCGAGACCTGGCTGTTCCACGACAAGGGGAACCGCCCGGTCGCCCTCGTCCCCGAGCAGACGCCCTCGCTCGCCCGGATCTTCGTCGACCGGGCGAAGTCCGAGCCGATGCCGGTGAAGTGGTTCACGGTCGCCAAGAGCTGGCGGTACGAAGAGCCCCAGGCCGGCCGGACGCGGGAGTTCGTCCAGTTCAACCTCGACGTGCTCGGCGTCCCCGGCGTGGAAGCGGAGGCGGACCTCCTCGCGACGGCGGCCCTGGTCATGGACGAGGTCGGCGCCCAGGGGCTGTACGCGTTCCGAATCAACGACCGCGCCCTCGCCGACGGGATCGGCCGACTGTTCGGAGCCTCCGACACCCCCCGGTTCTTCCGGGCGGTCGACCGGTTCCGCAAGGTGCCCGCCGCGGAGTTCGAGGCCGAGCTCGGCGAGGCCGGCGTCGGGGTCCACAAGGCCCGAGAGCTCACGGAGCTGTTCCGGGACGCCGGGCCCGGGATCGGGCCCGCCGAGGTCGACGGGTACCTGGCCGGCCTGGAGGGCCGAGGGCTCGACGCGCCCGCGCGGGCGGGGGGCGGCCGCGTGCGCTCGCTGTTCCACCTGCTCGACCGGGCGGGGCTCTCCGACCGGGTCGTCTTCGACCCGACGGTGGTGCGGGGGCTCGCCTACTACACGTCGACCGTCTTCGAGGCGTACTCCCGCCGCGGCGACGGGCGGTCGATCTTCGGCGGGGGCCGGTACGACCACCTCATCGAGCTGTTCGACGGCCCTCCGACCCCGGCGGCCGGGCTCGCGATCGGCGACCAGACGCTCGAACTGCTGCTCAAGGCCGGGGGGCGCTGGCCGGAGGGCGAGCCCCCGCTCGACACGTACGTCGTGGTCGCGGACCCGTCGCTCGCCCCGGAGGCCGCGCGGCTCGTCAACGAGCTCCGGCGGGCGGGGGTGTCGGCCGACAGCGACCTGCTCGGCCGCTCGATGTCGCGGCAGTTCAGGGAGGCGGCGCGCCGGCGGACCCGCCGTGCCCTGATCCTGGGCCTGAAGGAGGCGCCCCCGGGTGCGCTGGTCGAGCGTGATCTCGGGACGGGTGTGCAGCGTGAGGTCGCTCGGGATGCGGCGGCACGACGGGAGTGATCCCCTCGAACGTTTCGCCGTCCCAGAGCAGGATCCCCGGCGGGGACTCGGCCCCCTCCTCGAACCCGTACCAGTAGACGACCGCGCCCTCCCCGAAGATCTCGGTGTACGGGCCGAGCTGCCGCCTCAGGTTCTTGCGCAGCTCCACCTCGTCGCCGAAGTTCGCCTTCGATTCGATCCACGTCAGCTTCTGGCCGTAGAAGATGATCGGCTCGTCAAGGAGGGCGTCCGGCGTCTTCGCGTACTTCCCGCGCAGGTCCTTCTCCGTCCGGTAGCCGATCCCGTGCTTCTGGAGCCAGTGCTCGAGCCGCTCCTCGCCCTGGCGTCCCCGCTCCCGCTGCAGCTCCATGCCGTGGGGCGAGTAGATCATGTCGGCGGCGAGCAGGGCCTCGACCTCGGTGCGGAGCCGCGCGTCGGGGGCCGACTCGGGGTGGAGGAACACGTGCCAGACCTTCTTGCGGGGGATGCCGAGCTCCCCGAGCATCTGCTGGCCCATGAGGACCGGCGGGAACTTCCAGTCGTTCGCGATCTCGAGGATCGACCGCCCGTGCTTCCACGCCGAGACCAGCCGGGGCAGCTGGCGTTTGACGACGTAGAAGCGGCGGGTCGCATCGCGCGTGACACGGTGGGTGTGGATGACGAAGAGGAGCTCCTCGTTGCGGTGCTCGGCGTGGGAGATCCGGTGGACGTCTTCGTAGGTGACGAGCTGGTCGTACAGTCGCTGGTAGGTCGCGTGATCCATCGCGGGGTCCCGGGGATTACGGGCGGTCGAGCGCCGGTCCCGTAAAACGTTGCGGAGGCGGCGGCCGAGGGGCCTCCCCGCGCCCCGGTCACTCCCTCCAGTCGATCCCGACGGTCCTCAGACCGACCTTGGGGACGGGGGGGAGGCGCCGCTTGTGGCGGCTTCGGCTCACCCGGAGGGCGATGTCGTGCACCCGGGCCGCGGGGAACCCGGTGACCGAGACGATCTCCTCCTCGGACCGCAGCTCCTCGATCCCGCGGAGGACCCGGTCCACGACGTCGTACGGGGCCCCGAGCTCCTGCTCGTCGGTCTGACCGTCCCAGAGCCCGGCGGTCGGGGCGCGGGCCCGGATCGCCTCCGGCAACCCCAGCTCCTCGGCCAGCGCGCGGACCTCCGTCTTGTACAGGTCGCCGATCGGGAGCAGGTCGACCCCGCCGTCGCCGTACTTGGTGAAGTAGCCCAGCAGCAGCTCCGACTTGTTGCCCGTCCCGGCGACCAGACGGTGGAGGTCGCGGGCGATCGAATAGAGGACGATCATCCGGATCCGGGCCTTGGTGTTCCCGAGCGACACGACGTCCGCGGGACCGGGGAGCGCCCGGGAGAACGCCCGCTCGATCGGTTCGATCGGCACCGTGCGCGCCGGGATCCCGAGGCTCCGGGCGTACTCCTCGGTCTCCGAGAGGAGCGCCGGCGGGAAGGCGGCGTCGGGGAGCAGCACCCCCAGGACGTGGGAAGGACCGAGGGCGTCCGCCGCGAGGCGGGCCGTGAGCGCGCTGTCGATCCCTCCGGAGAGACCGATGACCACGCCGTCCAGCCCTTCCCCGAGGGCATGGGCCCGCAGGAACGTCTGGATCGTCGCCCGCGCGTGGGGCGGGAGGCGCGGCACGAGGTCGGTCATGCCTCGACCCCGAGCGGCTCGAGCTGCCGCTCCGCGGACCACGTCGCCCGGCACGCGCAGTCGAGCCCGTCGAGCCCGTCGAACGCCTGGGTGAGCGAGGCCTCCTCGATCGCCCGGAGGACCGCGGCATCGCATTTCCCACAGTTGTGGGGCCCGCGGCGGAGTCCCCCGGCGGTCGGGAACGAGACGAGACGCGCCGCACCGCGCCGAGCGGCGCCGCGCCGGAGCGCCTCGACGACCGACCAGAGCCACGGGGGACGGTATCGTCCCCGGTGGTACAGCCACTCGACGACCGTGCCGTTCTGGATGTGCACCGGGTTCACCGACAGGGCGTCGAAGTGGGCCGCGGCGACCTCCGTCGACCGGACGACGTCCTCCATCGACTCGGACTCCGTGAGGTACGGGGGCTTCAGCAGCAGGTACGCCTTCGCCCGAAGGCCGAGCGCCCGCAGCCGGTCGCCCGCCGAGAGGTACTCCGACGGCGCCGCGCTCTTGTGGACGAACCTCGACAGGACGACCGGGTCGGCCGACTCGAGCCCGAGCGCCACCTCCAGCTCGCCGGCGAACGACGCGTGCAGGGGGTCGAGGTTCTCGGGGGTCACGAACTCGGGGAGCGTCTCGAAGAGGAGGCGCTCGGCTCGGCCGGAGAACGCCGAGACGATCGCCCGTCGGCTCTCGGGGTCGACCTCCCGGTCGTCGAGGAAGCTGCCCGAGGTGTAGAACTTCACGTACGGCTCCCCGTCGTACCGCCGGAGCGCGTGGGCGAGCTGCTCCGCGAGCTCCGCCGGGGTCGCCGAGCGGCCCAGCGTGTCCTTCGAGTACCCGCACATCGAACAGCCCTTCACGTCGGCCCAGTAGCAGCCCCGGGTCCTCAGGATCACGACGAACGCGCGGACCCGCCGCGGACCGAGCGCCTCCTCCTCGGTCCACAGGTTGACGTACCGGCGCGCCGACTCGGGCCCCGCGGGGCCCGGCCGACGGTCCTGGGCGAGGGCCCGCGCGACCGACCCCTCGGTCACGGCTCCTCGATGTCGACCCGCACCGGGTCCGAATCCTTCACCCGCAGCGCTTCCCGGAGCCCCTCGCCGGCGACGAACTCCACGACGTCCTTGTAGTGGGAACGGTCCGGTCGTATCAGGTGGCAGGACCGGCCGTTGATCCGCGCCGCGTAACAGGTCGCCCCACCGAACGTCCGGCCGCTCGCGTGGAAGCCGTCGATCCGGATGCCGCTCCACCCGGCCACGACGGAGAGGGTCCGGAGCGTCGCGCCGTCGACCCGCACGTTGAGCGTCCCCGGGTACGGAGCGTATCCCAGCCGTTCGGTGAACTGGACGACGTAGCCGGGCTGGCTGAGGTAGTACCGTCCCTCGCCCAGGCCCGAGGCCACCTCGCCGGCGATCGAGATCCGTGCCGGTCCCTCGAAGATCCGCCGGTACACGTGGTACTCGGCCCGGAGGAGCTCCATCGAGGCCGGGGTGAGCTGGATCCGCTGGCGTCGCTGGGCGAGGGTACGGACCAGGAGCCCGCGACGCTCGAGGACGACCAGGTACCGGTCGGCCGTCTGCTGGCTGACGCCGATCTTCGCCCCGACCTCTCGGGAGGTCACGACGACCGGGTTGTGGTCGGCGCCGGCCTGGGCGAGGACCTTGAGGACCGCGAGCGCCTCCCCGCGGGCCCGCGGCGGGGCGGCGTCGGAGGGGGCGGACGGGGCGGGCACGATCAGCGCGGATGCGCCGCGGACGGACCCGCCCCGTGCAGGGTCACGACGTTCGAGCCGCGCAGGACGAGACGGCCCAGATGGCGGGTGACGTCGGGGGTCGTCTCGTCGGCGTCGTCGAGCACGACGTTCATATGGTCGTCGATCCCGACCAGTCGCCCGGCGAGCTGGCGGCCGTCCTTCAGCACCAGCGTGACCTGCTGGTCGAGGAACCGCTCCAACAGATGGCTCGCTCCTTCGGGCATCGTCGGCTCGACGGGAGTGCGGCCTTTAGCCTTTACTCGAGAGACCGGGTTTGCCTGAGAACTAGGTTCGGCCCCCGTGTTCCCGTGCGCGCTTCCCGGGTGCCGTGGAGTCGAGGAGGCGGGAGCAGGTCTCCAGCGACCAAGGACGGCCCCGGAGTACCGGGCGCTTCACCTCGGGCTGGGTGCGGGGAAGGCAGAGGACCGAACGACCATCGCCGGGATCCGGTTCGGGCCGAGAATCAAATCACCGCAGTGCCGTTCACCGGGCACGCCACTACGGTCCCGTTGAGAGCGAGCTCGTCACCGGTCAAGTTCCACGTCGAGGGAGCGACCACGACCAGCTGCTGATTGCTCGCCAGCGCCACGTTCGGGAGTTCCCATGAGGTGCCCCCTGGGGTCGAGGGGTAGCTGTCCAGCCATACCCCGCTCTCCGACTCGAGGACCGCGTACCACCCGGTGGCGCTTGCCGAACAATCATCGATCGAAGGAACCCACGCGGGACAGCCGGGCGTCCCGCTCGCAAGGCGCTGCCCGGCGCTGTCCGTGAGATTCAGCGTCGTCATCCAGCTCACTAGGCCGCTCACGTCGTAGTCGCCCGAGGGGTCTCCAGCGGGCCCAAGCTGGAAGGGGATGGCCGCCAAGGAGCTTTCCACGGTGCCGAAGAGGGTGGCCGTCGAAAAGACGGCCGCGTATCCGAAGAGGACCGGGGGCGGGCCGAGGGCCTGCACGTCGCCACACCCCAGGCTCCCGTTAAAGGACATCCCCCAAGAAGCGTCCGGGTTCACCCCCACATACAGGACCGGTTGGACGTC
>Ga0181527_1001069_pt1 | contig 29333 bp, 20 predicted proteins | sample PEATcosm2014_Bin_30_FD_119762 | JGI IMG/M metagenome (GOLD analysis project Ga0181527, IMG submission 119762) | Peatland microbial communities from MTU Mesocosm Facility, Houghton, MI, USA - PEATcosm2014_Bin06_60_metaG | ecosystem: Environmental > Terrestrial > Soil > Wetlands > Peat | place...
GGCGACGGCTTCCGTCCGACCGGCGCGTCACCTCGTGCCGGCGGAACGCGACGACGCGTGCCACGACCTCCACCGGTCCCATCGAGGGACGCAGGTCGCGCAGCCGGACCTCCGGGACGGTCGCCGGCGGCGGACCCTCGTCGGGCATGAACGCTCCGCGCGGGACACGGGGGGTGCCGATAAAACGGTGGGGTCGCCGCTGGAGGGTGGGCGCTGCCCCGGGGAGGGAGGCGACCGGGCGTCGGGCGGCGGGGCCGGCCTCGCCACGCAAGCGTATTGACCCGGACCCCCTGACCCGGAAGCGTGCCGCTCAAGTTCGCGCAGCGGGTCGACCGCATCCTCCGGGCCCGCAACTCGCTGGTCTGCGTCGGCCTCGACCCCGACCCGGCGCTCGTCCCGAAGGCGCTCCAGCGCCTTTCGCCGAAGCTCCAGCTCGACCGGTTCGTCAGCGGGATCGTCCAGGCGACGTACCCGCACGCCGCCGCCTACAAGATGCAGCTCGGCTCCTACCTGCAGTACGGGCCGGTCGGCTTCGCCACGCTCCGCGCGCTCACCCAGCGGATCGGGGCGACGCGGCTGCGGATCCTGGACCTCAAGGCGAACGACATCCCGAACACGATGCGGATGGTACGCGAAGGGGCGTTCCGGGGGTTCGGGTTCGACGCGATCACGGTCACGCCGTGGAACGGGTGGGAGACGCTCGACCCGTTCTTCGAGGACACCTCGCGCGGGGTGTTCGTCGTCGCGCATTCGTCCAACCCCGGATCGGTCGACTTCCAGGAGATCCCGACCCCCCGCGGTCCGCTCTGGCTCGCGGTCGTCGGCGAGGTCCGCCGGCTCGCCCACGCCCACGGGAACGTCGGCGTGGTCCTCGGGGCGACGTTCTCGGACGCGATCCGGATCGCGCGCTCGACCCTCGGCAACGGGGTCCCGATCCTCGTCCCCGGGATCGGCGTGCAGGGGGGCTCGCTCGCCACGACCGTCCGGGAGGGGGTCGACGCGCACGGCCGTTCCCTCCTCGTGAACGCCTCCCGCAGCATCCTGTACGCCTCGGCCGGACCGAACTGGAGGGCCGCGGCGGGCGCCGAGGCGGAGCGTCTGAAGGTGCAGATCAACCAGCTGCGGCTAGGGCTTCGTACAGGCGGATGAGCCGGCCGGCGACGGTCGTGAGCCCGTAGCGGGCCTCGGCGCGCCGCCGTCCCGCGGCCCCCATCTCCCGCGCGAGGGCGGGATCGTCGAGCAGTTCCCGGATCTTCCGGGCGACGTCGGAGGCGATCAGCGGCTCGGTCAGGAGCCCCTCCCGCCGGTCCTCGATGATCTCGCGGACCCCCGGGACGTCGGCGACGATCACGGGGAGCCCCATCGCCATCGCCTCGGCCGCCGCGAGGCCGAACCCTTCGAGCCGGTTCTGGGACGGGAAGACGAACATCTCGGCGAGCGCGAGGTACCGGGGGAGGTCGTCGTCCGAGACGGAGGGACAGAACCGGACCCGGTCCCCGACCCCGATGCGGGCGGCGAACCCGACCAGGTCGGGGAGCCGGGGGCCGGTGCCGATCACGAGCAGGACGACATCGTCCGGGAGCTCCCGTAGCGCCTGGACGATGACGTCGACCCCCTTGTGGGGAACGAGCCGTCCCGTGAACGCGATGACCCGCTTCCCCCCGAGCTTCAGGTCGCCCCGCAGGGCGCTCGAGTCGATCCCCGGACGGAACCGGCCCAGGTCGACGATCGACGGGATGATCTCGAGCTGGCGTCCGCGGAGCATCGCCGAGGTCCGGCCGTAGCTCTCGGTGTGCACGACGATCCGCTTCACGCGCGCCAGGGTCGGGGGGAGGAACGTGCGCTCGTACAGCCCCGCGAGGGCCCGGCCGCCGAGGCCGGAAAGGAAGAGGTCGCAGTGGTACGTCATGCAGATCGGCACGCCCGTGCCGTCGAGCGCTCGCGTCGCGAAGAACGACGTCATCGGGGGAGGGTAGTGGAGGTGCACGACGTCGGCCCGCAGCCGGCGCACCGCTCGGCCCGTGCCGACGTCGACCGGCGTGTTGAACAGGACGCCGAGGGACGCGGTCCGGACCACCCGGTAGCCCTCTCGCTCCTCGCTCGACGGGAGGTCCCGCCGGAACCGGGAGGTGACGATCGTGACCTCGTGCCCCTCGCGCGCGAGCTCCCCCGCGAGGGTCCGGACGTGCGACTCGACGCCGCCCGCGTGGGGGTAGAAGAACGGTGCGACCTGTACGATGCGCACGACCAGGGTACCGGCGGCCCCGTATTACGACCTGCGGCCGACCCGTCGCGCCCCCCGGGGCGGGCTCACGCGGGGGTCAGGTTCCGCCGGGCAGCGTCGTCGGGATCGGCGTCGACTCCCGGCCCTGGAACATCGCCTCCGGGGGGAGCCCCGCGAGATCGGTCCCGCGCATCAGCTCGCCGAGGCCCGTCGACACGCGGGCGAGCACCTCCGGCTGGTCGAAGTGGAGGGACGCCTCGACGATCGCCCGGGCGACCTTCATCGGATGCTGCGCCTTGAAGATCCCGCTCCCGACGAAGATCCCGTCGACGCCGAGCAGCCGACAGAGCGCCGCATCGGCCGGCGTCGCGATCCCACCCGCCGCGAAGTTGACGACCGGCAGCCGGCCGAGCGAGCGGACCTCGATGAGGATCGCCTCGGAGACCCGCTCCTTCTTCGCCCAGGCGCCGAGGTCCCGTCGCGGGAGCTTCGTGACCTCCGCGATCTCCTGGTTGGTCTGGCGGATGTGCCGGACCGCTTCGACGACGTTGCCGGTCCCGGCCTCGCCCTTCGTCCGCACCATCGCCGCACCCTCCTCGATCCGCCGGAGCGCCTCGCCGAGGTTCCGGGAGCCGCAGACGAACGGGACGCGGAACTGCTTCTTGTCGACGTGCGCGAACGGGTCGGCGGGGGTCAGCACCTCCGACTCGTCGATCATGTCGACGCCCAGCACCTCGAGGATGCGTGCCTCGGCGGTGTGGCCGATCCGGCACTTCGCCATCACGGGGATCGAGACCCGCTCCTTGATCTCGCGGACCTTGACCGGGTCGGCCATCCGGGCGACGCCGCCGGCAAGGCGGATGTCCGCGGGGACCCGCTCGAGCGCCATCACCGCGACGGCGCCCGCCTCTTCGGCGATCGCCGCCTGGTCGGCCGTCGTGACGTCCATGATGACGCCACCCTGCTGCATCCGAGCGAACCCGCGCTTGACGAGCTCCGTGCCGAACCGGAGCTTCTCCATCATGTCGACCATGAGCTGCCGGTGCGTACAGGCTCCTCAGGCTATAAGACGGTCCCGGACCCCACCGAGGGGTCGGACTCCCCGGACCGCCCGGGAAGGGGACGGGGAGGTCCGGGACCGGTCCGTCCGCCCGGGCCCAAACCTCAAATCGACCCGACGCGTCGGGACCGACGGCAGGGGGAGCTGGGCACCGGCTGAGAGGACGAGGAGCACCTCGTCGACCCCACGAACCTGCACGGGATAATGCCCGCGAAGGGAACGCGATGCGGCACCTGAAGGAACTCTCAACCGGTCTCCGTCGGGGATGACCGAGCCGTCGGTCCCGTCGCGAAGGCCCCGACGGCTTCGGGCGCCGGGCCGCCTCGGCCGCGTCCTCACGGTCGTCGCCGTCGTGCTCGTCGTGGGCGTCGCCGGGGCTGGCGTGGCCGACTACGTCGTCACGACGTTCGGGGAGCCGACCCTGGTCGTCTACACCTACTCGAGCCTCTTCAACGGCTCCGGGACGGCCGCCTACGAGGAGCTCTTCGACACGTTCGCGAACGCCCACCACATCCGCATCGACGTCGAGTACCCGAGCGGCAACCTGGTCAGCACGCTCCTCGCGCAGGCGAACGCGCCGGCGGCGGACCTCGTCATCGGGCTCGACGAGATCACCGCCCCCCAGGCGGAGGCCCGCGGCCTGCTGATCCCGTACGCGCCCCCCGAGCTCGCGAACGTCTCCCCCGAGATCGTGGCCGAGATCAGTCCGGACCACGGGGTCGTTCCGTACGAGTGGGGCTACCTCGCGATCGACTACAACGAATCGTTCTACCGGGCGAGCGGGGGCGCGGTCGCGAACGCGACCTTCCCCGATTTCGTGAACAACGCCAGCTGGGCGAACCAGCTGCTGATCGAGGACCCGACCGTCGACATCACCGGCGAGGAGTTCCTCGTATGGCAGATCGAGTACTACGAGCAGGTCCTCCACCAGAACTGGACGACCTTCTGGAAGGGGGTGCTGCCGCACCTGACGTACGAGCCGGCGCCGGACTGGGATACGGCGTTCGGGGAGTTCTCGACCCCGCCGGGGAACCCGGGCATGGTCGTCAGCTACTCGACCGACCCCGCGTACGCGGCCGCCTACGGGGAGGGCGGCCAGCTCAATTCGACCGTGAGCTGGTGGAACGGGACCGAGTACGGCTGGCGGACCGTGTACGGGGTCGGTATCGTCAGCGGCTCGCGGCACGTCGCGCTCGACGAGGAGTTCGAGGACTGGCTCCTCAGCGGCACCGTCCAGGCCGAGATCCCGACGAACGAATGGGAGTATCCCGCGAACCTCACCGTCCCGGTCCCACCGGTCTACGCGGCGGCCATCGACCCCTCGGGGATCGTCCCCCTGAACGACGGGACCTCGCCCCAGGACGTGACCGGAGCCCTCGACGGCTGGCTCACGACGTACCAGGAACTGGCGAACCAGCTTCTCCCGACATGACCGGCCGAGGAGACGCCACCGTCCTCGTCCCGGCCCTCGCGTTCGTGGCGCTGTTCACGCTGCTGCCGGTCGCGTTCCTCTTCGCGACCGCCCTGGCCGGCGCGGGGGGCCCCGGGGCGATGGGCACGGTCCTCTCGAATCCGCTCAATCTCGGGTCGGTCTCGAACTCCCTCCTCCAGGGGGGTCTCTCGGCCGGCGCGGCCGTGGCCCTCGGGTATCCGGCGGGGGTCCTCTTCGGACGGTACCGCTGGAGGGGGCGGGCGCTGCTGCGCTCGTTCCTCCTCGTCCCGTTCCTCCTGCCGAGCCTCGTCGTGGTCTTCGGCGTCCTCGACCTGTTCGGCCCGTCCGGCCTGCTCTCCACCGCGCTCCCCCGCCTGGCGTGGTTCGGGACCGGGCTGCCGGCGATCCTCGCGGTCAACATGGTCTTCAACGTTCCGATGGTCGCCCTCTTCACGGCGGCCGGGACGGAGAGCGCGTCGGTCGATCTCGAGGAGACCGTGGCGACGCTCGGCGGCTCCCCCGCGCGGGCGTACCGGGACGTCTGGGCGCGACCGACCTGGGTCGGGGCCGCCGTCGGAGGGCTCCTGACGTTCCTGTTCTCGGCCCTCTCGTTCGCGCCTCCGCTCGTCCTCTGCGGGTCCCGGTGCTACACGGTCGAGGTGGAGATCTACAAGCTCGAGTTCTCCCTCCACCCGAGCGAGGCCGGCGTCCTGGCCCTCGCCATGGTGCTGTTCTTCCTCGTGCCGACCGTCCTGTACCTGCTGCTGCTGGGGCGGATCCGGGCGCTCCCCGGACGTCGGGCGGCCGCCCGCCCCCTCTCCTGGCGGAGCCCGGTCTCGATCGCCCTCGCGGCGGAGACGGCCGCGATCCTGGCCGCGGTCTTCGCCGTTCTGGGCGCCGTCCTCTACCGGACCGTCGCGCCGGTCGGCGGGAGCACCGCAGGGGCGGCGTGGGCGAAGCTGTTCTCTCCCGCCACGACCGCCCGCCTCGGGGTCTCGGTGTACGGGATGGTGGAGAACACCCTCCTCTTCGCGACCGCCGCCACGGCGATCGCGATCCTCTTCGGGATCGTCCTCGGCTACGCGGTCGTCGGTCGGCGGTTCCGGACCCGGGCGCTCGGGGTCCTCCTATTCCTGCCCCTCCTGATCTCGCCGGTCGTCCTCGCGCTCGCGCTCGCCACGTTCTGGCGGCCGCTCCTCGGGGGCGCGGTGAACATCTGGTTCCTGGTCATCGTCAGCCAGGCGATCCTCGCGCTCCCGTTCGCGCTGCAGAGCATCGAGATCCCGCTCGCCGGACTCACGCCCAGGGCCCGGGAGGCCGCCCAGAGCCTCGGCGCCCCCCCGTGGGGCGCGTTCCTCGACGCCGACCTGCCGAGGATCCGCGAGGGTCTCGCCACCGCCGGCCTGTTCGCGTTCGCCCTCGGCCTCGGCGAGTTCACGGCGACGAACTTCCTCGTGACCGCCCAGTTCACGACGCTCCCCGTCGGGCTGTACCGACTGGAGGACGCCCGCCTCTTCGGGGTCGCCGACGCCGCGGCGGGCCTCCTCCTGCTCCTCAGCCTCGCCGTCTTCCTCGCGCTCAGCGTGGGAGGTCGCCGTGTCGAGCTCTAGTCCGCTCCTCGAGGTCGAGGGCCTCTCGGTGGCGTGGGACGGGGAGCCGGTCATCCGCTCGGTCTCCTTCTCCGTGGCCCCCGGGGAGTTCCTCGTCCTGCTCGGGCCGAACGGGAGCGGCAAGACCACGCTCCTGCGCTGCCTCGCCGGCCTCGCTCCCCCGAGCGCCGGACGCGTGCGGTTCGGCGGGGAGGACCTCGCGAACCGACCTCCGCACACCCGCGGGATCGGCCTGATGTTCCAGGAGTCGGCGCTCTTCCCGCACCGCACGGTCTACGAGAACATCGCCTACGCTCCGCTCCTCCAGCGGCGGCCGCGCGCCGAGGTCGAACGGGAGGTCGACCGGGTCGTCGACCTCCTGCGCCTCTCGGGGTTCGAGGACCGGCGTCCCGACCAGCTGTCGGGCGGCGAGCGCCAGCGGGTGGCGCTCGCCCGGACCCTCGCGGCCCGGCCGCGGCTCGTGCTCCTCGACGAACCGTTCGCGTCGATCGATGTGGAGCTGAAGGCCGACCTCCACTCGGAGTTCCGCCGGGCGCTCTCGGCGTCGAACGCCGCGGCGATCCACGTCACGCACGACCGCGAGGAGGGGCTGTTCCTCGGGGACCGGGTCGGCCTGCTGTTCGACGGGGCGCTCGAGACGATCGGCACGCCGCGCGAGGTCTACGACCACCCGCGGACGGTCCGCGCGGCCCGGTTCCTCGGCTACAACGTCCTCCCCGGTCCGACCGGTCCCGTCGCGGTCCACCCGACGGACCTCCGGTGGGAGGCCGAGGGGCCGCGGGGGCTCGCGGCGTCCGTCGTGGCGACCGGCGCAGCCGGCCGGGACCGCCTCGTGATCCTCCGGACGAGCGACGGCACCCGGGTCGAGCTCCGCGATGCCCCGGCGTCCGGGGCGCTGGCCCCCGGGATGCGGGTCGCCCTCCGCTGGGAACGATCGGCGCCGCTGCTCGCCTGAGCGCGTACCCCCGAGCCGACGCTCAAAGAGGAAAAGAGCGGCCGCTCCATGAGCGGCCGCATGAACCCCCGCGACCCGCTCGGTGTGACCGAGACGACCCGCCTGGGCGCCGACCCCGCGACGATCTACCGCGTCGAGCGGCTGAAGGGGGTCGACCCGGCGCGGTTCGCCCGCCGCCCGCGCACGGTTCGGGTCCTGCTCGAGAACATCGTGCGGCACTTCGACCCCGACCGGGCCGACGTCCGGGAGATCGTCGCGTGGGCGAACGGGAGCGGGGGCGCCGACGGCGCCGAGCTCCCGTACTATCCCGAACGGGTACTGCTGCAGGACTTCACCGGCGTCCCGGTCGTGGTCGACCTCTCGACGCTGCGCAGCGCCGCCGCGGCGCAGGGCCTCGACCCGACCCGAATCAACCCGGTCGTGCCGGTCGACCTCGTCATCGACCACTCGGTCCAGGTCGACAGCTTCGGCTCCTCCCGGTCGCTCCTCGTCAACCTCGACCGCGAGTACGAGCGCAACCACGAGCGCTACCGGTTCCTGCGATGGTCGAAGGGCGCCTTCCGCGGCGTCCGGATCGTGCCGCCGGGCAACGGCATCTGCCACCAGGTCAACCTCGAGCACCTCGCGAGCGTCGTCACGACCCGGGCGGGCGATGCGGGCACGGTCGCGTTCCCCGACACCCTGATCGGGACCGACTCCCACACCACGATGGTCAACGGGGTCTCCGTGCTCGGCTGGGGCGTCGGCGGGATCGAGGCGGAGGCGGTGATGCTCGGCGAGCCGTACTTCCTCGGCCGCCCCAAGATCGTCGGCGTCGAGCTCTCCGGATCGCTGCCGAGCGGCGCCACGGCCACCGACCTCGTGCTGACGGTCACCCGCCGGCTCCGCGAGAAGGGCGTCGTCGACAAGTTCGTCGAGTTCTACGGCCCCGGCGTCCGCCACCTCTCGGTGCCGGACCGGGCGACGGTCTCGAACATGTGCCCGGAGTACGGGGCGACCGCGGCTCTCTTCCCGATCGATGAGGCGACGATCACCTACCTGCGGGGGACGGGCCGCCCCGAGACCCTGGTCGCGCGGGTCGAGGCGTACGCCCGGACGCTCGGCCTGTGGGGCTCTCCCGAGCCGGGATCCATCGACTACGACGAGGTCCTGCCGATCGACCTCCGCTCGATCGTCCCGACCGTCTCGGGGCCGCGCAACCCCGAGGAGAGCGTGCCGCTCGGCGGCGTGCCCGGGTCGTTCCGGGCGGCGCTCGACGCGTACCGGTCCTCGCATCCCCGGGCGGCGGAGGGCCCGCGCGCCCGGCCCGCCGCCGACGCCACCGGCCCGGGAGGGCACGCGACGGTGGAGGACGGGTCGGTCGTGATCGCCGCGATCACGAGCTGCACGAACACCTCCAACCCATCGGTCATGGTCGGGGCCGCCCTGATCGCCCGGCGGGCGAACCAGCTCGGGCTCCGGGTCCCTCCCCACGTCAAGACATCCCTCGCCCCGGGCTCGAAGGTCGTCACGGCGTACCTCGAGAAGGCCGGGCTCCTCCCCGAGCTCGACCGCCTCGGGTTCGAGGTCGTGGGATACGGCTGCACGACCTGCATCGGGAACTCGGGGCCGCTGCCGCCCGCGGTCGACCGGGAGATACGGGAGAACGACCTCTTCGTGGCCGCCGTCCTCAGCGGCAACCGGAACTTCGAGGCCCGGATCCACAACCTGGTCCGCGCGAACTACCTGGCCTCGCCGATGCTCGTCGTCGCCTACGCCCTCGCCGGCCGGATGGGGGTCGACCTCACCCGGGAGCCGGTCGGCCGACGCCCGGACGGCACGCCGGTCCACCTGCGGGACCTCTGGCCGGATCCCGAGGAGGTCCGGCGGATCGTCGAGGCGAACCTCGACGCCGAGATGTTCCGCGAGAAGTACCGCGGGATCGAGGTGGGCGACGCCCACTGGGAATCGCTCGCCCCCCCGAGCGGCGAGCGGTACCCCTGGGACGCCGGCTCCACGTACCTCGCGGAGGCTCCCTACCTGCGCCTGCCTCCGCCGTTCCTTCCGACGTCCGGGCAGCTCGTCGAGGGGGCCCGGGTCCTTGCGGCGCTCGGCGACCGGGTCTCGACCGACCACATCTCGCCCGCCGGGGAGATCCCCGAGGAGTCGCCGGCCGGCCGGTACCTCCGCCAGCGGGGGGTCGCCCCGACCGAGTTCAACACCTACGGGTCCCGCCGCGGCCACCACGAGGTGATGATCCGGGGGACGTTCGCCAACGTCCGGCTGAAGAACGCCCTCGCCGCCCCGAAGGAGGGCGGCCACACCGTGCATCTCCCGTCGGGCGACGCCCTGACGATCTTCGACGCGGCCGAGCGGTACCGGACTTCCGGGACCCCGCTCCTCGTGCTCGCCGGGAAAAGCTACGGCCAGGGGAGCTCCCGCGACTGGGCCGCGAAGGGGCCCCGTCTCCTCGGGGTCGGGGCGGTGATCGCGGAGAGCTACGAGCGGATCCACCGCTCGAACCTGGTCGAGATGGGGGTCCTGCCGCTCGAGTTCGGTGGAGGGGCCTCGTGGAGGTCGCTCGGGCTCACGGGGCGGGAGTCGTTCGCGCTGCGGCTCGCCTCGGGCCGCGAGCTCGTCCCGGACGCTGCGGTCGACGTGTCGGCGGCGACCGACGGCGGGGGGACGGTCCGCTTCCCCGCCACCGCCCGGTTGAACTCCCCGACCGAGGTCGAGTACTACCGTGCCGGCGGGGTCCTGCCGTACGTCATGGCCCACCGGTTCGCGAAGTGAGCGGCGGGCCGGGCGCCGGCTCCCCGACCCGGCTCCGCGACCCCCAGCGGACCAGGAGCTCGACCCGTCGGAACGTCCGGGTCCGGTCGCCGATCCGCGCGCGGACGCGGGCGATCGCCGCGTCGAGGAGTTCGGGCGGCACGTCCCGGAAGTGACGGGAGGCCCGGCGCGCGACGAGGTCGAGGCGCCGGCCGACCGGCTCGGTCACCTCCTGGTCGGAGACCGTGACCGTCTCGTCCGGGGGGTGGGCCGCCAGGAGCTCGGCCTCCCGTTGCCCCGGGGCCCGGGGCCGGTCCGTGACCGGCCATCCGTGATCGGCGAGGTCCCGGATCAGCAGCCGGATCGGGCTCTCCGGGTCCGGCGTCGAACGCCCTCCCGGGCGCGTCGGGCTCAGGAGGGCGAAGGCACCCCTCCGGGAGACCCGGACCGCCTCCCGGAGCGCCGCCTCGGGCCGGTCCACCACGTGAAGGACGTGCACGAACAGCGCCCCGTCGAAGGCCCGGTCCGGGAACGGGAGGCGGTGAGCGCTGCCCTGGACGAGCCCGGCGATCCCCTTCGCGCGGGCCCGCTCCAGCATCCGGCGGGACGCATCGACCCCGACGACCCCCAGCCCTCCGTCGGCCAGCGGACGCGCGAACCGGCCCGTCCCGACCCCGACCTCGAGGAGTCGGGTGACCCCTGCCCGGCGGAGCCCGTCCAGGACACCTGCGACCGTGGCGGGACTCGGGGGGGACCGGGTCTCGTCATAGACGCCCGACAGCTCGTCGAAGGCACGCGCGGCGTTCGGCAACCCCATGGGCTCTGGTTCCCCGTGAGGGTCGGACCCCCCGGCCGTATATCGGGTATCGGGCGATGCCGCCCCGCCGGTTCCGGACCTCTCCTTCCGGGAAGCCGGAACGACGGCAGGCCCAGGCCCAGCCGGCGCCACGGGCGGCCGATCGAAGGAGAGGATCCTCTCGCACCTTCGGCCGCAGCGGGGCGGCGCCCGGAGGAACCCGCCCATGGGGTCCAGAGCCCGATTCCCCCCGGTGACCCGTCCGACGCACCGCCCGTCGAGGGAATCGCAGGGGTCCCCGCTCACCGGTTAGTTTGATACGTCCTCCCCGCTTACACACCCGTCCTCCCAAGGGGGGGCCTATGAATCGAGTTGTAGGGAGTTCACGTCACCCGCGCGGGTTCACGGCTCTGGCTACTTCGGCGGTCGCGGTCGGGCTCCTCATGGTCCTTTCCGGGGCCGTGTCGCTCACCCTGGGTATGGCCGCCTCCCAGAGCGCGACGACGCCCGGGGGAGGCGCGTCCCTCTCCTCGCCTGTCCCGGCGGCACCGCTCCACGCCGCTCCCCCGCGGGCGGGCCCGGCGTCAGCGCCTCCCCTCGCCTCGGCTGGGACCCCAGCACCGCGGGTCCCGGGTGCTCCCGCCGGCGTCGCCCTCGCCCCGGCGGGCCCGTTCCCGGCGAGCGTCACCGGCGCCGCCACGTCTCGTACCTTCGTCGTCACCCCGTCGTCCGGCCCGGTCGGCACGTTGGTGACGTTCAACGCGACCCACTTCGCGGACACGTCCACGTTCGCCGTCTCGTGGGCCAACGCGGCCAACACGACCGTGACCGTCTGTTCCGGGGAGACGAACGGGAAGGGGAACTACAGCTGCACGTTCCAGATCCCCGCGACCCACGCGGGAGCGCACCCGTTCACGGGGGCGGACGGAAAGGGCAACACACTGGGGGCGACCTTCACGGTGCACCCGCAGCTGGTCCTCACCCCTGCCTCGGGATTGGTGGGGACCCTGGTGTCGATCCAGGGGACCGGTTTCGGCGGGCGCGACAACAAGGGCACGATCACCGGGTACCATTACTGGTTGAACTGGACCGTCGGTACCGTCTGCGCCTCGACCACGTCGGGCTCCGGCGGGTTCAACTGCTCGCTCACGATCCCCGCGGTGCCCGCGGGCGCGCAGACGTTCAAAGCGACCGACAACGCGAGCAACACTGCTTCGTCGTCGTTCAACGTGTCGTCGGGTCTCTCGGTCGGGCCGACCTACGGCCCGGACGGGACGAACGTGACGTTCGGCGGCACGGGATTCGCGGCGAGCTCGAAGCTCAATGTCACGTGGGCCGGGGGGACGGCCTGCTCGACGACGACCCTGGGCACGGGAGTGTTCACCTGCGGCTACACGATCCCGGCGGGAACCTCGGGGGGTCAGTACACCTTCACGGCGAAGGACAGCGCCACACCGAAGCCGGACACCGCCACCGTGCCGTACGTCGTCACGTTCCTCGACGCCAGCCCGGCCTACGGTCCCGTGGGGACCCCGGTCACCTTCACGGCCGGCGGGTTCGCGCCGGCAAGCCACTTCAACATCAGCTGGGGCGGGATCCTCGTCTGCACGGGCACGACGAGCCCGATCGGAGCCTTCTCCTGCGGGTTCAATATCACGTCCGCCGCCGCGGGCGCCCACACGTTCACCGGGACCGATAGCGCGCTGCCGAGACCCAACTCGGCGAACGCCGAGTTCACGGTCGAGCCCGCGCTGTACCCGAGCCCCGGGTACGGGCCCATCGGCACGAATGTCACGTTCAACGGCACGGGGTTCGCGGGAAACTCGTCGGTCACGGTCACCTGGGCGAGGGGACAGGCCTGCGCGGCCACCACCTCCGCGACCGGGAGGTTCCAGTGCCTGCCGTACACCATTCCCAAAGGCACGGCCGGGAACGTGTACGCGTTCAACGCAACGGACGCGGGCCTCGACGTCGCCACCGCGACGTTCGTCGTCACCTACCTCGTGGCGAACCCGTCGAGCGGCGCTGTGTCGGGTTCCTCCACGGTGAACGGAGGGGGATTCCCCGCGGCCACGAACGTCACGGTCAACTGGGGTGCCACGATCCTTTGCACGAAGGCGACGAACGCGAGCGGCACGTTCTCGTGCCCCCTGAAGGTCCCCCCGGCGACGGCGGGACCCCACAACCTCAGTGCCGTGGACGGCAAGTACACGGCCTGGACGAACTTCACCGTCACGCCGCAGCTGATCGCCACGCCGCACTCGGGGGCGAACGGGACCCCCGTGAAGTTCACCGGCACGGGGTACGCCGCGTACTCTAGGGTCTGGGTCAACTGGTCCCGCGGGACGGCGTGCAGCAACACGACGGGCGCTCTGGGCGGGTTCAACTGCTCGTTCGTGATCCCCCTGCTGCCCGCGAGCTCGTACACGTTCGTCGGCACGGACAACGCGAGCAACACCGCGAACCTGGTCTTCGCGATCTCCGCCGGCCTTGTGATTACCCCGTCGTCCGGGCCGGTCGGCAAGCAGGTCGGGTTCGTCGCCACCGGGTTCGGCGCGGGGGCGTCGATCACGATCTCGTGGACCGGCGGGGTCGCGTGCAACGGGACCACCAACGCCACCGGGACCTATTCGTGCACGTTCAAGATCCCTCCGACCCCGGCGAGCAAGTACGTGTTCACCGCTTCGGACAGGAGTTCCCACACCGCAACGGCCGCCTTCCACGTCCTGACCCTGCTGACCGACAACCCCGGCTCCGGCCCGGTGACCACGGTCGTGACGTTCTCCGGGACGGGCTACCCGGCGGCCGCGACGATCGACGTCAACTGGACCGGGCCCGGCGTAATCGCCTGTTCGGCCCTCACCTCCCTGACCGGCGGGTTCACCTGCTCGTTCTCGGTCCCCGCGACGCACGCCGGCGTCTACGTCTTCACCGGTAAGGCCCCCGGGGCGAACGGGAACACGTCGAGCGCCAACTTCACCGTGATCCCCTCGCTCGTGGTCAGCCCGACCCGCGGACCCGTCGGCACGAACGTCACGTTCTACGGAACGGGGTACGGAAGCCTGAGGCTCGCGAACGTGAGCTGGAGCGAAGGGCTCGCCTGCTCGGCGGAGACGGGCGCGGCGGGGAGCTTCGCGTGCTCGTTCCAGATCCCCGCGGCCACCGTCGGGGTCCACTCGTTCACCGGCTACGATCCCCCCGGCACCTACTCGGCGATGACCACGTTCACGGTCATCCCCCAGCTGACGATCAGCCCGCCCGCCGGGTCGGTCGGGACCCTCCTCACGTTCAACGGAACCGGGTTCAACAGCTCCTCCGCGGTGACGGTCAGCTGGGCGGGCGGGCCGGTCTGCCCGTCGACCACCAGCACGTTGGGGAGCTTCGTGTGCTACGTGACGCTGCCGGCGGCGACGTTCGGCGTGCACCTGTTCACGGCAACGGACAATTCGACCGATTCGGCGAGCGCCAACTTCACCGTCATTCCCCAGCTGACCGCGAACCCCTCGTCGGGTCTCGTGGGCACCCCGGTGACCTTCATCGGCACGGGCTACGCCGGGGGCGTCGCGGTCACCGTGAGCTGGGCTTCCGGGGTCGCGTGCTCCAATTCGACCTCCGCGACCGGCGGGTTCGTCTGCCGGTTCACGATCCCCGCCGGCACCCCCGGGAACGTCTACGGGTTCACCGGCACGGACGGGGCCAACGATACCGCGGAGGCGACGTTCACCGTCGTTACCTCGCTCGCGGTGGCCCCCACCCACGGACCGGCCGGGACGTCGATCACTTTCACGGGCACCGGATACAACGCGTCCTCCACCGTCACGGTCAGCTGGGCGGGAGGGACCGCCTGCATCGAACCGACGTCGGCGGGAGGCACGTTCTCCTGCACGTTCAAGATCCCCACCGGCACCGCGGGGGGCTCCTACACGTTCACGGGAAAGGACCTGGCCGACAACGTGGCCTCGACGACCTTCGTGGTCACGTTCCTGGACGTCGCCCCCCTCGGGGGCGTGGTGGGCACGTCGGTGAACTTCACCGCCGGAGGGTTCGCGCCCTCGAGTCCGTTCCAGATCACCTGGACGGACGGGACCGCGTGCTCGGGATCGACGACCGCCACCGGGACGTTCCGCTGCTCCTACGTGATCCCGGCCGTCGCCGTCGGTCCGTACACCTTCACCGCCACCGACGGAGGGTCGGAGAAGGCGACGACGATCTTCACGGTCTTCGGTGTCCCGTCGGCCACCGCCCCCTCCCCCGCCCCCGGCCACCCGGCAGCGGACGCCGGGCAGAGCGTGACGTTCTCGACCACCGCCTCCGGCGGCTCCGGGACCTATGTCACCTACACGTGGACCGAATCATCGCCCTCCCTCGGCTGTGCCCTGAACAACGCGACGTCCATCACCTGCATTCCGACCGCCCCGGGACCGTACACCGTAACGGTCGTCGTGACCGACTCGAACGGGGTCCCGTCGTCCCCGTCGACCTCGGGGACCTTCACGGTCAGCACCGACCCGACGGTCTCCGCCCCCACCCTGAACGTCTCGGGCGCGGACGTCGGACAGGGCGTCACGTTCTCGACGACGACGTCGGGCGGATCCGGCGGTCTCACCTTCACCTGGTCGGGACTCCCCACCGGGTGCAGCGGCACCACGATGACCTTCACCTGTGCTCCGACGGCGGCCGTTACGAACGCGTCCGTGACCGTGACGGTGACGGACTCCAACGGCTACCACGTCACCTCGAAAGCGCTCCTCGTCACGATCTACTCCGATCCGATCGTCGCCACGCCGACCGCGAGCCGGGTGTCGGCGGACATCGGACAGACCGTCACCTTCACCGCGACGGCGAGCGGCGGATCGGGTGGCCTGGTGTACAGCTGGTCCGACCTACCGGGCTGCAGCGGCACGGGCTCCGTGGTCACGTGCCTGCCGACCGCCTCGGGCACCTTCACCGTGAACGTCGAGGTGACCGATTCGAACGGCTTCCGGGTGACCTCGAGCTCCCTCTCGTTCACCGTGTTCTCCGACCCGACCGTGACGACCCCGTCCCCAAGCCGCTCGAGCATCGACCTCGGCCAGTCGGTGAACTTCACGGTCGTCGGCGCGAACGGATCGGGGGCTCTGACCTACACATGGTCCCTGCCCACCGGCTGTTCGGGAACGACGGCGACGATCACCTGCACTCCCTCGGCCTCGGGCTCCTTCTCCGTGACCGCGACCGTGACCGACTCGAACGGTTTCCCTGTCACCTCGAAGACCCTCACGTTCGTCGTCCACAACGATCCCTCGGCCGCGACCCCCACGGCGACGGTCTCGGGGGCGGACCTCGGGCAGAACGTGACGTTCTCGGTGGTCGTTTCGGGCGGCTCCGGAGGTTTCACGTTCGTCTGGTCCGGGCTGCCGACCGGCTGCGCCGGCACCACCGCGACGGTCCTCTGTTCGGACCTTGCGACGACCGGGAACTTCACCGTCTCCGTCACCGCGACCGATTCGAACGGCCACCATTCCACCTCACCGGTGCTCGCGTTCCGGGTCGACCCCGACCCGACGGTCACGACCCCGACGGCGAGCGCCCCCAGCGCGGACGTCAATCAATCGGTGACCTTCTCCACGACCGCCGGGGCAGGGTCGGGCGGGTTCACGTTCGCCTGGGCCGGTCTCCCCGCGGGATGCACCGGGACGACCGCGGTCGTGGTCTGCGTTCCGGCGGCGGCCGTCGACGGGACCAACATCACGGTATCGGTGACCGACTCGAACGGCTACGCCGTGGTCTCGCACGGGCTCGTCTACACGGTCTACCCGGACCCCGACGTCACGACCCCGACGGCGACCCCCGCCAACGTGGACGTCGGGCAGTCGGCGTCGTTCTCCTCGACCGTCTCCGGTGGCGCCGGTGGGCTCACGTTCACCTGGTCGGGTCTTCCCGCGGGGTGCGAGGGGACGACCGCGACGGTCGATTGCACCGGCATCTCCGGTGCGGGGACCTACTCGATCATGGTCACCGTCGAGGATTCGAACGACTTCCGCGCGTCCTCGGGGACCCTCAGCTTCACCGTCTTTACCGACCCGTCGGTCACGACCCCGGTCGCGAGCCGGTCGAGCGTGGACGTCGGCCAGACCGTGACCTTCACCGCGACCGGAGCGGGAGGCAACGGGACGCTGACGTACGTGTGGACCGGTCTCCCGAGCAAGTGCACCGGAACGGCGACCGGAACGGTCAGCTGCACGCCGACCGCGGCCCTCGCGTCGACGTCGATCGCCGTCACGGTGACCGATGCGAACGGCATCTCGGCCACGAGCGCGTCGATCCCGTTCGCGGTCGACTCCTCTCCCGCCGTCACGCTCACCGTGTCCCCGTCGTCGATCCTGAAGGGAGGGAGCGTCACGTTCGACGCCACCGCGAGCCAGGGTTCCGGGGGATTCACCTACAACTGGACCGGCCTCCCGGCGGGCTGCAGCGGTACCGGCTCCGTGATCACGTGCTCGCCGACCGTCTCCGGCACCTTCACGGTGAACGTCAAGGTGACCGATTCGAACCTCGGGGTCGCGAGCGCGAACACCACGCTCACCGTGAACCCGACGTTCCTCGGCCTGCCGGCGGCCGAGGGGATCGCGATCCTCGTGATCGGTATCCTGTTGGCGGTCGTGGTGGCGGTCATCCTCACGGTCCTGCTCGTTCGCCGCCGACGCCGCCTCTCGGCTCCGGCCCCGTGGGCGCCGACGCCCCCGTCGCCGCCCGCGACCGAGGAGGCCGTGCCGCCGCCGATGACGTGGAGCCCGCCCCCGGCCGCGGCCACCCCTCCCGAGGAACCGTCCCCGTGGGAGATGCCGCCGCCCGAGCCGCCGCCCGAGGAATCCGGGTCCCCGCCCGAAGGGCAGTGATCCTCCCGCCCGCGCACGAGGCGGCGGCCTCCCGGAACCGCGTGCGGGTCGCTCCGCTCGGGGCACTCCCCCGGCCCCGATCGATCGTCCCGAGCCCGGAGGCTCGGGAGCGTCGTCCGCCCGGCGTCCGCGGCATGGCCGCCGGGGTGCGTCCGGAGAGCGCGGCGCGGTCCGGTCCCCCTCCTCGTGCGTCCGCGAGGCCCCGCCCCGTCAATCCTTGTTGACCACGGGTACATCTGCGTTCGTGCCGTCCTCCCCGCCATGAACGCAGGGCGGTCACCACCGGCTGCCAAGGACCCGCACCATGAATCCGGAGAGTCGGCTCCGCGCCCCCGGTTGACCGGGATGGATCTGCTCGACATCCCGCTGCTCAACAAGGGCACGGCGTTCACGGACAGCGAGCGCACGGCGCTCGGGCTCCACGGCCTCCTACCGCCCCAGATCGAAACGATCGACCAGCAGGTGGTCCGGGCCTACGAGGCGTTCCGGCGGAAGACCGACGACCTCGAGCGCCACATCTACCTCCGGGCGCTCCAGGACACCAACGAGGTGCTGTTCTACCGTCTGGTCCTCGACCACATGGAGGAGATGATGCCGGTGGTCTACACCCCGGTCGTCGCCCTCGGCTGCCAGGAGTTCAGCCACATCTATCGCCGTCCGCGGGGCCTGTTCGTCCCCTACCCGCTCCGGGACTCGATCCCGACGCTGCTCGAGCACCGGCCGAACCCCGAGGTCGACGTGATCGTCGTCACCGACGGGGAGCGGATCCTCGGCATCGGGGACCAGGGGGTCGGGGGTCTCGGGATCCCGATCGGCAAGCTCTCCCTCTACACGCTCATCGGCGGCATCCGTCCGGAGCGGACGCTCCCGATCGTGCTCGACGTCGGCACGAACAACCTCGACCGCCTCCGGGACCCCGAGTACCTCGGATGGCGGCACGAGCGGGTCACCGGCCCCGACTACGAGGAGTTCATCGAGCGGTTCGTCCAGGCCGTCCGGAAGGCCCTCCCCGGCACGCTCCTCCAGTGGGAGGACTTCGGCGCCTCGCATGCGCGGCCGATCCTCGAGAAGTACCGCAGCCAGCTGCTGACGTTCAACGACGACATCCAGGGGACCGGTGCGGTGACCCTGGGAGCGATCCTCTCCGCGCTCCACGTCACCCGCATTCCGCTCCGCGACCAGCGCGTCGTGATCTTCGGCGCCGGTTCGGCCGGCATCGGGGTCGCCGATACGATCCGGGCCGCGATGGTGCAGGACGGGGTCGCCGACGAGGTGGCCCGCCGGCGCGTATGGCTCGTCAACCGCGGGGGCCTGCTCCACTCGGAGCGCGCGGACCTCAAGGTGGAGCAGCGAGAGTACGCGCACCCGTGGCCGGACGTCGCCTCGTGGGCCCAGGCCGACCCGCGACGCGTGAGCCTGGCCGAGACGGTCCGCAAGGTGCACCCGACGATCCTCATCGGCCTCTCGACGGTCGCGGGAGTGTTCGACGAACCGATGGTCCGCGACCTCGCGGGCGCGGTCGAGCGTCCGATCATCTTCCCGCTGTCGAACCCGACCGCGAAGAGCGAGGCGGTCCCCAAGGACCTCCTCCGCTGGACGGAGGGGAAGGCGGTGATCGCCACCGGCTCGCCGTTCGCCCCGGTCGAGTTCGGGGGCCGGTCGGTCGCGATCGCCCAGTGCAACAACGTCTACATCTTCCCCGCGCTCGGCCTCGGCGCGGTCGCGAGCGGCGCCCGCCACGTCACCAACGGGATGATCCTCACGGCGGCCCGACGGCTGGCCGAGGCGTCCCCGGCCCGCGAGGAGCCGTCCGCTCCGCTCTTCCCGCCCGTCACCCAGCTCCGCTCCCTGGCGCTGGAGATCGCCCTGGCGGTGGGCCTGGAGGCCCAGCGGGCGGGCCTCGCTCCGTCGACGACCGCGGAGGCGCTGCGCGCGCGGCTGCACGCGACGCAGTGGACCCCGATGTATCCGGAATACCAGTGCCAGGGCCCCGCGCCCGGCGGGCCCCGTCCCTCCCACTGAGCCCGTTCGGGGACCGTCGCGGTCGCGGGAGGACGAGCGGCCCCGGCCTAGCGGTCGATCGCCGCGAGGTTCTCCGGCGGGTACCGGTCGCCGGCGGCGGCCCCCTTCGGGAACGCGGCCTCGAGGCGGGCGAGGTCCGTGGCCGATAGCCGGACGGCGAGCGCCCCGAGGTTCTCCTCGAGGTACTTCCGCCGCTTGGTGCCGGGGATCGGCACCATGTCGTCGCCCTGGGCGAGGACCCAGGCCAGGGCCAGCTGGGCCGGGGTGCACCCCTTCTCCCGGGCGATCGCCGACAGCCGGTCGACCAGGGCGAGGTTCCGCTCGATGTTCCCTTCCTGGAAGCGAGGCTGCCGACGACGGAAGTCGTTGGGGGACAGCCCGTCGAGGGCCCGGACCGTGCCGGAGAGGAACCCGCGACCGAGGGGGCTGTACGGCACGAAGCCGATGCCGAGCTCGCGCACGGTCGGGAGGATCCCGGTCTCCGGCTCGCGCGTCCACAGCGAGTACTCGCTCTGGACGGCGGTGATCGGGTGGACCGCCATGGCGCGTCGGAGCGTTCGCGGCGAGACCTCGGACAGCCCGAGGTACCGCACCTTTCCCTCGTCGACCAGGCCGGCCATGGCCCGGACGCTCTCCTCGATGGGGGTGTGCGGGTCGACCCGGTGCAGGTAGTACAGGTCGATCGTGCGGACGCCGAGACGGCGCAGGCTCGCGTCGCACGCCGCGCGGATGTGGTCGGGGCTCCCGTCCACGAGCATCCGCCCGCCGGTCCCGCCGGGCACGAACCCGCACTTGGTCGCCAGCACGACCTCGTCGCGTCGACCTCGCAGGGCGCGCCCCACGAGCTCCTCGTTCACGAACGGGCCGTAGATGTCGGCGGTGTCGAGGAAGTTGATCCCCAGCTCGAGCGCTCGGTCGAGGGTGGCGGCCGCTTCCGCCTCGTCGGGGGGGCCGTACGACTGCGACATGCCCATGCACCCCAGCCCCAGGGCGGAGACGACCGGTCCGTTCCGGCCGAGCCGACGGGTCTTCATGCCGCTCGTACCCGGACGAGTTATTTCACCGCTCCCACTCCCGGTGGACGACGAAGGGGAGCGGGTGCCCGACCCGTCCGGCCGGTCGGTCCGATCCTCGCAGCCCCGCTGCCGCGCAACGAAAGGCTGAAGGCGGATTTCGCACGTTGCGCTCCGTGTCCGCTCCCGCGCTGCCCCCTCTTCCCCCGCCCCACACCCGGGTCGGGGTCGGCGGGGTGCTCGTCCGGAACGGCCGGGTGGTCGTGAACCGGGCGGTCTATCGGTCGCGATTCACCATCCCGAGCGGGTACGTGGACCCCGGGGAGACGCTGGAGGCAGCCCTCCTCCGGGAGTTCGACGAAGAGACGGGGGTGACGGTGCGCCTCGGCCGGCTGCTCCTGACCCGGCACAAGGTACTGCGCGAGAACGAGAGCGACGTCTTCTTCGCGTTCGCCCTGGAGCATGTGTCCGGCGAGCCCACCGCCCGCCCCCCGGAGATCGCGGAGGTCCGCGAGATCCCCGTCGCGGAGGCCCTCCGGGCTCCGTGGATCTCGGAGCTTTCGCGGATGGCGATCCGCCTCGTCGGCGAGCCGGCCGACGGTTGGCCCCGGTCCGCCTGGAAGGGCGGCGAGGCGCCGGGGCGGGCGTCAGAGACCTACCATCCCGTCCAACCCTGAAGAGACTCCATCGGCGGGAGGGATCCCCGGCCCTTGCGGGCACTCGGATTCGCGAACCCCCCTTCGGTGGTGCAGGAACGATGCGCTGGCGCTGTGACCTACGAGGGAAAGGGACGAGATCGCCGGGAGCCGCGGAACGTTCGAGCCGCCGCTTCCCGAGCTACGCCGATCCGGGCCCGGACCGCTCTCGAGCCCTGCCGTGGACGGCCTTCCGACCGCTGCCACGCCGGCTTTGGGGGAAACCCACGTCTTGCGCGCGACCCTTCGCTCGACCGCCTCTGACGCGTGATCTGCGGGGTGCCTTCCTGACCCGTCGGCGGTACTTCCGCATGTACGCGGCCCGCTCCGCCCGGCGAGCTTGGTGCTTGAGCCGCCGCCGGTACTTTCGCATGTAGGCGGCCCATGCGACCTTGTCGCGGGTCGACCGTTTGGCCTTCTTGACCCGCCGCCGGTACATTCGCATGTAGGCCGCTCGCTTCGCCTTGTGGGCCCGGTACCACTTGGCCACGGACGCGCGGGTGGCTTTCCTTTGTTTCCGCTTCGACTTGTAGGGCACGAAAGGCGCATTCTAGCTCACCCCCATAACCCTTCCCGGTTCCGAAAGGGCGGTGGGGATGCGCCCACCCCGGCAGCCGTTACACGAACTAAGACCGATTCGCCCCGATGCGGGAAGTGTCGAACCCGGCTTCCGGCGTCGGCCCCTTCCGCCCGAGGCTGACAGGTCCCGCTCCCGTGAACCACCTGGGCCCGAGGGATGGCTACCGGGAACTCGCGAAAGCCCGGGAGGTGTGGGCGGCCCGTCGGAGCTGGCCCCCCGGCGGTGGGGAGGCGATTCAGGTGCGTAGGGGCTTGAGGGCCCCCGACCAGGCAATGAGCTGGTCGAGCATCGTTTCCAGGGACGCCTCGGTCACCGGCCGGGGCTTGAACGTCAGGAAGTGCTCGAAGTCGTCGAACAGCGAGAAGAAGACCGAGCTACGCACGTCGGCAACCTGCAGTTCTCCGAGGACCTGGCGGAGCTGCTCGGCGGCCCGAACGCCCCCGGCGGACCCGTAGGAGACGATCCCGGCCGCCTTGTTGTTCCACTCGGAGTAGACGAAGTCGATGGCGTTCTTGAGCGACCCCGGGATGCCGTGGTTGTACTCGGGGGTCACGAAGATGAACCCGTCGAAGGACGCGATCTTCGCCGCCCAGACCTTGGTGTGCTCGTGGGAGTACTTCCCCATGGACGGCGGCATCGCCTCGTCGAGGAGCGGGAGGTGGAAGTCCGCGATATCGACGACGTGGAACTCGGCGTTGGTGCGCTTCGAGGCGCGTTCGTACACCCACTTGGCGACGGAGTCCGCATGCCGGCCCGGGCGGGTCGTCCCTACGATGATACCGATCTTCAGCGTCAATCCTGGCCCTCCACCGTTCGGGACGACGAACGCCCTCACTTAATGGCGCACTGAACACGGGGAAAGTTGCTGTCGGGAGGTCAAGCCGGGATCTCCGGCGTGACGGCCTGGCCGCACGTGTGGCAGTACGATGCCCCCACGGCGAGGTTGGAGCCGCACTTCGGGCAAGGACGGAGGTACCCGACCGCGGGCGACGAGTACGGCAGGGGGATCGACCCCGGCACCTGATAGATGATCGCGAGGATCCCGCCGATCACCCCGAGCAATACGCCGACGAGGAAGCCGCCCCCTCCGAAGAAGCTGAGCAGTGAAAGGACCAGGATCGCAACTCCGTATCCCACGTGCGCCTCGGGGTTTCGGAACAGAAAGATCGCGAGGAGGATCACGATGAACCCGAAGAACGCCCCGACGAAGCCGAGCCCCCCGAGGATGTCCCCGGCGCCCACGAAGCCGGCAGAACTGACGACGCTGGCTGCGATCGAGAGATAGATCCCCTCGACGAACATGAGCAGTCCCGCGACCAGCGACAGAGCGAATGCCAGCGTCGGTCGGTCCTCGTCCTCCAAGGGAGATCTCATCGCCATCCGTCGAGCCCCGAGGCCGGGGGCCGCCTTCACGCCCGAGAGGAGAACGGGCTACTTACTCGTTTGGAATGGGGCATGGCCGAGCCGTGCCCGACCGTGCGCGTTCGCCTCCCGTGGGGGCCCGACCCGCGCAGCCCCCGACCCCCCAAGGAGGGCCGGGGCGAGCGGGGATGAGCCCAAGAGCGAACGAGGCATCGAACGGGAGAGGGTGAGCCGTATGAACGCTAAGGTAGGCGCCACCACCGACCCGGCCCGCACAGTCGAACTGCGGCCGCTCGGACGAACCGGGATCGAGGTCACACCCGTAGGTCTGGGCACCTGGGCGATCGGAGGAGGAGGCTGGGAGTTCGCCTGGGGTCCGCAGGACGACCGACGTTCCACCGGGACGATCGACCGGGCGATCGCGGTCGGGATCAACTGGATCGACACCGCGCCCGTCTACGGGACCGGTCATTCGGAAGAGGTCATCGGCCGCTCTTTGCTGGGCCGCCCTCGCCGGCCGCACCTCTTCACGAAGGTCGCCCTCCGCTGGGACTCCCAGCGGAGGATCGAGCACAACCTCACCCCGGAGTCGATCCGCGCCGAGGTCGCGGAAAGTCGACGCCGCCTGGGCGTGGAGCGGCTGGAGCTCGTTCAGGTCCACTGGCCGGTACCGGACGCGGACATCGAGGGCGGTTGGCGCGCGCTGGCCGAACTGAAGGACCGCGGCGTGGTCGAGCACATCGGGGTGTCGAACTTCGACGTTCCCCAGATGGAACGAGCGGCGACGATCGCCCGGGTCGAGACACTGCAGCCGCCGTACTCCCTCGTCCACCCCAATGTCGAACGCGAGATCCTCCCCTATGCTCGGAGCCACGGTATCGGAGTGATCGCCTATTCACCCATGGGCTCGGGGCTGCTCACCGGAGCGGTCACCGCCGAGAGGGTCGCCGGGATGCCCGACGACGACTGGCGCCGCCGCAGCCCGGAGTTCCAAGAGCCCCGCCTCGCCCGGCATCGGGCGCTCGCCGCCCTACTGTCCGAGATCGGCGCAGCCCACGGAGGCCGGTCGGCCGCGGAGGTCGCCATCGCCTGGACGCTCGCGAACCCCGCGGTCACCGGGGCGATCGTCGGCGCCCGCACTCCCGAGCAGGTGGACGGGTTCTCGGGAGCGCTCTCGCTCCGATTGACCCGGGAGGACCTTGGGCGGATCGACGAGTTCCGAAAGGAGCATCCATGACCGCAACGAACCCGAACGGGCCCGCGCCCGTCTCCGACCCGATCGGCTTCATCGGACTCGGGACGATGGGTTCCCGCCTCGCTCGCAACCTCCGGAGCGACGGGTTCCGGCTGGTCGTCCACAACCGGACCCGCGACCGGGCCGAACCCCTCCTTTCGGAGGGCGCCGATTGGGCGGCGACCCCGGCGGAGCTCGGTCGGCGGCAGGCCGGTCGGCTCGTCCTCCTGATGCTGACGGACGGGGACGCGGTCCGTAGCGTCCTGTTCGGGACGGACGGGCTCGCCCGCACCGCAGGACCCGGGACGCTCGTGGTCGACCTGAGCACCATCGCCCCGGAACAGAGCCGCGAGTTCGCCCGGCGACTCCGGAGACGCGGGATCGGCTACCTCGACGCGCCCGTCCTGGGAAGCACCGAAGCCGCCGAGCGGCGAGGACTCGTCCTCGTCGTCGGCGGGGAAGCGGGCGACCTCGACCGGGCGCGGCCGGTGCTCGAACGGCTCGGACGTCGGGTCGAGCACGTCGGTCCCGTGGGCGCCGGAACGTCGTTCAAGCTGGTGAACAACCTCCTCTTCCTTTCTCACATGGCGGCGGCCGGGGAGGCGCTCGCGCTCGGGAAGGCGCTCGGGCTCGAGCGCCGCCAGCTCCTCGGACTGCTCGTCGACGACGGCGCGAGCTCACGGGTGCTGGAAATGAAGAAAGGGTTCATCGCCGAATCCAGCTACCCGGCCCAGTTCCCGCTCGCGCTGGCCCACAAGGACCTGGTCCTCGCGCTGGCGGCCGCGAGGCGTCGCGGCCTCCGCCTCACCGTCAGCTCGCAGGTCCGGAAGTGGTACGACGTGGCCATGGGGGAAGGGCGCGCCCGGGAGGACTATTCCTCGGTGGTCGAATCCGAGATCGGCCGGCTGAGCGGGCGTCGCGACCCGACCCCGTCCGTGAAGTAGGGACCCCGGGCTGGCTCGGGAGCGAGGGCGCACGGGTCCCCTCCGCCTCCGCACCCTCGACCGACGGCGCGTGCGGTCGATGACCGACCGCGAGGCGCCGGCCGAGCCGACGAGAGACCGTCACGGACCGCGCGTTCTCGGTCGGGCAGGACCATCGATCGAGCCCGCGGCCTGCGATCCCGTTCGGGGGCGCAGGCCGAACCGCACCGCCCGGCCCACCAGGGAATCGCCCCGCGCCGTCGAGTCGCCGCGCGGACCCGGAGACGGGGGAGCCGTTCGAGGATGCCCCGCTCCCGGTCCGCTTCAGCCGTTCCGATGCGATCTCGCTCCGTCGAGCAGGAATCGAACGTCCGATGCGAGAGAGATGAACCGGAAGCCCAGTTCCACTGCCCGCCTCTTCTCCTCGGGGTCGATGACCAACGTTCCGGGAACCTTGCCGTGCCGTTCGCAGGTCTCTACCACCGTGCGCATGGCCTCCCGTACCTTCGGGTTCTTCCGGTCGTCGAGGAGGCCCAGGCTCAGCGTGAGGTCCTGCGGTCCCACGAAGAGGAGGTCCACGCCGTCCACACCCGCGATCGCCTCGAGATGGTCCAACGCCTCTTGGGTTTCGATCTGGACGCCGACCAGGGTCTCCGCGTTGGCCGTCCTCAGATAGGAGGCGAGTTCCGTGCCGTAGCGCGAGGCGGCCGCGGCGGCGGCCCCCCGCACCCCGTCGGGGGGGTACTTGGCGAACGCGACCGCGGCCTTCGCTTGAGCCTCCGTGCTCACGAGGGGCACGAGAACCCCGTGCGAACCGGAGTCCAGCGCCTGTTTGACGAGGTACTGGTCCAGGTTCCCCACGCGGACGAGAGGGGTGGGGCCATCGTCTCCCAACAGGGATACCATCGCGGCCAGGGTCTCGGGGTTCACGGCGGCGTGCTCGGTGTCGATCATGAACCACTCGAACCCCATCCCCTTGAGCGCGTCGAGGCAAACGACGGACGAGGAGGAGATCCAGGTGCCGAAGCAGGGGTCCTTGGACGTGCGGAGCCGACGTTTGAGGGAGTTCTTCATGGCCGGGGACCTACGGGATCTCGCGAACGTTAGGTTTTCCCGGGCGCGAACGGGCGAGCACGGTCGATGCCCGGCCGCGAGGAACATGCGGGCCGGGCAGAAGCCAGCCGGGAGGCGCACCTCGTTGGGGAACCCACCGGTGTCCTATCGCCGGAACCTGGCTCTCGCTCTCGGTGGCGAATCCCGGAGTTCCACCGTCCCGTCAGGGCGTCGCGCGGGCCGGGCGGCTCAAAGCATGGGGTACGAAACGTTCCACCAAACCGTGACGGTTTCGCTGGAAAGCGAGGACTCCACCACGAAGAGGTAGGGGTTGCTGCCCCCGGAGAAGTTGAAGTACCCGCCGGGCGCCGACTCCTCTTCGACGACGAGGTGGTCGGACTGACCTAGGACGAAGAACGAGACCGAGTCCCCGCTGGCGGTCTTCCACTTTCCCGAAACATGGCTGCCGCTCGGGAAGCTGAGACTCGTGCCCCCTACCCCCTTAGGGTCCGTGCTGATCTGCATGTAGAACGCGTGGGGAACCGGAATTACGGCGAGCCCGATCAGGATCCCCAAGGTCACGATGATCGCGGCGATCAGGGCGATCTCCAAGCGCGACGACCTCGCCTTCCGGGGCGGCGACGCGGGCGCCGGGAGCGCGACGGAGGGAGGCGGAGACCCCGCGGACGTACTGCCCGGGTCCGGTCCCACGCGAGCGCCGCATGTCGAGCAAAGAACACTTCCTCTGGGAAGCGGGCTCCCGCACGTCAAACAATTGGCTGAGCCGCTCTCCCTGGGGGCCGGCGGAACGGCGGGCACGCTCCGGTACTTGTCCCGAGTGATAATAACTAGGCGCCTCGTCGGCGTTCCCAGCGAGGGTCGAAGGGGTGCGGTCACGGGCGATCCACCCCGGATTCCCGCCGGATCGATTCCCGGGACGGAGGGTCTTGGTCGGGGTCTTGGCCAACCCCCGACCGTCCGGGAGCTGGTTTCGGAGGGGGCGAGAGGCAGCCGGGAGTGTAGTCAAGGCGCCCGTTGCGAGCGAAATCCCCCTCCCCGGTCTCCTCGGCCGTTCAAGCCGAACTGCGAGGGGAGGCACGACTGAACTGCGTCCACCGTGTCCCGCCCGTACCCTTCGACATGACCCCTGGGGGGGTTGCCGGAAGTACTGAGCTGCGGCCTACCTGCGGGTCTTCCGCCGGGCACGAAGGCCAAGCCACCCGCCACGGACCCGATCCATCGCCGAGGTCATCTCTCAACGCCGGAGGCCGAGGAGTTCTAATGAGGCCCGGCACCCGTCCGAACGGGCGTGCCGCGCGAGGAGGTCCTGGATTGGCTGCTCGAGCGGGATCAGCCGGCGGTGCGGTATCTTGCGTTGACCCAGCTTCTTGGGAAGAGCGAGACCGACTCCGACGTCCGGGAGGCGAGGGCCCGGATCCCGTCGGCCGGGTGGGCCGCGGAGATCCTCGCCCGCCGCGACCCGGCCGGCTGGTGGGTCCGGGAGAAGAGCCTCTACCATCCGAAGTATATCTCGACGAATTGGAACCTGCTCGCGCTCTCGGACCTCGGCGCGACGCGCGCGATCCCCGCCGTGCGCGCCTCGTGCGAGCTTTGGATGGACCGGTCCCCGCTGAAGGGAGGCGGCGTCGGCGGGTTCTCGAAGGGGAACGGTCACCACTGCTACACCGGCAACATGACCCGGGCGTTGATCCGGTTCGGGTACCGGGACGACCGTCGGGTCCGCAAGGCGCTCGACTGGCTGGTCGAGACCGCGCACCCGAAGGGAGGCTGGACCTGCTGGGCCTTTGGGGGTGGCCCTTCTCCGGGTCGGACGCTCGACTCGTGGGAGGGCCTGAGCGCCTTCGCCGCCTACCCTCGCTCGAAATGGACCCGCGCCATGCAGGGCTGCGTCGAGCGAGCGGCCGAGTACTATCTCGAGCACGAGCTGCACCGCCAGGGAGACCGATACGCGCCGTGGTACCGCTTCCATTGGCCGGTCCACTACTACTACGACCTCCTGGTCGGCCTGGACGTCCTGACCGCTCTCGACTACGGGGACGACCCGAGGCTCCGCTTCGCGCTCGAGCACCTACGGAAGAGGCAACGCTCCGACGGGCGCTGGAACCTCGACGCGAACCATCCCGACGCGGAGGGCGCAGTCGCGCGATACTATCGCGACCATCCAAAGGACCGTCCGACCCCGCTCGCGTTCGAGACCGTGGGCCGCCCGAGCAAGATGATCACGCTCCGGGCGCTCACGGTCCTCTCCAGGGCGGGTTGAATCCCCCGGCGGCGTCGCCGTCAGACCGGGACGAGCTTCGTCGACAACCCGCCCGACGACCCGCCGTTTCACTATCTCTTCCGGCGCTTCATGACCGGCAGGGATCGTCGCTCGGGTGCCATGAGTCCGGAGAGGGAGCGGGAGAAAGGAGTGCCCGTGCGAGCCAACCGCATGGTAACCGGAGGACAACTCGCCTACGAGACCGCGGGCCAGGGCCCTCCCGTGCTGTTCACCCACTCGGTCATCGCGGACAGCCGGGTGTGGGACCGTGAGTTCCCGCTCTACTCTGCGGACCATCGGACGATCCGGTTCGACCTGCGCGGCTTCGGCGGTTCCTCGCCGGCCTCCGCCGCATCCTCGTACATGGAGGACATCAAGTCCCTGCTCGCCCATCGACCTCCATCCAAGACCGAACCCGGACGTTAGGGTCGGATCCCGGTCCTGTGAGGCATCTTCCTATTCGA
>Ga0181527_1001071_pt1 | contig 29312 bp, 29 predicted proteins | sample PEATcosm2014_Bin_30_FD_119762 | JGI IMG/M metagenome (GOLD analysis project Ga0181527, IMG submission 119762) | Peatland microbial communities from MTU Mesocosm Facility, Houghton, MI, USA - PEATcosm2014_Bin06_60_metaG | ecosystem: Environmental > Terrestrial > Soil > Wetlands > Peat | place...
TCACATAGACGTGGCTGTCTTTGCCCAGCGACAGCTCCCTCCGTATTTCAACTGGAAGCGTAAACTGTCCCTTTGAAGTTATTTTCACGACTTGGCTTGCAGCCACCGACCTTTCCCTCTAGCAAGGTCTCTAGTAAGGTCTACTAAGTAAGGATTCCTTACGTCCTCCCACCGACTAAAATAGTCCGACCGCGCCATTTATCCTGCGGGTACTGCGCACGGCGAAACGCGCATCGAAAGTCTTTGAACTCTTTCGGTGATTGAAAGAGAGAATAGCTGACTTGATCTCTTGGAAGCATGCCGATCTAGGGTCTACCTGCGTTTTAATTTCTTCGAATTTTCGATAGCTTCTTCTTCAGATTGCGTTGTTTACTCGACGAGCTTCCGCTGGGTCATAGTTCTCGTAGAACCGCCTCATCAACCATTTCTTACGGTTGAAACCCATGATGAAACCCTAGATGTGTAGGTACCAAGCGCTCAGCAGGAGGACTAGGATTATGCAGACAGCGAGACGATGCTCACGGACGATGTCGACAACGCGGGATTGGTTTGGGCTTTTGCATTGGTAGTCGATTTTGTTGCCGGATTGTTTTGCGAGGTGTTCGGTTGCGAAGCATGTGGTCAGTTCACTGTCAGGTATGACATAGTTGACGTGGTCTCTGCGAAGTTCGTAGGTTGAGTAGTCCTGTTTGATTGCAACTTTCTCTGTGCCCGATGACACAGGGGTGAGGGGTGCTTCGCCGGGTGCCGGAGCTATGGGGTACGTGATTCCGTCATACGAAACACTTGGCGCTTCGAAATTTCTGACTGGGGGCGGTCGAGTTGTTGGCGCTGGTGTGAAGATTTTCTTGTACTTATCCAAGTAGTCGCTGATGTCCTGCAACGTTAGCGGAGTCTTGCCGACACCCTGGAAATATTCGCGTGTGGCGTGGAGGGTTGTGCGTTTGCGGAATTGGATTTCTTGGAAGATTTCGTTCGGTTGCTCGGGATGCCAAACCCACCCGGAACCATTGTTCAGGGTCTTCAATCCCTCGTACCATTTCACGATGGCTTTGTCTTTTGGGTCGGCCATGGATTCAACCCATGTCTTCACCGCGTCTTTGTCAATCTTATGTAGGATACGAAGCACAAAGAGGCAGTTACATTGTGTCAGACAATCCTTGTTCAAGACAGCGGGGCGTTGCGTTATCAGCGTGCATCCAATGTTGAAGTTTCCGCCCTCTCGGACAAGTTTGCCGACGGCTCCCAAGCTGTTGTGAGATTCATCGCCTGCAAAGAAATGCTGGGGTGCGAACTCTGCGGCCTCTTCCAAGAAAACATGGCGTACACCATATCCACCCATTGATTCGTATTGACGCATAACCTCGTAAACGAACTGAGCGACGATGCGGCGTTTCAGAATGCTGGATAGACCTGAGACGTCGAGGACCGCGCTGATTCCTGATTCCAGAATCGAATTGACCATGACTCTCAATTTCTCTGCGTCCAGTTCCTCCCACTCACGCTTGCCCTTCGTCTGCGTCGTTATCGGCAGAGCCATGTCGCCATGGCGCCCACCAAATATTACCACCGGCAGACCCGCAACGTTCGGGTCGGGATCGCCGTCTTTGTCTACTCCGACGCGGAGTCCCCACCACAAACCCAACGGGTCAACGACTAAGATGGGAATCTGATGCCTGACAAGTTCTTCAGCAAAATCTGCAGCGGCCCACGTCTTACCCGCGCCACGTATAGCCAGAACGGCATTTGTCCATTTGGCGGAATCGGGTGGCAACTCAAGAGAATCGGAAATTCTGAAACTCATTGCTTTTTTGCTCCTTTGTGTGGACAGTAACCCGAATGAGCTTGTGCGCAGTTGCAGTTATAACACAGAATTTGATAACCCGGCGGATAATTGCGTTTCTTCAGCCAGCGATAGAAGTTGCTTCTTCCGGGAGTTGTAAGTTTTCAGCTAATTTGTAAATCTCTCATCCTCTCCACAAGAATATCCCTCTTCAAAGCCGCTTCACGTTGAGTGACTTTCTCTTTCGAGGTTTGCCCCAGAACCGCTCAAGTTCCTCCCGCGGCATGTCCTCGGGCGGATAGTTCCAGTTGATTATCTCCTTCTTCTTGGACAATAGTTGGCTGAGTTCGGAGTCGAAGTCCTTCAGCGGTTTTGCACCCACCGTGCTGCCTAGCAGTTGTCCGCACCAGAATACGGCGAATGTTGGAAGACAGACGACGCCCTTTGAGAGCTCTGGATGCTCATCCGTGTTGACCTTGGCGAAGATGGCTTCGCGTTCGTACTTTGCCGCCATCTTCTTGAATGCTGGTCGCATTGCGAGACAGGGTTGACACCGTGGCGCCCAGAAGTCCACGACGAGAGGCACCGGCCATCTCTTCAGCATCTCGAAGCTTCTTGCACCTTCGACTTCGATAATGCCTCTCATCGCGCAATCGCCTCCTGCTTCAGCAAATGTTGCCCACTGAGAGGGCAAGCATCTTTCTCGTTTCCAATTTGGTCGCTTGACATGATTCATCAATAGAGAATGGGTAGGTAATGTGAACGGTCGAAGAACGGGAGTAAGCCGTGCTATTCCGGATGCTCTTTGCTTAGCGACGCGCCCAACGCCTTTTGGGGAGCGCTTTCTGATTTGCTATTATCCCTTGTAGAATCCTATCGCGAATCCACCTGTCAAACCGGTCACACCCACGCCTAGTTGGAAGACTCCTGCCGTTACAGCACTGAGTTGATTCATCCCCCAAGCTGATACCGAAGAGATCCACGCATTCAAGACATCATAGTTTACCTGAATCGCAACGATGCCGCTGCGTTGCAAGTACTCGATGGTTGCCGTTAGAATTAGCAGGAGGGTGCCGGCGACGAGAAGCAACAGCTTGAGGATCTTCTTCAAGGCGTATCCTACTGCAAAGCCGACTATGCCTCCGGTTCCGAGGTCTACGAGGAGCGAGGAGGACCATGCGGAAATGCTTTGACTCATAGGCCTAACCGCTCGTTGACTTTGTATGCTGTGATGCCGCCGAGTAGGAAGATGAGGAGGGCTAGGTTGATTGCTATTTCAGAACCTACCATCGGACGGAGTTGGGTTGTGGCGTATGTGCCGGCGATGCCTATGGCGAACCATGCTAGGAACGGAACAATCTTCAGATTCATCTGGATTTCATCCCTAACCCATACGGGTAGGTAATGTGAATAATTAGGCCTGAGCGATCAGAGGCAATCTGGCATCTGTTAGAGGGAGCGAGAGAGACGGGCAAGATAAGTGAGGTAGCTGGAAGCTGGGATATGCCGGAATCAGAGGCTAGGGAGATAGCGAAGGCGTTGCGGGAGGGATGGAAACGTTGGAAGCTTCCTCAATCTGCTTAGACACGTCAGTCCTAATCGATATTCGTCATATTGGACCTAACTGATGAGTCTTCAAACGAAGCCGGCCGAATTCTAGCCTATCTTGAAGAGAAGGGAGATTTGATTAGTTTTCGGGACGCGCTGATTGCAACCATCGTCATGAACCATGAGATGACATTAGCTACCAACGATATTGAAGACTTCAAGAGTCCCTGATTTGCAAGTATTGAGAGCGCCGTGACGTCGAATCCCCTCTCTCGCACTAAGATCCCACTTCTTCATGTTTGTGGCCGTAAAGGTGATTAGGTGGGACAGACTGAATCGGGCCAGAGGTTGAGCATGAAGACGGTTGAAATCGATCCTAAAGGCCGCGTTGTAATCCCGAAAGATGTTAGAGAACAGAGCGGAATATCGGTTCCCGGGGAATTGATAGTGAGTGTCGAGGAAACTGGCAGGATCACTCTTCAATCCAGCGAAATCAGTTTGAAGAAAGCGCAACAGATCGGGCGGGAGAAGCTACGAACTTGGAATGAGAGTAGACATGATGAAGACAAGTTGGCTCATAAGCTTGCCCGAGAGGAAGACAACCATTGAAACTGCTTGACACGATGGTTCTAGTTAGCGCGATGAACCCCACCAACAAGCATCACAAGACTGGAATGATGTACCTGAAAGAACTTCGAACATCCGAATCAATCCGCGTCCCAACCTCAACCATGATCGAATTCGACCTTGTAATGCGGAATAACGGCTACACGGAAAGCGAGATATCTGCCACCTGGAACGCCCTTGCCGCTTTCATTGAACAAAGGCTAGCTGCAACAACAATCTCCGCCCACGTTACCGCTTCAGAAATGCGAGCGAAGGGACTAACCTACTTCGACTCACTCTTAACCGCACTTGCCAAGGAAATGCATGCCACCGTGATAACTCGAGACGCTGAGATATCGAAGTATGTTGACACGGAATGGGAATAGCTACAGTGAACACGGAAGTATTGTGAATCCGCTGCGGGTTTAGGCGCAGCTGATTGCGCCGGAACCTGTACCTGAACCGGAAGTTGCCCCGTAGGTAGTTGGCGCGGCTTGTGGCGCGGTGGGGTGCTCCTGAAGCCGCGCAGGCGTCTGAACGTGTATTTGAACGGGTGTCCGAACCGGAATGCGCACAGCAACGTACCCCTCCATGTCCAAGCCGTGGACAATGTCCTTAACTCTCTCGCGGTTTTCGTGAAGATTTAGTATCGCCACTTTGACTAATGTCTCTCCCCTCCATCCAGTCTTGGGAGATATTCTGTTTCGTTCTGCTGAAATCAAGGCTAGAATCATCAAGGATTCTGCTTTCGCTTTCTGTTTTGAGGATGATGTATACCGGTCCGCTGGAGGCGAGGTAAACTTAATAAACTTGTTTAACGATCGACGTCGATTGACCCCGCTTGTCGGACGTTCTTCTCAAAAAAGTGAACCCAACACTCTACGCCCGCCTCAAGGCTGAGGCGGCGTCCCAAAGTAAGAGTGTGGGTGAGATCTTCAATGAGGCCGTCAAGGTTTGGCTAGCTACTAAGAGGCCTAGAGATGAAGAGAGGGAGCGAAACGTAGAAGTTTACCTTACCATGAAAAAGAGGTTCTCACAGCATCCTGACGATTATTTTGTGATCGCCAACGGAACCTATCTCGGACATTTTCGCTCTCTGTCTCAGGCTTTCAGGACATTGAAGGAGACTCGATCGACGAAAGCACTTGTCGTTCATTACCAGCCCTCAGGTGAATGGCTTGGCGGGTCGCTTGAAGCTTAGAGAATGCTTCGAAGCCGCAGATTGGGGTTACGTAATTGAGGCCAGCATACTAAACCCGCTACTTGATCACCGATTCCCCGAGAGAGGAAGGGCCGTCTTTAAACTTGATACCGGGTTCAATGGCCCAACGATGGTTACCAACGACATTTTCGAACTGCTTCGTCTATCAGACATTGAGGTTCCAGACGATATGCGGCCATCGTACGCAACACTTGCAGGAACCCTAACTATGCGATCCGCACCAGCGCTGCTGGAGGTTGCGGGCAAACAAATCGAAACCGATATTCTTACCACTCTCTCCGGGCCAAGCCGCATGTTAGTGGGATTCCAAGTCCTCAAACGCTTGAATCTCGCACTCCTTGAGAATCGCGCATGTGTTTTGGATGTTCCGCCGAAAGAAACAGCCCATGGAAACCATATGCAGAGAACGCGAAGAAGTAAGGCCTACGAATAGCTTCATCATTCCTCCCTTCATTCCTTCTAGTTCGTGGATCATCTCGCGAACCGCGCCCGGCCATATATACCAGTAGAAAAACCAATCCAGTTTACGACTCTCCGACGTCAGCCGGCCTGCCCAGGAGTAGACTTCCATCCTAGCAGAACAAGGTTCCTTTGAATGGGATTTGAGAACGGATGCACTCTTTGCCGTGCACAGAACCCGCAGGGTGACGTCCTCCCACGCCTAAGCCCAACGCTCAACGACATCGCAACGTGCCTTTCGTTACGAGCGAGATGTTCTGGGGTGTGTGGCGGCTTCTAGGATTGGGATGACTCTTCGTTCTAATTGCCGTATTAGTTCGGGGTCGTATCGGGAGTATATGTCCTCTATGTTCAAGACTTTCAATTTGGTTGGGTCGCAGTGGAAGTTGGCTTCGAGATATTCAGCGTGCTCTGGTTCCATGCAAATTACGATGTCCGCCCAGTCCACGAGTTCTTGAGAGAGGGGTTTTCCTTCGGGGACGGGCATGATGCCCGCTGACTTCGCCTCCCACAATTCTCCCCAATTTTGGAAGTGTTTCTCGGCTGTTGGGCTGCGTTGTAGATTCGCCGTACACACGAAGAGAACCTTCTTTCTCACACTCAAACCCACGAACCTACAACCCTTTCCGGATCCACGTAACATACCTTTCACCTCATCTGAACGGGGTAGGTAATGTGAATAATCCCGTTCGCACCTCGTCTTTCTGTACGCGTCGGGAAGTTTCTCTCCGACTTCTCTCAAGGAAGCCTTATAGCGTTATAGCGCCATAGACTCGAGGGAAGAGATTATGGCGACGACGATACAGGTGGGGAAGGAGACGGCTGAGAAGCTGAGAAGGGTTATGGGTGAAGCGGGCGCTTCCACGTATGATGAGTTGATTCGCAAACTTCTCGTAGAACACAAGACGATGAAGTCGTCGCGATTTGGAAAGTACAGAAAACTACCTCGGTTTCGGAGACAAGAAATTGACCGTTTTGCTTGATTCTTGGGCTTGGATAGAGTACTATCGCGGGAGCGCACTTGGTGAGAAGGTTCGGCCAATCATAGAGGGAAGTGAGGAAGCATACGTTTCGACAGTTAACATAGCGGAGGTCTATGGATGGTTTCTCTCGAGCTATGGTCCGAGAGAGGCCGAACTAGAGAGAAAGACGATCAAAGAACGATGCCTCATCGCACCGGTCGACGAAGGCATCGCCGTGGAAGCAGCGAAGGTAAGGCATGGAGTGAAGCTCTCGCTCGGAGACAGCATCATCCTTGCGACCGCTCGCAAATTCGCCGCGAAGGTTCTGACCGGAGATAGAGAACTCAAGGGAATGAAAGACGTCCAATTCATGGAATAGAATGTACCCTGTGCTAATCGCCTATTTGAGCACCGGATTTCGAGTTCCAACTCCGTTTCAATCTCGGCAACGAGATGGTTCTTCGTAACGGCATTCTTCAACAAACCCCTAGGAGGACGGAGATGGCGTTTGACACCTTGCTGAACACCTGAGACCACTACAGCAAGCAGCCTGTAATTTCGTCTCACATGCGACAAGCATAAGCAATCAAGGACAGCGCAATGTTTCGATCAATAATCCCATTCGTTTCAGCGAGTTTACGGTTAGTAGCTCTCTCTTCTTCGAGGAGTTTCTCGAAGCGTTGCTCCTGCAGAGCGAAAACTATCTTGATCAACAAGGCAATCAGCTCTTTCCGTGTTGATTGAGCTTCTCGCTCCTCGTCTATCTCTTTTTGGAGGCGTTGGAAACATTCTTTCCAATATCGATTGCTTTTGTACAGCACGCTGATGAGGATCTGCTCGTCCGAAAACCCGTGTGTCTTTGCTAATGACGCGAACGGGAACTTGGCCAAGTGACGAGGCACGGTCCCTTCGGCTTTAAGGCGCTCGATCCACCAGACCGCACCGTCAAAGCCTGGAAACGAAATAGAAAATGACAAATTTCCGGACAGGTTGGATAACAACCACCCGAGGCCTTTTCGGTCGCTGAATCGCAAAGTGAACGGTCCAAGGCTGGGTGCAAGCGATGGAAGAGCGTCCGCGACCATGGATCGCGCAAGCTCGTTTCTCTGACCGATGCAGGATAACGCCTTGAATCCGAATATGCTGTGCCTGCGGAGCCACCAGTCGGCCCTATCTATACCTCGTTTTGTGATCTCATAGATATTTAACACCCCTCGGAAGAAGCCCGCTAAGAGTAGTCTCGGAGACCGGGAAGCACTGAGCAACTGTCTCTTCTTCAGTCGAAACAGCATCTTCTGTGTGTAGGTTCGGGAGTACCCCCTTCGACTCATCCACTCCGCCGCTTGATCCGATGTGAAACGGTTGGAGTGAGCCCGTTCGGCGTCTTCCCTTAGAGCTGCGAGGAATTCATTCGCAGCTAGCGCGGATCCAGCCCTACGGGGGGACGATGTTGATTCCCAGTCGAAACCTGGTAGGTGACTGAGCAAATTTGCCACTTTACCTTCACAATTTTGCTTTCATGATTCGAGTCACAAAAAGTTGAGGATCCAAGATTTCGTCGCACAAGGTATTTAGCGCAGCCGTTTCGGAGGCGAGAGATGTTGTCGCTCCGCAGTTTTGTTGATTGACGCCGCAGGGTTTAGAAGACGGGTCTTTACGAATTTTTTGCGGGGAAAATGATGCCGTCAAACCGTCAGCATGTCAGAGATCAGAAGCGGGTACTAGGTCCAGGTCCATGGTGGGAACTGAATCGGTGGATGGATTCGCCCACTCGTCACTTAGGTCCGAAACATCGTAGGCTGCGACACATAGACACAGATCCGAGAAGTATGCTCTTGGCGGCTTTACTGTTCGGAGAGAAAGCACCGGAGGCCATGCTCATTCACACGATGAGGGACCGATTTCAAACGGAATGGGATCAAATCCTCAACAGGTTGTTGAGAGATCTACTGAAGCCGAAGTAATTTGCTGAATCTACAAAGTCATACTAGTAATTTAGATCAATATCATGCTCCTGCACGGTCTTCAGCAAGAAAAAGATCGAACTGGTGAGAGGCTTGGTTCAACTCATCGAATCTATCGAAAACGGGTGAGTGTGCTACAAAGAGTTAATTTAGATACATCCGGTATTCCTCGACGATTCATATTGGGAACGGAACAGCTGCGACGACAACTTCTAGAAGGAGAAAAAAGGTCGCGGTCTGGGGGACCGGGTATATTGGTTTCTCAACGATGGCTAACTTTGCCGCTTCAGGAGTCACATGTGTTGGGACGGATGTTTCGGAGAGGATTGTTTCCACGATTAACGCAGGCAAACCCCCGTCGTAAGACCGGTAGCTGAAGAACTGCCCGCCCCATTCATTGTTACACCGCGGCTACTTCGACGAGGGTGACGCCTAGCATTTCCGAAAAATCAGCATGGGAGACGCTTGTTGGAGGTCAACTTCGTGGGAACAGCGTGTTGGCTTGCAAAGATGTTTTGTGTGGTCTACGTCGGATGAACTGGCCTGCGCTCTCTACGCCCTAAAGATCGTTACGCCTTCCTTCTCTCTGAAGGTCACAGAGAACTTACTGAAAACATCGGTTCTTCCCAGGAGAGGCGGGACCTCTTCCACCTGACACCAAGCGACTCTCGCGCGGAAACTCATGGATCCTATGCACATCAAAGTTGTTTTGACAATGATTGGGACTGAAGATTTGCCGACTCCCATGATTCTCTGCAGCTTATCCTGCTTCGATCGGCGTAACCCGATTAGATCCCCAACGGACAGAGGGATGAGGGTTATGTCTGCCCCTGAGTCAACGTATAACCATTGATCAAATTCGTTTTCCAGGGTCACTTTCGCAACTGGCCGAAATATCACCCCGAAAGTCGAAGACTTCTCTTTGCGGTAGGGAAACTCTATCCGCATGTAAACAACACGAGCGTCTCGTCCTTCGGGACCTTGTGAAGTTCTGGTCGAGCTGTAGGATTCTTCTTCTTGGCCTCTAACCACACTTTTTTCGCGTTGGTTCCGCTAGCAACGACTCTCTTTCCGACCACGGCTACGTATCTCCCCTTGTACCTCGAGAAATCGATTGCAACGAAGAACCGCTTCTTCAACTCAACTCGCCTAGCCGCATATTACGAGCAACCCGCTAAAAACCCTGGCTGTCAAGGAAAGCCGAGATTCGACACGCTTCCGGTGAGAGGCGTCTAGGAGCTGGGACGAGTATGGTGCTTAGCGCTTTCGAAACGAAACCCAGTCGGGTTCCTAGGTATTTGTGCATGAGTTCAATGTCATGCTCCCGCACCGCCTTCAGCAGACGAAGGGTGGCTAGGTATATGATTATGCCAAGAACCATGTATGCAGGGAGGAGAAAACTACTGTAGAACACCATCTGGACGAGCACGAGGACGCCAGCCATCACTCCTCCCGCGACCAATGTTTTCCAAAGCGTCGTTAGGTCAATGCTTACCGCGTTCTTGCGCCGCAAGGCTGTGATTGTGAAGCCTAGGGACACGACCATGACGAGGCCGCGGGCGATTGAAGCCCCCGTAATCCCCATGAGTGGTAGGAGGACGTAGGCGGAAGCGACTGCCAATAGCATCCGCGGGATATCGCATTGGCGCTCGGGTCCACGGTCGGAAACGTCTACAACACACGTTGGCAGCTAAGACGACAAGGAATTGTCCTAGCAGGTCCCCGAAATGGTCCTCACGAACCCCGAAACCCCCCTGGCCAGCAACCTGCACCAGCCGCAGCCAACGCCGCGCTTCGCCCGGCCGCTCATGAACCTCGTGAGGATGAACCACGAAGAGCCAACCTTCCAATTGCCGCACCTGGTGTGCGCGCAGACCCCCAACTGGAACGCCTCCGACGAGCTGTCGCCGAGGGGGAGGAGAGGGTGGGCCGCTTACGAGACATTCAATTCCTGCAACAAAGACTTCACGAGCTATCCACGCAGCAGAAAAATCTAGACGACGCGGTTGAGGAGGGGACACTCAGCGTTGCGATTGCCGACGTTATTCCTAATCCCCATGAAGACTTGTACGCGGACCGCGGGCGGTTCGTTGACGCAATGTTCAGAATACTCCGCACACAGGAACCCTACCGCGGCTGGATTGATCTGGTTATGAATGGATTAGGGTGGGAGGAAGAAGGCGATCTGAAGTTGAGATTAACACTTGCCCATTTTTATCAAGCAATTGTTTCGACTGGTTTGACCCATGGTAGGCCTGGCCGTTCAAAGGAAACCTTCCTTCAAGACCAGTTAGGGGCGTTTTTGGGACACCTGACGAACCCAACTAGCAGATACTGCACCTTGGACACAACGCCCTGCCTGATGCGGGGCGAAGGTTTGATCTGCGCCATGGGCCACTACCCAGCGACCTCCAGCAACCTGTTTAACGCATAAGTCGCGTGGAGTGTGCCTTTCACGCAACGGTTCACTGCTGGGATTTGAGATCACGGAGTACTGCGTAGAGCCTCTACGGGTGTTAGGACTCGCACCTGCCGGCGCATGAGTCTTTTGGAATTGAAATGTTTCTTGTTATAAGTGACGATGATTGAAGGTGATCTCACGAGTGCTAGCGCTGCGAAGGGTGCGTCTCCTTCATCGCGGACGAACTGCGACGCCTCCTGGAGCTCGTTCCGATATGACGAGAGCGGTGCGAGCTGAACGTTTTCCAACAGTCGTTCCAGGGTTTCTTCGAGAAGTGATCGCGTAATGTTAGCTTTGTGAGATATCTCTTGTGCGTGAGTGCTGAGCTCTTCAACTACCTCGGCTGGAGCTAAGACTTCGCAATTCTCGTCATGAATTAGAATCGTGAGGCTGGCTCTCGTAATCCCTTCCGATCTTACCAAAGAGGAGATCAGGACGTTTGTGTCCAGGATTAATGTGCGTATGGTCTTAGCCTCTTCCACGCCGAGACCTTGATTTCACGGGAGAGTTTTTCCGCGTTTTTCTTAGTTAGGTTTGAAGACGAGGCCAAAATTTCCAACATAGCGAAGTCTCTTAGGAGCGCACTCATCTTCTCCCGAGAAATGCCGCTTCGCTCCGCAAGCTGAAGGATCTCGGCCGGGATTTCCACGGAAACTGTTTCCGTAACCATACTCCCACGGGACAATGCATGTCTTGGCCATTTGAAAAAGGTTCTCTCTCTGCCACCGGCTACGGTTCTTGGAATTGCGCGCGAACTAGACTTCGGCTTGGGCTGGAAAATGCCAATCGTCAACAAATCCATGGCTTGGCATGACGTGGGGTAAGGAAGGGACATTGACCTACTTCGGGCCGCGTCTCAGCAGAATGCGTGACGTTTTGTCGCGGCTCGTCGTCGCCTAGTGGTAATCCTCCGAAAAAAAGCGAGTCAGGTCGCAGGAGTGAGGAGGCGGCCGACGATCTTTGTGAGAAATGGGGTTTCGGGCGTGCATATACTGAGCGACAGTTAGTGATACATCAAAAGATCGTGGAGGATAAGAGTTAACGGCGCCGAGTTCCCTCGATTCAGCGAAGGAGAAGAGTAGCAAGGCCCACGTCAGCGTCGAGTAGGAGATACTCTCGTCTCTTTTCTTAAAGACTAGAGAAATGAGAGGGGTTTGGGGCGCTCCTGCGCCCCTGTCGGTCTGTGATTCTACTTGCGTCTTCGTTTGAGTAGGTATAGGCTAGCTGCTAACGCTGAGAAGGCCACCAGTGCGATCGTGCTGAACTCTGGGACGGGTATGTTGCTTTGTTCCAGGTAGACGTTCGCTCCTGTGCCACTCTGGCCTGGTGAGACCGAGTAGGACCAGGTTTGAGGCGCATACCCTGGTTGGCTGATGCTGAACTTGTATTGGCCTGGAGTTAAGAAGGCTTGGTAGACGCCGTCGTACGTGTAGAAGTTCCACGTCGCTCCACTGGCGCCGACCACGCTGATTCCGCCCCAGCTTAACGTGGTTGTTGGTGTCCCGACATCTTTGACGTTACGTCGCCGAGAACTACGCTCTAAGACATTTGAAACCTCGATTAATTCTACACACAATCATCCTACATCCTTCGATAATGCTTCGCTAGTCAGCGCCAAGAGTGGCAACCAATGTCGAACCGAGGGAGATGGGCAGCGGATCAAGCTCGAGCTTGTAGGACATCGAGACAGAAGGATCCTGTGGACCGGGATTTCACAAGCCATCACGTCGGCAGGTGATGTGAGTAACAACACAGAATGGGATTCATGCGGGGAAGAGTTAACTCGATTTCAGTTGCTGTACATGGCGGGTAAACTTGATCCCGTCGACCGAGATACTGCCACTCAGCATGTTTGCTCTGGGCATGATTCTGTTAGTCGCTCCAGCCATTTGGTTATTTCTAGAAGTGTTTCGTGGCATGTTTAGGACTCCTTGATTTACTCGCCTTCTGTATCAAAGTCAACCACTCGTTCCTACCCTTACGACAATACCCGCTTTGCAGCGCCCCTTTGGGACTGGGTGTGTGTCCCAACGACGCAATAGGGCCGACGACGCCGACTACTTGACGACGAGAATCGCGCCCAGCACCCTGGAAACGAAAACCAGTCTGGTTCCTAGGTATTTGTGTATGAGTTCAATGTCATGCTGCCGCACGGCTTTGAGTATGCGAAGGAGTGCTAAGTAGGTGATTCCGCCAAGGATTATGTATACAGGTAGGGCTGCGCGCATGCTTAGCGGGGGAGGGGTGGGGGGCTGAGGTTTGTGGGGACAGTAGGCGTGGGATGAGGGTTGTTGGGGTCAACTTTGTGGACGGCGCCTTTGGTTAGGATGTGGACGCAGCCCCTTTCAGCTACAGAAACCATCGAAGACCCTGTCCCGTACGTGTTCAGGGGTTCGAATCCCCTCCATAGCATAATACGTATTTTGTACGTAATATTTATCTTTGCGGACAGCCAGTATTCCATGCATGAGTGTTCTTGCCAGAAAAGCCGGTGCTTCTTACGAAGCATGCTACGCAACGCTACGTATCCCTGAATTTATCACCAGAACTCATTTCGGAGATCGTTCGTCGCGGGAAAAGAAACCGCTTGGGCAGAGCCAAGTGGTCTGCGACCAGGCGAACGAAGTACGGGAATATTGTTGTAATCTTCGCGGAATACCCAGACTTCTTCAAAGTGATCACGATTACTAAAGGAAGGAAATCAGCATGAAATGTCCTGAGCACGGCGTCAACTATGAGACTGTGAAGACCACATACGAGCAGTTCGGGGTCATACTGAAGCACGTAAAGGCGCTGCGCTGCCCGGTTGACGGGGAGGAACTCTTCACATTGGAGCAAGTAGAAGCGATCCGCCAGAGAATCGCACTGCTCAGCCCAAGGCTGAAACTCATACGCAAGATCACCAGAGCAGCCGGAAAACCATCAATATACCTCCCACTCGAGATCGTCAAAGAAGCAGACCTGAAGATTGGGCAAGAGGTTGCAGTGTACCTTGCAGACAAGAAGAAGATAATCATCGAAGCAGCCAAATGAAACCCTACCCACATTATTCTTCACCCCGCCTCACTTCGTCCAACCGCCCAACTCCGCGCCCACCTTTTCACCATACCAAGAACGGTTGAGGAAAACTTCCGAAGTGTGACCTTTTCTACCTGTGACCCCCCGGGCGTAGTTTTCTGGGGCTCACAGAAGACGCGTTTGCGGGAGCATCCTAACATGGAGCCGGACATGATATGTGATATTACTGCTTATCGGAACTAGCTTGGCAAAAACTGGGTAACCCAGATCCCTACCTTCGCTTAATTCGGCGTCGGCTTAAGCGCTTAAATCGATATCGGTTCTTCCGATTCATACTATTTCGGCAGAGACCATTTACCTAGGAGGACCAACCACCCTATTGATTTTAAGTTAAGACAACTTTACCTAGAGGAATACGGAGTATCCGCATACAGGGCACTGCCTTCTCCAATTACTTTCCCAAAAACCATGCATGAGCGGATCGAAAATTAGTCCATGTTCAGGGCAAATGATCCATCCATGCCATTCTCCAAGCAAGGTAACCACGACTCGGACAACGGTTTCTTGGATGTCATTATGTATTGCCATTTCAGATTTCACGTCAGTGATAATGAGAAAGGGATAGAAGCATTGAAGTATATTAGTGTGCCTTTTTTGATACATGTGTGCCCCAAGTTTTATCTAGGGACCTCCATGCGATTACAAATCATGTCTGCACAGAAGCTTAGACCATACCACGTTAGCACGAATACAGTTGTCGCGACAACTGGACTATTTTTCACCTTAGAGAAAGCTTTGTTATCTTCAGTAGGGCGATCTTGGCGGTGGCGACTAACCCGAACGAGATAGGAACTATCGCTAGACTTGCATAACGTGAAACCAGCCACGTAGCCCTTCTGCAACTAGCAAGCCCGCTCTGCCAGTGAATATCGGAGTAGGCAGGAGGAGGATCGTTGTTTACTGAATCGGTTATGCTGCTAGAACATCGTAGATAAAACGTTGGCGAGGTGATATTTTTCGTCAAGCGGACGGGACTTGGATAGGAATGCAGCTTATGAACAGATGGAGAGATCGTACGTTTCCTATTCGATGATTCACGAAAAGAGCTATCATCTAGCTGAAAGTAGTAGCGAGTAACATGAAGCTTAGAACTGAAACACGCCGCGCTCTCCTCTCCACATTATTTCTCTTTGGATTGCTTACTTGGCTCTACGTAGTTATTCTACAGGTGGCGGATTTAGTTTTGAACCTCGGCTTGATGAGCGCGCCCCTTACTCACATCACCTTTTTTCCGTTCAACCTGCGCGTCGATTTGACGGGTATGGTAGCGTTCGTAGTATCGGCGTTGGCCTTCTTCTTCCTACAATTGACACCCGGGCGCCGGAGGCGATGACCAAACCTCTGCGAATGCCGGAAGATGAAAGGCCCCGTCCTCATACACAAAGGTGCCCCAGAGCCCAGAGATACGCCCTATACGGCCTCCCAGCCGAGGCTGTAATAACGAAGAAATGGAGGCTCGTCGAATAACCTTGAAAAACACGCCTTTCATAATGCTACCGGACGATCCTGTTAACTCAACACAATGCACTCACTTGTTGCCATCGTTAAATGTAATTCAAGCTGAACTAAGCCTAAGGGTTCTGGGCGGATACCGCGCGATTGTCAACCCATTATGGTGAGAGACGCTTTGTCGTCAACTGGACGCTGGTTGGATAGGAATTAGAACCACCTAGCAAAGAAATCTACGTTTACTATTCCATGAGTAAACGATCTGTTAACTTGTTGGCTCATTGCTTTCACCGACCTCTCATGCCTAAAGGAGGCGGAAGGTGATGTTGAGTTATGCGGGCGGTCAAATCAGTTCAACAATACTACACGCCCCGCCCCGAGATTCTTCAGATGCTGGAGCAGTTCCGTCGAATGATGAATGACTGCGTAAGGATAGGGCTCGCTGAAAACGTGACCAGCCTCAAATCACTTTCCACGAAAACCTACCATCAACTCGTGACCTACGATGCCATGAGCTACTACAAACTCTGCGCAAGCAGCAGAGCCACGGGCATCCTACGGAACTACCGTAAGGCCAGAAGAAAGAATCCGGAAATAAAGGAGCCTTACGCACGACGCCCGCAATTGACAACCTGTTACGGTTTCAAGATTAGAGCGGAAGCAGGAGTGCTCTTGCTGCCATTCAAACCTAGGCAACCGTTACCCATCCCGTTAAGCGAGCATGTGCTACGCGTCCTCTCTGAACCTGGTATCCAAGTTCGTTCTGTCACATTGACGAACGAAGCGCTAAGCATTTCGTATGCGAAGGAGCTGGAATCAATTCAACCCCGCGGCCTAATTGCCATCGATCGAAACCTTGACAATTTGACGACGGCAGACTCAGACGGAGAGGTGACGAGGCAGAATTTAGCGAAGGCGACGGAAGTTAAAGCGATATACCGTGAGATTCGCTCGCATATGCAACGGAACGACCTACGCATAAGTCGAAGGGTAGCTGGAAAGTATGGTCGGAAACAACGAGAGAGAGTGAAGCAGATTCTACACCACGCCTCAAAACAAATTGTCGTGGACGCGAAACGCAGGCGGTTCGGAATAGTCATGGAGAAACTAACGGGGATAAGGAAGCTCTATCGTAAAGGCAACTGGCAGGGGAGAGGCTATCGCGGAATGATGAACAGTTGGAGTTTCCGTGAGCTTCAGCTCCAAATCGAATACAAAGCCCAGTGGGAAGGCATACCAGTCATCTACGTGAATCCGCATGGCACTTCGGTGAAGTGTTCGATATGTGGGTCAAGAATGAAACCCGAAGAGAACCGACAACTCAAGTGTCGTTCCTGCGGATTCACCGTGGACAGAGACGTAAACGCCGCTAGAAACATTCTGGCGAGAGGCGTGAGGTTCGCGCCAATCGCGCTTCCAGGTGAAGCAATGGTACAGGAATCCTCAGTAGGCAATCCTGAAAGTCGATGGAAGCGAGTTAACGAGTTGAGGCATCATGAACCGACAAGTTAACAGAACCCAATTGACCCCCAAGAGAGGAGACAGTGAAACATCAATGTACTAAAATCCGACGTCACTGTCTGTAATTTCTAGGCGAGATTTCCAGCCGAAGAGTTATATCAGGAATGGACCGCCCATCTTATATATAATTAAACCGTCATGAGGAAATTTGGCCCCGAAAACCAGCGAAATCGGAGCAAATTGAGTGGATAGGCTGCAATTGATTAGTCGGTGGAAAGGGTTTTTTCTTATCGGACTTTTCATCGTGGGGATTTTAGCAGTCGGGATTCCCGTCCAAGCTAGCTTTACCCTTGGCGACCTAACTGGAACTTATCCATACCATACTAATGATTTCGATCCACATGTCCCGGGCGTTATCGGCTACGTATGGCCCGGCAGCGGTCAATGCGCGTATGATGGATACCCGAACCAAGCTAACGATAATTGTTCACCCGGTTATCAGGCACCGTACCCGAACGGTAACCCGCCGGGGGCACCGAGCAATTCTTGGTATCAGCTTGAAGGGGACACGTATGCTCCCTTCGGTGCTATTCTCACGGGTACTCCAGGAGACTTGATCTTCGCGTTGAACGCAACAGCATGGTCCACGGCGGCGTGTCAGGCTTCCAATGGTGGAACTGGCTGTGCTCGGTTCAGTGGGAGGTGGCAGGGAGTAGATATCCTAATCCCTCCAGGCTGGAGTGTTCCCGGATCGCCCCAGGTTGTATCAACCATTACGAATGACTACTCTTCGATTGCTGTGGCGAGGATCAGCCCCAATGACCGGTATGCACCCGGTTGGACATTGGTTGAAGTTTTAGCTGACGCTGGCTTTGATTCATCAAACCCAAGCACAGCCACCACTCCATATTATGATCACCAAGGCATTGACTTCACGACCGCGGGAGAGTGGTATTACGTTCGAATCAACGGAGTACTCGCACCATCCGTTGCAGGACGATACTTCTTCAAGATCCTTCTCCTTGGCGGAACCCCGTCAATCTGCGGAGAAGAAGGAACGGGTACAGGAGCCGGGGCTCTTCCGGGGGGGAGTTGTTCAGAATTTATTCCAACTGAGAATTGGCCCGTAGTGCTGGTGAAGGGTGAGGTTGACCCAGCCATACTCACAGGCACAATCCGTTATGCAGGTTACAACTCAACCCTCTACGGCCAACCAATCCAAGAAGCCGGGAGGGTCTGGGCAAAGATGAGCATGCGCATCGACCCCTACACTGGTCAACGGAGACCGGACCTGCCAACAATTGACGCGATCGGTTACTTGAATGCCACAGCCGACGGCCACTATGAAGTTGAGGGCTTAGCGCCCGGTGTCTACGATCTCTACGCGGAATCTGCTGGATACCCACAGACCCTGTGCGCGAGCAGCGTAACCGTCCTAAAGGGTCAATCGTTACACTTCGACTGTTACCTTCAGCCGGGACCGGTGATTCATGGTAACGTGTTTACGAAGCACCAGTTCGGTGACGAACCTTGGCCTCTGGGAGACACAGGAACCCCGGGTGGAAACAACGGGGTGAAGGGCACCGGAGCCGACGTTAACGGTGAGTACATCAAAATTGAACTCTACGATGGCCCAACACTCAACAACATCCCCGCCCCAAGCGCGAACCTAGTGTCGTGGTCTCCTCTTCCATGCGTTGCTGGGGGGCAGGAGCTTTACACTGGTAGGTATACTGCGGGTGCCTGCAATGACCCGCGACTTGGGAGTGAGATAGCATTTCCGTGGCATGAATACACGCCAAGCAATGGCTATGGTGTTCATAACCCCGCAACGGCGGTGAATAACATCATACCCGGCGGCTACTACCAGGTATCTGCGGGTGACGGAGCGGGAAGTGGCGTTTATTTCGGAAACCTAATGCAAGACCCGCAGGGCGTTGGTCCACCACAACACTGGTTCGTGAACGGCGGCACAACGACCCCATTCCACTTTGAGTTTGGTGTGAAAGGGGAGTATGGTGCGCCTACGGATCTTGACGGCATGGTTCCACAGGTCTATGCGACCTGGGTTAACGGCCTCACACCGGGGCGATATTATGTGCGCGCGTGGGTCTTCCGTTACGTTCAAACAGCCCTGGACGGTTCCACCTTTCAAGAGTACTACTTTGATGTGACTCCGAACGAGTGGGCGGGCGACGTAACATTGCCACTTGACCTACGTCTCTCAAGCTGGGTCAACAAAACCGTCTACTTCCACGACACCGCACTCGATACAATTACAACCTCACCAATCGATACGGGCGCCGGCGTCATGTCCGGTGTATTGGTTGACGCTAACGGCAACGTCTGGTCCTACAACCAGACACTACTAGGTTATCGGGGCCTCTACACTTTCGGCGCCAAGTCTGGATGGGGCGCGGGAGCCTTTCGCTCTACCTCGACTCTGAGAACCAGGAACGACCTCGATAAGGCGAAACTGAACGCCCACGCAGTTGAGAATGGTCGAGCAAATATTCAGTTCTGGGGTTGGAACGACACGTGGGGTGGTGAGGACTATGGCATTCCGAGTGGCACTTACTCGCCACATGTCTACGTCCTCGGCTACTTGGAGCAGGGCCCCGTTGAACAGGTGTCCGTAACACTCAGTGGCAACCCGACAGATGTCAGCGACCACATGTACCGCGGCGTAGGCTTCAACATCACAGTCTACAGCATCGACTGGGAACGACCCCGAGTGAGCAGGAATTGGGTTTGGGGGAATCCAGTCGGCTACACGGTTACGGGAATACCCACGAGTGTAGGAAGCGATCCGAGCTTCGTCGGTGATCCACGACATGATCCCACGACCGGCGTATACATGGTCGGTGAAGAGATCGACATCGGCGTATACGCGAATGGTACCCTAATCGACTTCATAGGCGACGTCCCATCTAACCTGCAAGACACCGTGCTGACCAGCTGCCTCTTCCAGAACGATTCAAACTCCACCGTTCAAATGTGTGGAGGCGGATGGAACGCCCAATACCAGCAACCAGGCAGCGGCCTAGTGCCGTACCAAGGCAACTCAAATGACGCGTACTTCGGCCAAGAGTTGGGCGATCTCGGTTTTGTCGGTGGTTACACAGGAGGCATATCCTACTACACGACTCGAACAATATTGTTCGCTCCAGCCCATTGGAGCCCAACCACCCTACCGGACGGAGGAACATACGAACAAGCCGTCACAGGCTACCTCCCACTCTACCCCGCAGCAATCCCGAGCGGGGAATACAATTTGAGAGGGTACACTTACGGGTACATACAGGACAAAGAGTTCTCCGCCTACGCTGAACCCACGCAAGTAGCCGACATGAAAATCAACCTTGAAATCGGCGTTAACGTGAGCTTGGACATCCTGTTCAAGAAGGAGAGCATCATCACGCCAACCGACGCCAACATGTCCGCAAGGGTAAGGCTGTTCGATGATACGGGCACCTTGGTTGCCGAATGGATGTCAAGCGAAGGCACATACATAACTGGAAATGGATTCGCAAGAGCGGCTGACGGAACCGACCAATACCCGTTCGGCCCACTCCACCCCACCATCCCCGTACCCAAACCCCTCAACACCTACAACTACCTACCCGGAGGCGTGACGTTGCTGCATGTCTTAATGGCTGGGGTACCGCAGGTACCAGCCGCAGGCACCGACGATGGTGTCCTGGCCCGCGGCGCCCCTCAGGAAGTATACTTCAACGATCCATTATTCGCGACCACGATCTGCGGCTTCGAAATAGACTGCTACACAAGCCCAGGCACCGGAGTGGGCGTAGGTGTGCCAGGATATTTCCCGAACACTGGAATCTCGGCGGCGCCAGATTATACAGGCGGCTGGACGGCTGAAGTGGACTTCGTCCCATGGTACGCCAACAACACGAGCACAATGGAGCTAGCAAGCGGCGGCGTACAAGCACCAACCCAGGGCAGCACCTTCGCACAATACTACCCGCCAGTCAACGGCCTACTCATGGGCGAATCATACCACATCATCCCAGGTACAACAGCGACCTCAGGCATCAGCCTAACAGAAGACACCGCACTCAACCCCTCACTGATCGGCCACAGCCTCGCCGCCAACCACCTCGGCCCGTACTCGCAGGAGGGCGTCTGGCAAATCGCCGGCACCCACAACAGCGGTGAAGCAAGCGGCATATTCGAAGTAGACCTCAACGGCTTCGTGTCTGGGAATGTTCTTGCGTTCACGTGGAGTAACGAGTTCCGCACCCTCAGCTGGGGCGGAGTGAGCGTGACTGGCGCCAGCGGAGCCACACTAGGAACCTTCTACACGTATGATGGCGTCTACCAAGCCTACCTCCCCACAGGAACATACTCGTTCACCATCAGCGCACCAGGCTATGCGCCTCAAACCTGGTCCTACTCGGTCTCACCAGGCCAGACAGGGTCAGGTGCAAACGTCTACCTGGAACAGAGCAACGTACCCGTCCCCGAATTCAGCACAGTCACAATAGTCGCCTTCTCAGCGCTAGCAGCCAGCCTATACCTACTAAAACGCAAACGCAAGTAGAATCACAGATCGAACAGAGGCGCGAAAGCGCCCCCAACCCCTAGTTTCGTTAGTCGTTACTTTCGAACAAGATGAGAGAATCTCCTGTAGTCGTTGTGGTTTTCAGATTGTGCGGGCTACTAGGTTCTGTCAGCGTTGTGGTGCTGGTTTCGGGAGGGTGGTGTGTTCTTGTGGGCGCGAGTTGGGTTCCGGGGATAGGTTCTGTGACCGTTACGGGCGTGAGGTGTGAGAGGACTGGGGGGATGAGGTTTGTGGGGCAGACGTGTTACTTTGAAGTTCGCTTGTCCGCTTCTTTTACTAACCGAGAAATGGTTTCCCGAGCTTTTCTCAGCAACTCATCAGCCTGACGCGTATTATTGGTCATGTTTGATTCGATGGACCCAAGCCTTGTTTTTGTAGCCTGAAGCCCATCCCGTAACTGCTTATTCTCATTCCACAATTGGTCAGCCCTATTCATGAGTGCTTGGTGGCGATCGAGGAGTTTCTGGTTTTCATCGAGGAAGCCCTCGAACCCCTTTCTCTCAACCGTAACCCTATCTGACATAGGCGACAGGGCGGACAATCCATTGGTTGCACATGAGCCCTACGGTACGACGAGCCGCGACAGAAGGTTGCAGATTCCGCTGGAATGTGGTCCGAATATACGCCGGATTAGGTCAATATCAGCGGGAGTGACCGCCTTCAATGCCCGCATCGCAAGAAGGTAGGCGAGGAGCCCAACCAGAAGATAAACCGGGAGTAGAAATCGGCTGTAATACAGTAGCTGGAGGGCTTCCATTACCAAGGCCATACCCCCGCTGGCCAGGACGCTCTTCAGGATGGCTTTGAAATCCAGTCTGACAGTGATCTTTCGCCGCACGAAATACCATATTAGCAAGAGGCTGAGCACCATCGAGAGCGCGCGGGCAATCGAGGCGCCCAAGATTCCTAGCACCGGGATTGAGATTAATGCAAAGACGACGCTGAGAGGGAGGGGGAGTATAGAGGCTAGGGCTGAGAGCGTTGTCTCGTTCAAAACGATTAGGACAGGGCCAAGTGACAGTGCGACTATGCTAGCGATAGATCCAAGCGCCAGTACGGAAAGCGGGATAACGCCTCCTTGATACGCCCCACCAACAAGCAAGGTCAAGGCGGGCCTTGCAGCTGCGAGTAACGCGAACGCCAAAGGCATCGCAACAATCGACACATAACGAGACGCCGTCCTAATCGAATCCCCCAACACCTCAGGCCCTTTGGCTCCGTGCACCCCCGAGAAGACTGGAAGCAAAACCGAGCTGAAAACACCAATGAAACTGTTGTAAGCGTTAAAGGCAGTTACCGCGGCTCCATAAACTCCCAAGGCGGTGAGTGAAACTAACGGGATCAAGGTTAACTGATCAAAAGAGCCATACAGGAAATACGCGATGCTCGCAAAAAAAAGCGGACTGGAAAGTTTCAGAAGATATTTCGTGCTAAACCGAAAGACGGGCGGACCAAGTTTCCGCCATAAATATGCGAACATGTACACTGCCAAGACTGTATCAGAGATTACCCATGCCTCTACCAGCCCAACTAAGGAGGCGGTCTCATAAACGAACAAAACAACCATAAACGGCCTGACGATCGCGTAGATTCCGTTGATCAAAGCATAGTCTCTGAATTTGAGTAATCCGTAGAACGCCGCCGCCGCGATTGGACCAATGTTCGCGATGATATCAATCACAAAGAATATGCCGATGGCTGAGATTAGCGGCGAGTTTGGCAGGTTGGAAACGCCTGCAGGAAATTTCGAAAGTAGGAAGCCTGCCGCGACCAGGATAGACGCTAGCTCACTCAAGAGAAGGGACTTGTAGTAGACCGAAGCCGCACCTTCCTTCTTCCCTTGAGCTGCATTTTCCGCAACGAATTTCGTGACGACGCTTACCAGACCGAGACCCATAAGCGCCGATGCTCCGCTGTACGCCAGACTCAAGATCGTGAATATGCCCATCTCATCCACTGATATCAGGCGGGCGAAGAACGCGAAAGCTACAATTCGAGCAACGGATGAGACAATGTTCTGTAACCCGAGATAGGATACGCCCCTGGCAGCAGAAACCGCATTAGACCCCTCAGCCAAGTTGCACACTTCCGAACATACAGATGGGCAGTCGGTTTGATCATCAACGGTTAGGTATCGACTGACACAGGTGAATTACATAATCACGTATGTCCCTCTATATGAGATAGACCGATGCCATGTGACGATATGAGATGGCGTTCCATTTAGCGACCGGTGTTCTATGGTTCCGTTGATGGTTTTTGAGGGTGGCCGAGGCGACCTCGCAGGCGTTGAGCGTGTAATGCGTATGCTAACTATACCGTTTGAAATCCTCATAGACCGCTCCGATGAGCTTGAAGCGACTGCGGATGCCTTGATGTAACCCCCCCCAGAGTGCATGGTTAACCATCATGCGGAACGATTCAAGTAATGTTTCCACCGTCACGTTCATAATGGAAAGCTACGTCATTAACCGAGAACTCCGAAAGGTCTCCTACATGTATGCGTCTCTCATTTCACATTAAAATGAGAAGGACCCGTAAAACTAATCACCAAACGAAGACCTAGCAGTATCGCAGGTTGCGCCTTGAAGAAGAACCACTCCCCGACTCAGCCTGAGATTGGAAGCACCGAACAGCAAGTGTTGACTTACCTAGAGGAGAACAGGGGCATTACAGTTGATTCACTGTTCAAGGCGCTCGAAGCCAAACTGCCCGCACTAACCGAGGCAGAAATCACGGACTTGGTGTGGCGATTAGCTGAAGAAGATCGCGTGGACCTGGAAGATGTCCCACCTGCACTAAACTCAATGCGCGAATACATGAGGCTTTGGGATCGGAATCTCTGGTTTTACCTTTCAGTCGCCATATCTCTGCTGACGGGTCTCGCAGTCTTTGGGTTACCCACGGAGTCTCCGCTGGTTGTTGTTCGCTATATATTGGGTTCTGTGTTCGTGCTGTTTATTCCAGGTTATGTGACCGTGGAGGCTCTTTTTCCGAAAGGTCGAGAAATGGATGGAATCGAACGTTTCGCGCTGAGTGTCGGGTTGAGTCTGGCATTGGTACCTTTGATTGGGTTGCTTCTGAACTATACGCCATGGGGGATTAGGTTGACGCCGATCGTGCTCTCGCTGGTAGTCTTCACAGTCGGAGTTGCCGGTGTGGGTGCGGGTAGAAGGTTCAAACTTGCTCTAGAAAGATTTGAGCTGAAGAGGCCGTAGCATGAGAGTTGTCCTGATCGCCCCTGAATTCATTCCTAATTGGGGAGGGATAGGTACTTACTGCATTGAGCTAGCGCGCTATTTGTCAGTCCAGAACGATATAGAGCTTCATGTTGTAGCTCCACTGCGAAGAATGGGTTCCATTGAATATTCGAGGTCGAAGATTTTGGGATACTTCAGCGAGAGGATTCACGTGCATTTGTTGGGTAGCGCTGATGAGACATTCCTCTATAATGCAGGTTTTCAATTGAACATCTGGAGGTATCTACCGCAGATCCTGAAAGAACAGCGAATTGAGTTGATTCATTCGCAACACGCACACATGTCTGATATCCTCTTCCAGCTGTCCGCTAGCCACCACGTACCCTCCATCACAACTGTGCACAGCACAGTCAGGAACCAGTACGAGGGGATCAGAGCGACCCACCAAAGTTGGTCAGAGATGGACGCCTCAGAGAAGTATGAACTCCTGCTGTATCCTTGGCTAAGAGTCGCAGAAGAGTTCTATCTGAGAAGAAGCGATAACCTAATTCCAGTCTCAGAATGGACTAGAGACTATATTCGCACCAACTACTCGCTAGAATCCCGCACGAGTCAAGTTATTTACAATGGAGTTGACACTGAAAGATTCAGACCGCTAACGTCCTCAGACATACCATTTCTCGAGAAGATTGCAGAACCAATAATTCTTTATGCATCAAGACTCACGGTTGCGCGCGGTGCTCACCTCCTAGCTCGTGCGATTCCTCTAATCCTGAGCGAGAATAGAAAAGTCCATTTTGTATTTGCAGGAGCCGGAAACATAGAAGGGTTACATGAGACGCTGAGAAGTTGTCGCGTCCCGAGGGAGAATTATACATTGCTGGGTTATGTCGACTACGACGACTTGCCAGCACTGTATCGTAGTGCATACGCCTTTATCATGCCTTCATCTTGGGAGAATCTTCCATTCAAACTCCTCGAAGCTATGAGCTCCGGGGTTCCAGTTGTAACTACCAACGTAGGAGGAATTCCAGAAGTGGTACAAAACGGAATTAATGGTCTATTCACTTCGAGAAATGAGAACGATTTGGCTCAACGCATCGTTGAGCTGCTTGAGGACGAAGCCTTGTCAAAGAGGCTCGGTCGTAACGCGAGAAATACCGTCCAGGAGAAATTCAACTGGAACAAGACTGCAACCCAAACCAAAAAAGTCTATGAACACACTCTGGCACAGGATCATAGTTACTCGAAATTCGACAAGAGTTAGGAAAAACGTGAAAGCGAAGACACATCTACTGCATTTGTTCTAGCCCACTTTTCCATTAAGGCGTTTCATCCCCATATGGGGAATGCAAAACTCCATAAGCGCCTGAATGTAGGTGGAATCGATCAGTATGGCGTCTTCCGCGAATGTATTGTTCTATGGAATTGAATCACGGAACGCTCTGAGGGAAATGGTCTCACGAAACGGATCTTTGAGGTTTGCTCTGCTATCGAAATTGTGGCGGAGAAGTATTAGAAACGGCAGTTGGATCAAGTTGAGCTTGACAAGGAAAGCGCTTTATCGATGCGCTCTCTGGATTGCCAGAGTGAGGCGCTGCATCAGCAACACGAAATTAGTGGAACAGGTATTGCAGATAACCTGGCAGCTTCTTCACTACTGTCAGAGTAGCATCGGTATCGCAGGTAAAATGAAAGCTTTAACAGCACTAGAAAGGTTCGGAGAACCAGGCGGAGTCTTCAGTTGGGCTCCAAGAGTGCGAGGTTGGTTGCATGACCCACGATACCAGGCGTACCTTGGGTTATTAGAGATAAACAGGTAGAATGAATGGCGTCGTGGCCACATACGCGATCATCTCGAAGGCGACCAGAAGCGCAATGACTACAATGAGATTCCGCTTCTCGCGGGATGACAATGGCAACTCCTTCCAGCCGGGCAGCTCAAGCCTTCACGTTCGCTAGCGTAGCAATTCTCACTAAGCACGCCGAGAAAAGACTGTTACGAGAAATAGATGCCATGCTAGACAATTGCTTTAGCGAGGTTACCTATTTCCAATGTGTACAATGTGATCTGGCTGGAAGGAACGCGGATTGAACCTAGCGGGGCAGAAAGTCCTTGTGACAGGAGGAGCGGGATTCATTGGGTCGCATCTTGTCGACACACTAGTACGCGGAGGTGCCAACGTGACGGTTTTGGATGACCTCTCGACGGGTTCAAGAAGTAACCTAAACCCCGCGGCAACTTTTCAACACGCGAGCGTTATTGATGCGAATGCAGTACGAAACAGTCTGCGATCCGCGAGCCTTGTCTTTCATCTTGCTGCTGACGCGAGGACGAGAGAAAGCAGCATGGGCTGGCAAACCTCCTCCCATACTCTGGAAAACAATATTATGGGAACCTTGAACGTTCTTGAAGCCATCGTGGATCTGGGTCTCGAAGCAAAGGTGGTTTTTGCCTCCTCGGCGGCGGTCTATGGAGAACCGCTTTTCACGCCCGTGACCGAAGATCATCCAACGAACCCGATATCTCCTTATGGGATATCCAAGCTTGCAGCAGAAAAGCTCGCTATTGCTTACTTCAAAGAATTCGGAATTGATGCTGTTGCTATCAGAATCTTTAACACGTATGGGCCCAGACAGCCAAGGTATGTAATTTACGAACTGCTGAGGAAGCTACGAACTAGTCCAACTCGATTGCAGGTGCTCGGAACTCCAATCACAGTACGAGATTATTGCTATGTGTCAGACATGGTGGATGCACTAATACTTGCTTCGACAAAAGGGGTTGGAGGAGAAGTCTACAACGTTTCGGGTGAGAGCCCTGTCAACATTGGGCATTTGGTTGAGCTTATTCTGGCCGAGCTTGGCCTAACCAATAAGGTCGATGTGCAATATACTGGGCATTACTGGAAAGGCGACATACGGAGGATGATCGGAGATATCTCAAAGATCAAGAAACTTGGATTCTTACCCAAGACACCTATCGAAGAAGGGTTGAAGCAGATGCTCGAATCATCATGGTGGAAATCTGATTTACATTAAGATATTTGATTCTGTCGAAACTGATGCTCTGAGAGTGGAATCATGAAGGTGTGTTTCTTGGTTTCGACGTACGAGCCGGACACGACAGGAGGCCAAGGTGAGGTGGTTTTCAGGCTTCAGAAGAGCTTGCAGGAACTCTCGGTGGACGCATACGTCTTCACATCTGGATCCCGTGTCCCAGGATATCTTCACACGATGAGAACTGGATCCGGCAAGCGCTTTTTCTATGCAGTTAGCGCGGTCTACGTGAATTGGTTTAGAAAAATGGATTTTGATGTAATTAACGTCCATCAAGAGAGTGGCCTAAGTGTGATCCCTCTTTTGGTGGCTAGCAGGTGCCGTGCGAAGATTGTGACTACACTTCATACATCTTATCTGTCAGAATCGAGGTCCCTAAGCAGGCTCACGGGTTTCCGACCAGAGCAGGCGGCACCGACTCTTGATGAGTACTTTGTGAAATACCTGCTTACTCCAATCAAGGTCTTCGGGACATCTCTCGACTGCGCCCTCTCTGACAAGATCGTTGCCGTGTGCGCCAAGACGAGAGAAGAGTGCAAACTGGACTACGGGATTCCTGAAGAGAAGATGACGGTGATCTACAACGGAGTGAATTTGATCGAGTTCAACCCGCAGATCACGAGAAGCAAAATCAGAAGCGAGTACTCGCTTGATGACAAGCCGGTTATCTTGTCGGTCGGTTGTGGAACGATTAGGAAGGGAATACCGTATTTGCTTCGGTCGGTGAGGGATGTGAAGGCCCAAATTCCTGATGTGAGGTTGATCGTAACCGGTCCTACGAGCTACAAGCAGCAAATGCTCTCGATTACCCGAGATCTAGGGATCCAGGAGAATGTGATCTTTTCGGGAAAAGTTCCACGGGAGGAGCTCCCATTTTACTACTCTGCCTGTGACATCGTTGCTGTGCCCTCTCTTCAGGAGGGTTTCCCTATCGTTGTATTGGAGGCAATGGCGAGCGGTAAACCAGTCGTGGCATCACGCGTGGGAGGCATCCCTGAAGCTATCGAACCAGGCAAGACTGGAATTCTAGTTGACGCAGGCAACAGTAACCAGTTGGGACGGGCCTTGATAACGCTCCTAAATGACCAAGACTTGCGAAGAAGGATGGGGCGGGAAGCAAGATTGGTAGCCGAAACGCGATTCGATTGGGAAAGAATTGCACAAAGATATATCGACGAATTTGATAGCCTCTTGTGAATCACGTCGAAGATTATCCGCCATGAAATTCGGAAATGAATGCCATCCTGTTTGCGTGCGGCGTGGCATATGACAGATCTCTTGGAGTAGGTTCTTTGTATGACCAGAATAGGGCTCATCTGTTTTGTTGGAATCGACGGATCGGGAAAAACCACAATTGCAAAATCGGTGGTTAATGACATGGAACGACTCGGCATTCGTTGCCGTTACGTTTGGTCTAGAGGCACCCCGAAGGTCTTCATGCCTCTGATCATCTTTGCAAAGAGGTTTATTCTGA
>Ga0181527_1001072_pt1 | contig 29265 bp, 24 predicted proteins | sample PEATcosm2014_Bin_30_FD_119762 | JGI IMG/M metagenome (GOLD analysis project Ga0181527, IMG submission 119762) | Peatland microbial communities from MTU Mesocosm Facility, Houghton, MI, USA - PEATcosm2014_Bin06_60_metaG | ecosystem: Environmental > Terrestrial > Soil > Wetlands > Peat | place...
AACGATAGCGTGGACCTTCACACCAAGGACACCATCAAGGGCGGCGACTTCTACGGCAATCCCGAGCTGGTGAGGGTACTGACCGAAGGGGCCACACCGGCGCTGAACTGGATGATCGACGACGGTGGGCTCAAGCTGCGCAACGTCGTTAACCGCACCGGAGGCCACACCGCGTACCGGACACACACCTGCGTTGAAGGGGTTGGCCGCGGCTACACAGAGGCGTTGAAAAAGATCGGCGAGGGCCGCAGCGCGAAAATACGCCTGCGCACCGAGGTCACGTGGATCTGGCGGGCGGATACGAAAGGACCAGTCCTCGGTGTCGAAGTGAAGGAGGGCGGCACGCAGAAGAATGTCAGGATCAAACGCGCCTTGATCCTCGCCTCCGGGGGGTTCAGCAGGAACATCAAGATGCGCCAGGATTTCAATCCCGATATCGTCCCCGAGCTCAACTGCACCAATCATATGGGTGCTACCGGCGAGATAATCCGCTATGCCCAGGCCATCGGCTCCGACGCATTGCAGATGTGTTTCATCCAGTTGTATCCCTATGCGGAGCCGACGAAGGGCACGTTGGATTCCCCTGCCGTGTATCCCTTCCGTGGGCCCGGCTTCGGCATTGTCTATGTAGACCGGAAAGGCAAGCGTTTTGTAAGTGAACTGGAGCGCCGCGATGTCGTTTCCCGTGCGGAGATCGCAACGGGAACAAAGCCCACCTACTCCATATTCCACCAGAAGATGATCGCCAAGATGGGGACCATGGAGGAGGTCGAGAAGGGCATGGCCCGGGGGCGCTTTGTGAAGGCGGACAGTATCGCCGAGCTGGCCGGGAAGATCGATGTCCCTGCCGATGCCCTTGTGGATACGATCAAGAAGCACAACCAGTACCTCAAGGACAAGAGGGATCCCGAGTTCAACAAGCCCATCGCCGATGCCATGATGATAATGGATGAAGGGCCTTACTACGCCATAGCCCAGTGGCCCGCAGTCCACTACACCATGGGAGGCTTACGGGTCAACAAGATGTCCCAGGTGATTGACATCTGGGGAGTTCCGATCCCGCGCCTCTACGCCGCAGGTGAGGTGACCGGCGGGGTCCACGGGGACAATCGCCTGGGTGGAAACGCCACTGCCGAATGCGTCGTTTTCGGGCGCATCGCAGGGACGAATGCCGCCAAGGAAAACGTTTGACGAAAGATATCAGGGGGGCGGTGCAGGAGCAATTGCACCGCCCCCCTGATACCCGGGAAGACCCAGGGCCGGTTTTGCAGTCTTGACCGTAAGTTGATCATGTGGCAGAGAGCAATGGGGATTCGTTCGTTGGCAACGAAATGTGAGGTGGGCATGAATCGGCATTTTCAGTCGGGACTTCCCGTCGTTTTTTTTGCTCTTATCACTGTCTCATGTATCAGCTTGCTCTTATACTTCACCGTAACCTGGGCGGATGCTGCCGGACCGAAGCGCCTCGCAAACGCGCAGCCGGGAGATTGTGCGGCATGCCATGGCGGCGGCAAACAGGTTATCCCGGCAAGCCACCAAGAAACAAAGGGAATGAATCTGAAAGATTGCATGGTATGTCACGAGAAGGATGAGGTTTCCTTGAAGTCGAAGATGCCCACGAGCCATGTGCACATGCTCTCGCGTATTTCATGCCAGAAGTGTCACGGCGAAAAGACCCCGTTTTCCCAGGTGGACATGAAGGCCTGCATTACCTGTCACAGTATCGACGGCCTAGCAAAGGCCCCTGCCAAGGAAGTAAACAAGCCGAATCCGCACAATTCACATTATGGGACCGATGTCGACTGCTCTGTTTGCCATCACCAGCACGCGAAGTCGGAGTTCATGTGCGCACAGTGCCATGCTTTTAGCAACGTAACACCCTCGCCCCTAGCCCCGCTGAATTTTTCGTCCAAGGCCCCGGAAGAGAAGCCCGACGCACCCTAGGTTTGCACTCGGATGCCACTTGTACTCTTCACTATTTCTGATGGTCCTTAGCTTGACGCTTTCAGGAAGAAAGCCAGTCTCGGACATGGAACGCACGCCATGCAGAATACTCCGGAGAGGAGCCTTTTTGGCGTGCATGCCGAGCCGGATCACCTTCCGCGGTTGCCGGCCGGCGAAGGCAAGGACGGCAGCAGGACAGCATTTTCGATTGCAATGCCCATGTCCAGTAGGGCGGAACACACCCATAGGACGGTGTCGGCCGCTCTTTGTGCATCCCGCATAAACTGGTGTGAGCTCAGGTTCCAGGGAGGTTCTCTAGGAAGCCGGAGAGCTCTGGCGTAACAAACAGTCGTGCGCCATGAATGTGCCGCACGTTTACATAGTGCAGTACTTGCCGGTCGAGAACGAGAGATATGCATGTATATGAAATGCACCACGTCATGGCGCACTCACCAATTGAAAGGCGCAAGCCGGCGGTCACCCGAAGCCTGATGGGTCGACCCATCCGGTACAGCCGCTCTACCGTTGTGGCAAGTAAACGCTATCGCAGCGGAGAGTGCACCAGATAAAAGACAGCAAAGATTGCGACCAGCGTCAGAAGTGCAACGGAGACATGTTTAATCCATCGATACGCCCAGTAATTCTCCCCATAATAACTGGATGTATCACGTCTTCTCACGACAAATCCCCGCCAGTCGCACTCCTCGCACCGGTACGCCTTTCTGCCAAGGGCCTTAAGGATGCGCTCGGCGTAATCTTTGGTACGACTTCGTCGTACTCGGTTCGCCCGGCATTTCGGGCATGTGAAATTGGCCATAAATAATCCGCTACAAGTTTGTACCACTTGTTGTGTTGAATTGCAAACTAAATTGAACGAAGGCAAAAACAATTTTGTCGGGTCTTTCATTGTAGCATATCCTGCCGTTCGTCCCAAAAGACAATGGGGTCAGGGCAGCGACGGGAACGGCCTAAATAAGTAAATAACTCCGACCCCTGGAAAGCAAAAGGGGGCAGACTACATTTTCCGTCCGTGCTCGCTTTCTTCGCTCCGCCACATGCGTTACTCATAGCCACCAGCAATGTTGTATTGCAAGAAAAAACATTCAATCGCGCACTTTCAGGAAGTACTTCTTGACGGCTTCCCATGGCCCATCGTTATTTTTTCACTTTCTGTCACCCTTGGTTGTCGCTCCTCCTTGTCGCTTTGACAGGAGAGCAGGAAACAGGGACAATATTATGACCCGGCGGTCAATTTTGATAGGTTGGAAAGATGACATAGCCCGAGCCGTTTCAGCCGGTTTCCAGAGGACTCGTGAACCGGCGTCCGCTCTTTGACAACTGAGCCGCAACGGCTGTTCGGAGGGCGGCGACACCCCGTCCCCGGTCGCTCGTTCTCTCGGCGTGGGCGAGGCGATCAAACCAACTTGACCTCGTCACATGGAGGGGCCGCGCCGGAGCGTACACAGGCGGGGCAGCCAGCTCCATGGGCGGGGCGCCCGGCTCCGTAGTGCCTTACCGGGCCGCCACTTGCCGGGCCGCCACTTGCCGGGTCGCAAACGCTGAGGATGTTGCGGTCCCGCAGTCGAGCGCATCAGGCGCAAAAGACGTCCGGCCCCAAATACCCCCCCTGAAACTGTCAACTTTTGTAAACCCGCCTTCTGAAAGGCTTGTGAGAGTTGGGAATCAGGAAGGGGCTGTTGAGACGGTTGATGAGAAATCCGTGCTGAAAAGAGTAAAAGGAGGGTAAAACTCAGAAAATAATGGGAAAAAGGACCGTTTTTGCGGTAATATTAGGATACTGTCAGGTAGTGCGAAAGGAGGAGTTTCATGGATGTGGTGACGGAAGCTTATCGTGATGGAGTATTCAGCCTAACCTTGAACAGACCGGAGAAGAAGAATGCCATGAGCCTCGAGCTTCTGGAGACCCTTTACCGCGCGCTCAAGAATGCCGAGACTAAAGGGGCATCAATTATCGTCATCCGGGGGGCCGGGAAGACCTTTTGCTCAGGCGGTGACGTGATCGAGTTCAGGGACAGTGCGGAGCCGGCCGTTCAGGTGGACGGCATGGCTGACTTTCTCAACAGGAGTATCAACCTCGTACGGAATATCCCTGCCATCGTCATAGCCGTGATCGAGGGTCTCGCCGTAGGGGCCGGCATGAGCCTCGCCCTTGCGTGCGACCTCACCCTTGCAGAAGCAAAGGCAGTGATGAATATGGGGTACCGGAGGATAGGGCTGACCCCGGATGGCGGTGGAAGCATCTTCCTGCCGCGCCTTGTGGGTATGAAGCGCTTCAACGAACTCTATTTTCTGTCACGGAACGTGACGATGGAAGAGGCAAAAGAGATGGGACTCGTCAATTTCGTGGTCGACGAAGGGGATCTCGAAGAGGAGCTGGCTACGCTCATCGAGGAGCTGAAGGCCTTGCCAATGGAAACGACCCGAAAAGTGAAAGAACTGGTCAACTTTTCCCTCCTGTCGGGACTGGGGTCCCATCTGGACAGGGAGAGACTCTATGTGTCGCAGTTTTCCGCCGAGACGCCATTCCAGGAGAGGCTCAAAAAGCTCTTCAAGAAGGGTTAGCCGAGGTCGCTTAAGGTTTCAGAATTCGGTATGGTGGGGGAAAGCATGAAAGGGAACGAACAGGCATCGCCCCCCTGGGGCAGATGGGTTGTGCTGGACGACGACGGCGCTTTCAAGGTGAAGCGGATAGAGGTCTTGCCGGGTAAGCGCCTGAGTTATCAGAAGCACTTCAAGAGGGAAGAGCACTGGTACATCGTGAAGGGGCGGGCGCGGGTGACAAGGGACGGACAGGACCACTTGCTCGGAGAGGGCGCGTGCATCAGCATAGGCAGGGAGGCGCTTCACAGGATCGAGAATGTGGGAAGCGACCTGCTGGTGTTCATAGAGATCCAAAAGGGGGAGTATTTCGGGGAGGATGATATTGTCCGCATCGAAGACGACTTCGGCCGGGCCGCATACTAGGAAGAGCCTGTTTCGGCATCCGAGCGGGCTTTGTTGACGAGCTGGATGATTACCTGAATGCAGGCGGGGAAGCCGGCGGCGCGTGAGTCAATGGAGAGATGATAGTGTCTCGCGTCCGCCCATTCCGTCCGGAGCATGTCCCTGACGAATTTCGTTCTCCTTCGGTCCGATTCCTCTACCAGGGCTCGTGCCTCCCGGACGTCGGTCATGTTCCTGACTTTCATTATCCTCCCTATCCGAAACTCCCTGGGGGCGTGGACAAAGACATGGGTGGCTCCCGGCCGGTTTTTGAGCACATGAAACCCGCCTCTGCCTAGTATGACCGCATTATATCTGTCCACAATCTCGTTGATGATCCTGCTTTCCGCCGCAAAGAGGTCCCTGTCGTAAACCGGGCGTTCCTTCGGGATGTAGGCCGTTTCCGGCGCTCCCAAAGAGAATACCCGGATGATATTGTCGATCAGGCCTGAAGACTTTTCCTCATGTGCTTCCAGAAGCCTCTGGTCGCTGCCGAGATGTGTTGCTGCACGCCGGAGGATCTCCCTGTCCACGAACATGAACCCCAGCGCTTTCGCCACCTGATAGGCGATGTAGGTGCCCCCGCTCCCTATCTGCCTGGATACCGTTATTGCAAAAGCGTGTTGCTCCATATGCTCTTCTCCTTCCGCGTGAGTCATTCTCCTTACGTGCATCGCTCCCCGGGGCCGATACGGGCAGAGTATAACTTTTGGCACAGACGCGTTCTTTTTTATTGACATTTCCGGTCATCTGCACTATACAGTAATGTAATCGGAAAAATTGCAGTTGAGGGCAGGGGCGCGGCAAAAGACCGGATGCCTCCGGGTGTTTGTCGAGGCCCGTCCGGCTTGGCTTCAGGGCGTTGGTTCTGTATGAGAATTATTTATACGAATCTTAAAGAAAATGACGCCGGAGTAAAGAGGAGCATCAGACAGTTCCGGGTGGAGTTCGACGGAACAGGCGGACGGCCGGCTGCTGACGCACCTTCAGCGACGCCGGCCCTTGCGTTACCCGATGAAAGAAGTGACGCGGAGAGGCTCCAAAGTGCGCGGACCCCGGAGGCCGCAGACGCATTGTATCAGCAACAAATAACCCCGCCTGATGAAGGCATGGGCGGCTTCAGAAGCATTTTCATCAAGAAATTCGTGGATACCCAGACGGTTGTCCGTGCCGGAAAGAAGGGAAGGGTCAGCATCACCGTCTGATACCACGTCGCGTATCTTCGCCCCATCTTTGTTGGCGCATCAAAGCGCTGTCCTCTCAGGCAGGAGGTCCCTTTTTCTCCCGTCGTGTCAGGGCGCGGCGTAAAATGTCCCGTATCTCTCTTTTTGAGACCGGCTTCATGACAAGCTCCCGGATGCCGGCCTTTTGAATTTCCTCCTCCGAGAGGACCTCACTGTAGCCGGTACAAAGAATGACCGGCACATCAGCCCTTTTTTCGATGATCTTCTTCGCCAGGGCCATTCCCGTCATATCGGGCATTGTCTGGTCGGTGATTATCATATCGAACCGCTGGGGCTCTTTATCGAAAATCTTCAGAGCGTCGACGCTGCTCACGCTCGCAACTACGGCATATCCCAACCGTTCGAGCATGGCCTTTTCCGCCTCGACTATGTCAGGCTCATCATCGACAAGGAGGATTCTTCCGTGTTCCCGGCTCGTTGATTCGTCTCCCGGTTCTTTCGGCGTGCTTGGCGGTTCGTCGACAAGAGGAAGTAAGACATGGAAAACGCTTCCTTTTCCCAATTCGCTTTTGACCTCGATAGTGCCTCCGTGGTCTTCTACGATACCGTGGACCACGGAGAGCCCGAGCCCGGTCCCTTCGCCCGTTCCTTTTGTGGTGAAGAATGGGTCGAATATCCTTTCCATCGTTGCGTCGTTCATACCGGTACCGTTGTCCGTCACCGATATCTTCACGTAGGCCCCTTGACCCATGTCCGGCCTGGTTTGGTCCTCGTGGAGTCCTGGATCAGCGCGTGACACGTCTATCTGCAGCAGGCCCCCGGTTTCCCGCATTGCATAGGCTGCGTTCATGACAAGGTTCATAAGCACCTGTTGGATCTGGGTGGGATCGGAGCGCACTATCAAGGTCTCGGGCGAGACGTTATGCCGGATCTCGATGGTTGAAGGGATAGAGGCACGCAGGAGCCTTATCGTCTCCTCCATGATAGGGCCGATCGCAGCCGGTTTATGAGAGTATTCCCCCCTCCGGCTGAACGTCAGGATCTGTCGCACAAGGTCCCTGCCCCTGACGGCGGCCTTTAAGACGTGTTCAAGAAAGCGCTTTTCCGGCCGGCCTGCAAGGTCACCGAGGGCCAATTCCGTAAACCCCATGATGGCGGCGAGAATATTATTGAAATCGTGGGCTATCCCGCCGGAAAGTGTCCCGATGGCTTCCATCTTCTGTGCCTGCTGAAGCTGCTGCTCGACCCTCTTTTGCTCTGTCATGTCAATGAGAATGCCCCTGACGCCGACGACATCGCCGTTGTCGAGGACCGGTGAAAAATAGACGGTCACAGGGAAACGGTTTCCGTTTTTCCTCCGGGCCATGCCGTCGACGCGCGCGGCGCACCGGTCTTTCATGCTTTTCTCCATGGCGTCCCCGATTGCAGCCTTGTCGTCCTCACTGATGAGCTGGAGGAAATCGACGCGTCCCGGGACTTCTTCTCCGGTAAAGCCAAAGGCCCGGACAGCCTCTCTGTTTACAAAGGTCAGCCGCCCTGACCGGTCCGTCTCAAAAATCGTCTGGGGCAAAAATTCGGTAAGGTCCTGGTATTTGCGCTTGCTTGTCTCGAGTGACCGGTATGAGACCTTCAATTGCCCGCCCATTGCGTTAAAGGTAGTCGCGAGTCCGGCGATTTCAGAGGGGCCCTCCAGGACCACCCTGTGGTCGAAATCGCCTTTGGCGATGACACGAGCCCCGTCCTGCAGCGTTTCGAATGAACGTACAATAATGCTGTAGAGGTTGTAGAAGGTCAGAAGCACTGTGCCGATGAGCATCACCATGAGGGAGAGGACGATCTGGAAAGCCCTGTGCTGAACCGCAAGGATCGCGTCATTGCTTGCCTGGACCAGCAGTCCTCCGTCGTAGACCATTCCCTGGGTTTTTGCCAGGAGCTGGGCTGCCAGCCTTTCCTCCGATTCGGTATAGAGCTCCTTTCTTTGCCCTGAAGCCTGGCTATCCAGCGAGCGATATATGAGGATAAGATTGAAGATGGGTTTGAGGCCGCCATTCGTCTTTGTCAACTGGTCCAGAAGGAGTTTTTCTTTCTCGCCTCTCAAGGATGCCTTGCTGATCAGCAACGCCAGGGAATTGCGCCTGTCCCACCATTGAGCCTCGGTGCTTTCCTCCTGCTGCCGCGATACGAAGGCGCGGGCCAGTACGTTAAGGTCGCCTGCCCCTTTGACGATCCGATCGGCAATGAGACCCCCCTCCGTGGCTTGTTCAATTTCCCTTGCCATAAGAACGAGAGTAGTGATCATTGTCATTGCGAGGACAATGAGCACTGAAGCGCTTATCTTCAGCCTGGTCTTGATGCTCATAGGCTCCTTTCCCGACTGACCCACCACCGGCATGAGCCGGTGGGTTGGTACGGGCTGAGCGGGCCTCGCGGCCCGAGTGAAACGCTAATGGATGATGCTCACTGCGTCCGGATTCACCTTCTCGAGTCCGTCAAGGCACATGAGGGCATAATAGTTCGGTATCCCCGGATAGGCGACCCACCCCCTTTTTTTGATCCATCGCCCCTCGTCCTCCATGTGGATGAGGAGGTCCTGGGTGAGACAGACTTTGGGACTGCTTCGCGCCCAGGTCCAGGCCATATACGCGTCATTGTAACGGAAGTGCCTCTGGATGATCCCTTTCGATTCTGCCGGGTTGGTCTCGGTAAATCGCTCAGCGTCCACCAGCGCCCTCAGTAACTTTTCGACGGCAGCCGCATGAGCGCCCGTAAAAGACCTGGTCGAGATCAGGAGCACATAGTAATCCTGCCCACCCTGGCCTTCCCAGACGATCGCATTCTTGCCCAAAGCGGTTTTTAGCTTGTACGCGTACGGGTCCCAGAGCATGGCGGCATCGATGTTTTTACTCAGAATGCCGGATGCCGCATCCGATGGCCTTATGTTGACCATCTGCACTTCGCTGTCCAATATGCCGCTGAAGGCAAGGAATGTAGCAAGGAAAAATTCGCACGTCGTCCCGCGCAAGACGCCTATTGTCTTGCCCTTGAGGTCGGCCGGAGATTCGATTCCCCGATCCCGCCTTGCGATGAGTTGGATATTGTTCGAGAGCGCAATTGAGCTGATAGCCTGCAGATCGTTTCTGTTGAAGCCCTCACGGACAAGGGCGAACTCCGACGTGGCCGCAATATCGAGCAACCCCGCTTCAAGATCGTCCATCACATAAGAACCGGCTTCATACTCCTTGATGGATACGTCGACGCCGTACTTTGAAAAAAGACCCAATTCGGAGGCGATGTGCACGAGCACGGCATTGTCGGTCGTCACGATGCCGAGGGCGACCTTCTCAGGGGGAGGCGGAGGGTGACGGTGGTATCGGAAGTACGTTCCGACAGACGCAGCAATCAGTGCCGCAAGGAGGATAAGGCAGAGCATGAGCGGATACCTGCCTTTCGACCTGTCCGGATTACGGACGGCATTGCGGAAAAACATTGTTGTGCACCGGTCCCTGCATGACTATTTTAACGTACCTCCGTGCATATGTAAAGACGCTATTGTGCAACAATGGTCCTGCCGTGGTCAGCATATGCGCCTCAGACGCCGCCGCTCACTGACGTTGACACTCCTGCCTGGAGCGAATATATTTCTCGTATGGATAGAGAAAGCATAATCGTGCGCTGCCCGCAATGCGGGGCGAAGAACCGCATCCCGGCGAACAGGTGGGGCGACAATAAGGCCGTGTGCGGCCGCTGTAAGTCTCCGCTACCCCCTTCCGGACTCTTTCCGGACAGGCCGGTCTCGATATCGGACGATACCTTCGCTGGTGAAGTCCTCGGTTTTGAGGGGCCGGTGCTGGTCGAATTCTTCTCACCCCGGTGTGGCCATTGCCAGAGGCTCGCGCCGGTCCTGGATGAACTGGCGTCGGTCTATGCGGGTCGCGTGAAGTTTGCCACGCTTAACATTGATCAGGGTCACATGATCGCTTCCCAGCAGGGCGTCGACGGGACGCCCACCCTCTTTTTCTATAAGCGCGGCAGGCTCGTCGACCGTGTGGTTGGCGCCGTGCCCAGGCCGGAGCTGGTGAGGCATCTGGATAGTCTCACAAGCTGACGCGCATCGGTCCGCCCCATCTGCCTTACAAGCCCATGTTGGAAAGGATGTAGGCAATTGAGTTCACTATCCTGACCAGTTCCTCGTGGGTGCTCTCGAAACCTTCGATGGAGGAAGTCAGCCCCTTGATCGAGAGGTGCACCAACTGCTCGTTCCTCTGGCCTCTGGTTGCCTCGTGTGCCGATACCTGGGTAAAGCCCGTGATGCTTTCCGCCTCCTCCGGATGGGTTTTTGACAGGTCGAGCACTTCGGTTTCCAGCGTCGAGAGGAGCTTTAGAAGCTCCTGCTTATCTTTTTTCCCCATAGAATCAGCATTCGTGATCTTCTTTTCTATGCTTTCTATCGTCGTCCTGATCATTCCTCACTCCTCACACTTTTTATTTTTGTCTACTCTCCTCACGCACGCGGGACGGGACCTCAAAACGCTCCGAGGGGCCGGCAGATGGTGAAGTCAAAGGGCTCAGCCACGAGCCTTTCGTACAAGGGGCCGATTGTCCCGCTCGCAAGGGCGAGTGGCGTAGCGATAATGCTCATGCCCGTGCCGATGACGAGGCCGACGAAGCTGAGAGGCCGCACGAATAACATGTCCATGATCATGGCTTCTTCGCTTGGCGGCGGGACAGGCGCCTCCTGGTACGGTGTGCCTTTCGTTTCCATCATATACGTGCTTTCGCTTTCGTCCGCCCCGTAGAGAGACGGCATTGCACACAAAAGGAGCAAAAGAGCGGTGAGACCGGCTAATCCTCTTCTCATGGGAAACCTCCTTGTCTTATTTCTTCCTAAAAATGAGCTCGATACGGGTATCGTCCAAAGCCCATGCGTACGCATCCGTCGTCATTGCACCATGTCCGGCCTCGGCAGCACACGCGCCAGTTCCCTCTTGAAGCTCCCGATATCCCTGAAATGCATGGCGTTCCAGCCCTGTGCCGCCGCTGTTTTCACATTGTTTTCATTATCGTCGATAAACTGAATCTCTTCGGGCTTCCTGTGAAGTCTTACCGCCACATCATGAAAAAGGGAGGGATCCCGTTTGCTCTTCCCGAGATGATAGGAGTTGAGCACGCGGTCGAAGTGGCGGGAAAAACGGGTGGCATTCTCTATCTCATCGAGCCAGTCCGTCTGGTCGCTTAGTATGCCGACCTGAAGGCCATGCGTCCAAAGCCGATCCGCCTCATCGAGCATATCCGGTCGTAGGATGAAGCGTGAGATAATCTCCTCTCGAAGGTCCACATCCGCGCTTTGAACGCCCGTGGTCCGCCGGACCGCGTCCCAGTATGCGCGCTCCGGCGTATGGCCCGTGATGTAGCCGGTCTCATAGATGAGCTCGCGGGCAACAACAAAGAACCGTTCGGGATCGAGTCGGTTCCTGGCTCCTATGGCGCACAGGCCCTCCTTGAAGCCCTCTTCGGCAATAACGCCGCCGAAGTCGAATATGATGGACGTGATCATAAAAGTATTATAACACCGGGCGGGCCGAAAGGAAGAGGGAGAGATGTCCCCGCGGTGCGTCAAGCGCAAAAACGGTCATTTGTTGCCATTTTTCGTGCCGGATGCGGGGGCCGTCAGGGAGTGAATAGCTCTGCTAATCCGATTTTCGTGGGTATTCACCTTTAAGCCCAATGCCGTGCAGCGCCATGCCCACAGTCGCATCGGCCAGGTGGTCAATTTCGTCCTTTTTCTTGTAGCTAAACCAGAAGGTCATCCACGTCATCATGCCCAACATCTGAAGGGCGGCCCAGGAGGGCCTGAGTTCTTTGCCGATCCTGCCTGTGGACTGCAGCTCGGATATGGTATCACGGAGAAGCAGGTAAAACCGCTTCCACTCCTGTCTGATTTCTAAAAAATACTTATCCTTAATCATTAAAGACTCGTGAAGTATAAAACGAAGCTCCGCGTGGGAGCAAATCATCCTCGTGTACTCCCTGATCATGGTTTCCAGCCGCGTGCCCGGCTCTTCTATCAGGCTGATTTCTTTCAGGTAGGGATGGAGGATCTCCTCGATAGCCCGCATATGAACAGAGAACAGAAGATGATTTTTGCTTTGGAAGTAGTGGTAAAGAGTGGGTTTTGTCAGCTTTGCGGCCAGGCAGATATCATTGGTCGAGGTACGGTCAAAGCCTTTTGTCATAAAAAGCTTTATCGCCTTCTGCATAATGTCCGTCCTCTTCTTTTGAGGATCCGATCTCGTTTTATTGTGAGCTGCCACACAAACTCCTTTCTACATTCAAGATAGAGGCAATATACTAGTAAGTATATAAGTAAAGCTCATTATTATCAACAGCGATTTTTGTGCCGCTTTAAGCGCCACTTCAATATAAGAATCCTTGCGCCACCTGGAAAATAGGTAATCAACAAATCTCTGCCTTATCTCTACAAAAAGATGGAAGAAAAAGCTTGACATTCTGAAGGACCATACTGTACTGTGATATTTACTGGTCGGTACCATATTAAACGCAGAGGTCAGTGAATCATGGGAGCCATCGGTAGATAAGAGAGAACATTGAGGGTGATCCGGCGCAGCATGAACGGTTTGCGCTGCCAATCGGGCTTACCGGGCGCAGAAAGCGGGAAACAACACGACACGAGGTGAGAGGAAGCAGGACATCAAGAAAGAGAGCGGCAACATAAGGCGGCAGGGTTGCAACTTTTCATGATTCGAACGGAGGGAGAATGAGCATCAAGGACGAATTGGAACAGATTGTCGAGAAGAAGAATGTGAGAGACGCCGCAGAAGACCTTGTCCGATATTCGCGTGACCTGAGTCTTAATCCCCCTGGAATGCCCGAGGTCATTGTGAGGCCCGAGACCTCGCAACAGGTTGCAGCGGTCGTGAGATGGGCCGGCACGAATAATGTACCGGTGGTACCGGTCAGCTCGAGCACGCATTTCCATGGATGCACCATACCGAAGCAGGGGGGCGTAATTCTCGATATGGTCAATATGAACAGAATTCTGGAGATTGATGAATACAACCGTAAAGTGTGTATCGAGGCGGGGGTTACATGGAGGCAGCTCACCGAGGAGTTGGACAAGCGGGATATGCGGGTAATTATGCCCCTTCTGCCCCACCCGGAGCGATCAGTGCTGACCGATTGGCTGGAGAGGGAAGTTCCCACCAATACGGTCTACGATTATGGCGAACCCATGCAGAGTCTGGAGGTTGTCTGGCCTACCGGAGAAATCTTCAGAGCCGGTTCCGCAAGCGTCAACGGTTATCCGGACTCTAAGTCGAAGGGGACAAATCCTTCGGGTCCGGGGCTTGATTTCTATCGTTTTGTTCAGGGCGCCCAGGGAACCATGGGCGTCGTGACCTGGACCAATCTTAAGATTGAGTCAAAACCGAAGATAGATAATATCCTCTTTGCCGCGATAGACGATCTCGGCAGGGCCCAGGATTTTCTGTACAGGATCCTTCCGAGACGAATAGGACAGGAAGTAGTGCTCCTCAATAATGTCGACCTTGCAACAATTCTTACCGATAAATGGCCCGATGATTTTGAAAAACTGCGGGCCGCACTACCTGCCTGGACACTTATCATTGTGATCAGCGGTCTCCTGCGGCGTCCGGAAGAGAAGGTTGCCTACGAGATGGAGTTTCTCGGTGAAGTCATACGTAACGAGTTTAAAGACATCGCCCTTACAGACAACCTGCCCGGTTTCCCAGGCATCGGAAAGAAGCTGCTGTCTCTGCTGAGGAAGCCCTGGCCAAAGGAAGTATACTGGAAAAATCAGTGGAAGGGGGCCGCACACAGCCTCTTCTTTATTGCCAAACCATCCGCCACGCCTCTCTACAAGAGCATTGTCGAAGAGATTGCCGAGGCGTATGGATATGCCCTTGAGGGCCTGGGTATGTACATTCAGCCCATTGAGCACAACAGGGCTTGCCATATGGAGTTCAACTTCTTTTACGATCCGGAATGCGCCTCAGAGAAGGCATTGATTAAATCATTGAGCTGCGAGGCGGCTAAAGAGCTTCTCAACAGCGGTGCTTTTTTTACCAGACCATACGGCGATCTGGCCGCAATCAACTACGAACGGGCCGGGGGCTATGCGTCGGCACTCAAACGGATAAAAAAACTCTTTGACCCGAACAACATAATGAACCCCGGTAATTTGTGCTTCTAAGGAGGATAAAGTGGCGAACGATCGCTATGATACACCAAAAAAGAAAGTGAGTTTTGAGGTAAGGGATCTCAACAATTTTGTTTACGATATGAGTCGTTGTATCAAGTGCAAGGGCTGCTATTGGGTAGAGCACACGTACATGCCCGGTATCAAATATACCACACGATGCCCTAGCGGCACCTGGAATGAATTCGACTCCTATCAGGCGGCGGGAAAGGTGAGAATCGGTCTCGCCGTGGCAGAGGGAAAATTCGATTGGACCCCGAAGCTTCTGGAAGTCATTTACGCGGACCCTCTCTGCGGGGCCTGTGATGTAGGCTGCAAAAGAAACCTCGACCTTGAGATAGGGCTATCGTTGGAGGCGCTGCGTATAAAGGCCGTAAAGGACGGTGCAGGTCCCATGCCGGCCCACAAGAAGATAGCCCGGAACATCGCCGACACCCACAACCGGTTCGGAGCACCTCACGACAGCAGAAAAAAGTGGATCGACAAAGGCATCGGTGTTGCGGAGAAGGCCGATGTGCTCTATTTCGGCGGTTGCTCAGCCTCATATACCAACAATGAAATAGCCCAGGCCACGGGAAAGGTCCTGAATGCTTCCGGCACCCCCTTTATGGTCATGAAGGACGAATGGTGTTGCGGGAATGTACTCTATTCGGTAGGCATGATCGATGAGGCCACGGAGATAGCGAAGAGGAATATTGAAGCGGTCAAGGCCTCAGGCGCTAAAACACTCCTTACATCTTGTGCCGAATGCTACAGAACGTGGAAGGTAGACTACCCGAAGATGCTCGATATCGCCACGGCCGACCTTGGCTTTGACGTGATACATCTCCTTGAGTTCGCCGATGACGCCATAAGAAACGGCAGCGTGAAACCGGTCAGGAACGTTGATCTCAGGCTTACCTACCATGACGCATGCAGTGTCAGCAGGCTCTGTGACGCGTGGAGACCGTGGAAAGGCGAGCGGGGCTGGATGGGCACTATCGAGCCCAGATATAAGAGGCGGCGCGGCGCTGAAGGTCTCTATGGTCAGCCACGGAATATTCTCGGCGCCATACCCGGCCTGACCGTTGTCGAGATGCCGCGCATTCGTGAAAACGCCTTCTGTTGCGGTGCCGGAAGAGGCACAAAGGAGGCCTTTCCCGATCTTGCCCGTTTTTCCGCAAATCAACGCCTCGAAGAGGTACGGGAAGTGGGAGCTGAGGCCCTTGTTTCGGCCTGCCCGTTCTGTAAGAACAATTTTTCCCAGGCAGTAAAAGCTCACGGTGAAGAAGTGAAGGTAATGGATATCGCTGAAGTTATCCTTGCTTCGCTATAAAGGAGGCATATTGTGGCTATAAGGAAAGAAGCGTATAAAGCATTGGAATCTGTTGTCGGTTCGGAGTTTATCACGGACGACCCGATTCTCTGTGAGGGATATCGCTCGGGTCCGGGCGGCTATGAATCGGCCACCGGCTATGAACGGGTCATGACGATGCCTCCCGGCGCCGTTATCCTGCCGAGGACAACGGAAGATGTGCAGAAGATTGTCAAGATATGCAATCGCTACAAAGTGGCGTATGTACCATATTCCACGGGATTTTACGGTCCACGCTCCCATTGTCATGTGAAAAACGAGCTGCTCATCGACATGAAGCGCATGAGAGATTTTGAACTGGACGATAAGCACTGGTACGCCGCAGTCCAGCCCGGCGTTACCTACTCGCCGCTGCAGGCGGAATGTCTCAAACGGGGCGGGTATGTCGTCGTCGGCGGCGGTGGCGCCCAGGTATCGGTTGTTGCCAATATGATCTGTGACGGCTGGTCTCCTCTGAGCCTCAGGATCGGTTTTCCTCACCGCCGCATTCTCGGCGTGGAGGTGGTGCTCCCTGACGGTGAGATCTTAAGAATGGGTTCTCTGGCGGTTCACGACGACGCCTTCTGGGGTGAAGGTATCGGGCCCGACCTGAGAGGTATGCTGCGCGGCTACACAGGCGTGCTGGGCTGCCTCGGCATTGTCACGAAGCTGGCCCTTAAGATATTGCCCTTTCAGCCTGAAGAGCTCAAGCCGACCGGTATTTCCCCCAACACCGGTCTTGCCCTTCCTGTAAATAGAGTAAAATGGCTCAACTTTCAGGTGCCGAGCAAAGAGGCTGAAACTCAGGTTATGTATGAGATCGGCAAAGCTGAGATCGCAGGCGCCGTCACCAAAGTGCCTCTATTCTGGCGCGCTATCGCAAAAACAGAGGGGAAAGAAGAGTTCTGGGACGAATGGGGTAAGGAGAGTGAGGAGACCATCAAGAACTTTCACATCGTTCGCGTTCTTCTCATCGGGTTTACCTCGGAAGCGCAGATGCGCTATGACGAGGCCGTCTTAAACGACATCGTGAAAGAAGTGGGCGGTGTCCAGAGGCCAACCAAACCGATAGACCAGTCCTGGATTAAGAACGCAGATTCCGCGGGTATGTGGCTCATGTGCGGTGCGTATGTATCGGTGGACTACATTATCGAGAGTATTCCCCATGCGGATACACACGGTCCTACCTACGCGAAACTGAAGGCCCGCTATACACCGCCGTTCATGCCCGATTACGGTGATCCGGGGTGGACCATGGTCTGCGAGGCCGGTCATCAGGGATATTCGGAATATCTCGTCTACTGGGACCCCGACGAGGACACTAATCCGGTTGATCAATTCTACGTGGAAACGTCCAAGATGAACATTAAGGATAGGTACTATACGTCCCTCTTGGGTTCTCACCAGCCCCTTTACCTCACAGGGCCGAAGTATGGTCCGAACTATCACGAGTGGCTGCTAAAGATAAAAGGTGAATTCGATCCTGCATGGATATGCCATCCTCCTGTTCCACTCGCCCATGACGAGTTCGTCGAACGGGCCGAATGGATGAAGTCCACGAAGGACTGGGAGACGCCTGACGAGCTTCCCATGCCGAAGTGGTAAAAACGGGGATGGACCAGGGCGTGGACACATAAAAACAAGGAGATGGAAAATGGAAGCTTTCCCCTGGTGGTCGGAAGACCACAGAAGACTGGCGACAGAAATAAAGATATTTGTGGAAGAGGTGATGCCCCGGGATGCGGAGACCCGCTGGAAGCGTGAATTCCCGTGGGATATTTTCGAAAAGGTAGCAGAGAGGGGATACACGGGGGTGGCGGTCCCGAAGGAATACGGCGGAATGGGGCTGGGTGCGACGGGGGCGTGCATCGTCGTGGAACAATTCGGTCGTATGCCCGGGCCGGGTAGAATCCTTGTGGGAAATATGATAGGGGGCCTCAGACAGATCATAGAATTCGGCTCCGAGGAACAGAAAAGCCGTTTTCTCCCCAGGATTGCAAAGGGTGAGATGGGGGCTGTGGTCATCACCGAGCCCGTGGCAGGCACCGACGCCGCCGCCATAGCGGTGACGGCAAGACGGGATGGAGACAGGTACGTTCTCAACGGAAAGAAACGCTTTATCGTCTCGGCAGGTACTGCACGCCGGTATTTCGTGTACGCAAGAACAAGCGATAACCCCGATGAAGTGGCAAAGCACCGTCATCTTAGCGCATTTGTGGTCGAGAGAGGAGCGCCGGGCTTCAGCGTAGAGAAAATAAATGAGATTATAGGGTTTGAGAATGTCCAGAACGGGGTCCTCGATTTCGACGATGTGCCTGTCCCCCTCGCAAACCGGATCGGAGAAGAGGGAGATGGATGGAAGATCATGACGGCGGGACTCAATTTTGAGAGAACCCTGATCTGTGCTATGACCCTGGGCTGGCAGGCAGAGTTGTTAAGAAATGCCGTGCCCTATGCCCAGAGGAGAGTCCAGTTTGGGAAACCTACCATCGACATCCCCGCCAATCAGACAAAGATCGCGGACCTCATCACAAGGCTCAGGCTGACGAGGATTGCCGCCTATTATACGGCATATCTCTGGGACCTGGGATTGGATATCACCCTGGAGTCAAATTCAACAAAGGTGTTCTGCGCTGAGAGCGCACAAAAGTCGAGCCTCGATGCCATTCAGGTAATAGGCGGCGACGGTGTGACGCCCTTTTATCCGCTCCAGGCTTTCATGCAGGTCGCCAAGGTTGAGAACATCGCAGGAGGCACCATGGAGGCGTGCAGGCAGGTTATCTTCAAGAGCGGTCTCAAGCTCATGGCAGACGACCTCACCATGCCGCGCCGGGTCATCCACAAAGAACTGGGTGTGCCGGTGCCTGCTGCAGGACCGGTTGAGAAACAGTCCGGTGTAAACGAGGAAAAGATCCTTGCCCTATTAGCAGAGGACTATCGTATAAACCCAGGGCTCTACATGGCGCGAGAGGACGTCGCAGCGCAGTTTACGGCGGATGACGTCACAATAGACAAAGCCCTTGTCGCACTCGAGCAACAAGGTCTCGCCAAGATATACCGTACCAAGAGGGGCATAGGGCTGATCAAGGCCACCTATGAGGGCCTGAAAAAAGCACATCCGAAGGAATACTACCGGTGGTTCCCGGAATGGGCACGCGAAGACCGGAGGTTTTGAAATCGGAGAGGACGGAGTGATATTTGAGGGTGCCGGGTGTGAGGTCAATGGCATGCCGCGGCGGAAGGGTCGTCCGGGGGGTTCTTAAGGAAAAGGCTGACGTGGTGAAGCAGATGGTTGATACTATCTCAGGGAGGTAAATGTCTGATGATCAAGGTCAAGGTGCTGCAGGAATTGAATCGCTACAAGCTTGGTACCTGCGCGGAAATGGTATACCGGAACGCCCTCTTTTATCCGGATCACGAGTGCCTTGTCTTCGGCGATACGCGGATGACCTTCAGCGCCTTTAATGAGAGGGTCAACCGGTTGGTTAACGCCTTGATGACCATGGGCTTCAAAAAAGGGGATGTTATCGGCATCCTGTCGTGGAACAGCGGTAAATATCTCGAGATCTCGGCCGCGGCCATGAAGGGTGGTTTCATTGTCTCCCCGTTTAACGCGAGGCTCAACGAGCAGGAGCTTACCTACCTCATAAACTACTCCCGGGCGAAGGCGCTTTTTGTGGGCGAAGAACATATGGGTATGGCCAAAACCTTGAGGGGAGTGGGCATCTGCGCTGAAGAGTACATATCCATGGACGGCCACGACGATGAGATGACTTCTTACGATGAGTTCTTGAGCAAGGGATCCCCGGGCGAACCGAGTGTACCCATAGACGAGGACGACCCTCTTATGATCATCTACACGAGCGGCACGACCGGCCTGCCCCGGGGCGCCCTTTACAGCCACCGGAGATTCATGGGGGACATGAAGACCTACGTCCTGATGACGGGGATTCAGCCCGAGAGCAAGTTTCTCATGATCATGCCTTTGTTCCATATCGGTGGAACAAAGGTGATGTGGAGCTACTTCTATGTTGCGGGAAGCATCGTTGTGCTGCCGACCTTCGATTCCAAAACGACTCTGGCGACTATCGAAAAGGAGAAAGCGACCGACATTCACATCGTTCCCACCCATCTTTCCGCGTTCCTTGCCCTTCCGAACTTCAAGAACCATGATCTGTCGAGCATGAAGAGGATGTGGTACGCAGGCTCGCCCATGCCCCAGGAAATGCTGAAGCAGGGCCTTGATTTGTGGGGATCCATCTTTATACAGGGTTACGGAAGCACGGAGACGGGACCCAATGTCTGCTGCCTGCGTAATGAGGAGCACAAGGTTGCCGGCCTGTCTCAGGAGGAGCGGAAGAGGCTTATGTCGTGCGGGAGGCCGAACCTGGGTGTGCACGTACGGATCGTGAATCAATCAGGCGACGATGCGGACCCTTATGAACCGGGGGAGATAATAGTAAAAGGTAATACGATGGTGGCACTCTGGCAGAAACCTGAGGAGACGGCCGAGTACATGGACGGCGATGGTTTCGTGTATACAGGTGACATAGCCTATTATGATGAGAAGGGATACATTTATATCGTGGACCGGAAAAACGATATGATCATAACGGGCGGGGAGAATGTATTTCCCCGCGAGGTGGAGGAAGTCCTTTACGGACATCCGGCAATACGGGAAGCGGCTGTGATCGGCGTGCCCGACGAGCACTGGGTCGAAAGGGTGCACGCGGTGGTGGCCGTGAAGGAAGGGAAAGAGGTCACGGAAAAGGAGCTGATTTCGTTTTGCAGGGACAGGCTGGCAAAGTATAAGGCCCCGAAGACGGTTGAATTTATAGATTCACTCCCGAAGAATCCGGCAGGAAAGATATTGAAGAGGGAACTGCGGGAGAAATACCACAAAGCATAGGACCAGGTTAGGTTCTTCTATGCTTAGGCTGCGAACGCCGCCGGAAGAAGATGAGTGGAAAGCCGTATTCGGGTAACGCTTCAATGTGCCGAAGGCGCACAAACTGAACGTAGGTTTGCCCCCTAATGCTGTTCCTATCTTTTTATCATAAGACAAGCCCATGCTCTGGGTGGGTTTTGATCATTTGACTCAAAGTGGCTTGCAGTTAATGAAAGAATTTCAAAAATAGGCTCAACTGCAACAACTATATCTTTTGCCGACCGTCTTGGAGGACCGGCAAGCGGATCAGGACCCCGAAGAGGTTCATCGGTACTTCCAACAATAGCAAACCACAGTCCAGCTTCGCCTAAATGATATGCTACCTTTTCCGCAAATGTTTTTCGTTCATTATCAGAATCGTATGAGTGAAAACATCCACGATCAAATATGAAATTAAATGGAAGACCGGGAACATCTCTGTCAAAAAAGTCAAGTAATAGAAACGTACAGTTAACGTTGTTTTTTGACGCATTTTCTTTGGCTTTTCGTAAAGCAATTTCGGAAACATCAACTCCTGTTACCACAAATTCATGCTGGGCAAGCCACATTGAGTTATGGCCGGAACCACAACCAACATCAAGTGCTTTACATTTCTCAATCGGTCTTTTATTGACAATATCTACAAGATTAAAATCAGGTCTTCCGGGATCCCAGGGCGTAATTTTTGCCTTGTACTGCTCTTTGTAGTGCTTTTGTTTTGAGGTATCCATAACAGTCCCTCCCCATTAAATCCACCAATGATCATCTTATTGTAGTCTATCACTTGACGGGGGTTTTAGACAGTCTCTGCCGGTACAGGCTCGAACTGTTGTTCTGTGTGGTCGGGATAGAATGTACAGTGGTTTCTTAGGCACTCCCTATTCAGGTAGGTCACCCATGTCCCCGACGTTGTGGCAAGGTGGACCTTGGGGACATAGCATCCCACAGGTATCTTTTGCTTGACATTCAGCCTTGCTTGTCCTACCTTCCCCTTGAGGCTGGTAGTTATGCAAATTTAAAAAGGGGGACGCCATGGATCAGAATCGAAGAAACTTTCTGAAAGGGGCCGGTGCCGTCGCTGCCATCGCAGCGATGGGGGGAGTGACCGCAGGACACGCCGAGGCCAAAGTTGGGCGCGGGCATAAGCGTGGGGCGGCGAGCGGGCTGATCTTGTTGAATATGTGCCGCGACAAGGAATACCGGCTCGGCGTCAAGACGGAGAAGGGCGTTCTGGACGTGCAACAGGCTGCGAAGCTGCTTCGTATGCATGCCCCCGCCACGATGGACGACCTGCTTCAGAACGAGGAAGGCCCGAGCCTGAATGCCCTGGTTGCTGCCGCCCTCAAGTCCGGCTCCGCACGAAAAGCCTTTCTGAGGGAAGAGGCCATCGAATACGGACCGGTTGTGACACGTCCGGAAAAGATAATCTGCGTAGGCCTCAACTACCGGCGACACGCTGCGGAAGTAGGAGCGCCCATCCCGAAGCAGCCCGTGCTTTTCAACAAGTACAACACAGCGCTGAACTCTCACAATGGGACCATCAAATTGCCGGTCGAGCTTGCGAAGAAATTCGATTATGAAGCCGAGCTCGTGATGGTCATGGGGCGTAAAGCCAAAAACGTAAGCGAAGCCGAGGCGCTTTCATACGTGGCGGGTTATTGTACCGGCAACGATTTTACCGCGCGCGATCTGCAATTGGAAACAGGCGGCCAATGGCTGCTCGGCAAGACCCCGGACAAGTTCGCCCCTCTGGGGCCTTATCTGGTTACAGCGGACCAGGTCGATCCGGACAAGTTGAAGATCGAGCTCCGGGCCAACGGCGAAACACGCCAATCCTCGAACACGAGTGATATGATTTTCAGCAGTGGGCAAATAATCAGCTTTATTTCTCGCTACATTACCCTGAAACCCGGCGACATCATTTTCACGGGCACCCCGGAGGGTGTGATCGCCGGCAAGCCCAAGGACCAGCAGGTGTGGCTCAAGCCCGGTGATAAAATCGCCTGCAGCGTGGAGAAGCTCGGCGAGCTCAAGTTCGAATTGGTCTGACGCGGACGTAAGGGGGTATCTAAGGCCGGGAGACCCGCTCACGTTCTTCGAGGGCGGCAGCCAAGACGCTTTGATTTGATTGACAGCGAAGGAAGGACAGCAAAAGGGGAGTTGACATGACAGGGACGGATGATTTGTACGAGAAACGCCATAAGGCTAAAAAGTCGTCATCACACAAACGGGAGGACGTACACGTGACACAAGAGACTGACCCACCACCCTTTCGGCACTGAATATAGTTGTTGTAATCTTGCGGCATTTCACTGATAATGGAGGATAAGGAGATGGCAGTCGGAAAGGCTGACGCACTGGTCGGGTGAATGAGAATGTACAGAAGGAAACAATGTCCTTACCGTCCACATTCAGCAGTGCTTTGTGGTAAAGGAGTAGTATGGATCTGAGGGACTTTATAGGGATATGCGAGAAAGAAGGGCAGTTGAAGAGGATCGCGACCGAGGTAGACTGGGACCTGGAACTTTCGCATGTGTCAAAGATCGTTGAAGGGCGAGGTGGACCGGCGCTGTTGTTTGAAAAGGTAAAGGGGTATGCGAGCCCGGTTTTCACCGGAGCCTTTGCGACCCCCCGGAGACTTGGCTTGCTTCTCGAGAAGGATACGCATTTGTCCATGGTAGAGCTCACGCAGGAATGGATGAAACGTGCTAATCAGAAACTGATCCAGCCGAAGGAACAGGAAGACGGGCCGATCTTCGAAAACATTCTGAGCGGGGACGATGTTGATATCTTTATGTTCCCCTCACCGCGGTTTTACGAACTGGACGGCGGCCGCTATTTCGGCACGACAGTTTTTCTGGTCGTCGAGGACCCCGAGACCGGCGGCATAAACCTCGGGACGTACCGCATGCAGGTCCTGGATAGTAAAACGGTCGGCGTGCAGATGCTGAAGGGGAAGAGGGGCGACAGGATATTGGAGAAGTACCGGAAAGCAGGCAAGAAGATGCCTGCATGTGCCGTTATCGGAGGTGATCCCCTGCTCCTTCTCGCGGGAAGCGCCATGGTGGCCAAGACGAGCGAGTACGAGGTGGCGGGGGCTCTACGCGGCAGGCCGGTTGACATTGTGAGAGGCAAACTGACCGGACTACCGATTCCCGCATTCTCAGAGATTGTGCTGGAAGGGGAGATCGATCCCAACGACCTGCGACCGGAAGGTCCGTTCGGAGAATTCACGGGCTATTACACTGACGAGCTGATCAGGCCGATTCCCAAGCCTGCCCTTCAAGTGAAGCAGATTTACCACAGGAATAACCCGATCCTCTGGGAGACGAGCGCAGGGAAACCCGTCACCGACAACCATATGCTCCTCTCGTTCATGCAGAACGCAATGTTGTGGGTTGAGCTTGCCAGGATGCAGATCCCGGGCATCAAGTCCGTCTATATGCCACCCGAAGCCGCGGGCCGCTTCTGGTCAATAGTGTCCATTGAGCAGATGTATCCCGGTCACGCAGAACAGGTGGGTGCAGCAGTTGCCGCGACTAATACCGCTTCCTATTGCTGCAAGGGTATAATTATCGTCGATCACGATATTGCCGCAGATGATCTGCCCCGCGTGTGGTGGGCCCTCGGTACCCGGTTCAATCCGGCCCGCGGCACCCAGATTCTCAACAGGGGGAGATCCACACCCCTCGATCCTGCCCTCGATCCCGCTGGCGATAAGCTCCTCACGTCACGAATCATCTTAAATGCGACCATACCTTTCGAATGGAAAGACAAGCCGACAGAGGTTAAACTGTCAGAGCACATTCTCAGTAAGGTCAGGCAGCGGTGGGCGGAGTACGGAATTGACTGAAAACTTCTTCTCCCTTGCCCTTTAGCTTCCCCGGCAAAATCATCACAAAGGAGGTTTCATCGTGGTAAGAGTGAGAAAAGAAGATAGTTTAAGACGTACCGGATTCTCCGTGATGGCAATTGCGGTCTTAGTAGTAGTAACGGTCATGATCTCCACTTCGATGGCCCAGGAAAAACAGGAAACGAAGCTACCTCTCATGCCTGGGGGTAAGTTGAGTGTCGAAAGCATGTTTTTTGACGGGGGACAGTATTTCCAATCAACCACAAACGAGGTTAAGGTCGACAGGCCAGCCGACCAGGTTTGGAGAGTGTTAACGGACAACGGTATGGCGAACTGGCATAAATTTTTCCCCGGAGGCGCTGGTTTTAAGAGGATTAAAGGGGGGCCGCAGCCTGAGATTCGGGTGGGCGACGTCTTGAGTGAAACCCTCACACGTGAGGGGCCGCCACGTGAGTATCACTATACCGTGACGGGTGTGTCCCCGGGTCGATTGCTGGCTATAGAGGGCCACGTGGTCCTTAAAGGCGTAGTAAATCCAAAGGGACGCTGGATCGCTGTCTGGACGTTTTTCCCGGAGCCTGATGGCGGCACAAGGGTGGTCAGGTATTTTAATGCGTTGTCTGCCGCAAAACCGACATACACTCTACTAGCCTCGGACCCGGATCTAATGCAAAAGATGATGGAAAAGTTCAAGGGGATTGTAGAGTCCGAGTTGCCAAAAAAGTAAGATCGGGCAGCCTTTCAGAAAGGTCTGAACGGCTTAAGGCAGCCAATGAGGAGCTACCTTAAGAATTCGTTATCCGTGCGGAATGTAAGAAACAGATATGGGGCACCAGACCGATATCGCCTTTCGGCATTTGGCGGTCTGGTGCCCCATATCACTAAAGAAGTAAATAGTATGAAGAATCAAAGTAGTAAGTTTCGGCGGTAATCTTCAATTCCCTCTCAAGAAGAGTGTCAACGAGTGGCAGGTGAACTGCGTAAGGTCATTTTTTGCGGCCGGAGGAAGTTTCGATGATAGTACCACCCCCTGACAGGTGGCTGCCACCTACGTTGGGTGGTTGCTCGGGCAAAAATGGCATAGGCGGGGCGCCCGGCTCCATGTTGCTTTGCTGGGCCGCCACCTGCTGGGCCGCACCAGCCTCCATATTTCCCTGCTGGGCCGCACCGCGCTCCTCGGCGATGGCGCAGGTGGCAAGGCATGAAATTAACCCGGCCGCCCCCCATAAGGCTATTGCCCGGTCCCGATATAATCTGCTACACTTCTCCATGCTTTCGGTTGGTGGGACGTGTTGATACGCCGTGTCCTTTCCCCCTATCTTGAGGTATACCGCAGCCCCCGCATGGTGCTCATGGTGGTGCTCGGGTTCTCATCGGGCCTTCCGGTAGCCCTTACCGGGGGCACTCTCCAGGTCTGGATGGCCAAGACGGGCATCGATCTCCATACCATAGGCATCTTTTCCCTCGTCGGCGTGCCGTATGCGCTCAAGTTCCTCTGGTCGCCCTTGATGGACCGCTTTGTGCCGCCCTGGCTCGGCAGAAGGCGCGGATGGATCATACTGGTCCAGCTTGTCCTGTTCATCGGCATCGCCGGTATGGGCTTCAGCTCACCTGCCCGCGCCCTCGCTGCAATTGCCGGGCTCGCCTTCTTCGTTGCTTTCACCTCGGCGTCCCAGGACATTGTTATTGACGCATACCGGACCGACCTTCTGCGTGAGGAAGAGCGCGGGGCAGGAACGGCCGCCTTCATCGTTGGCTGGCGGATCGGCGTGCTGGTTTCCGGCGCTCTTGCCCTTGTCCTCTCGGACCGCATTGGGTGGCAGAGCACGTACCTGCTCATGGCCGGCTTCATGGTTGTGGGGATCGTGGGCGCCGTATTCGCGCCGGAGCCGGATACTCTGGTGACCGCTCCGAAGAGCATGCGCGAAGCGGTGTGGGGGCCTCTCGAGGACTTTTTTTCCCGCCCATCGGCATGGATGCTGCTCCTGGCGATCGTCCTCTATAAGCTGGGCGATGCCTACGCGGGGACCATGACCTCGGTTTTCCTCATCAAGCTCGGTTTTTCGGCAAGCGATGTGGGGAAGATCAATAAAGGACTGGGCCTTGTCTCGCTCCTCACCGGGGCGGCTATCGGCGGCTCCCTCATGGTGCGGCTCGGTCTTTTTCGATCGCTCCTCTTCTTTGGGGTGCTTCAGTTCGTTTCAAACCTGTCGTTTACGGCCCTTGCGTGGATCGGCAAGAGCTACGCCGCAATGGCCTTCGCAGTGGGCTTTGAAAACCTGAGCAGCGGTATGGGTACCGCCGCCTTTGTGGCCTTTCTCATGAGTCTGTGCAACAAGCGCTACACGGCTACCCAGTATGCCCTGCTCTCCTCGCTTGCTTCCCTCGGCCGTGTCTTTATCGCCCCCACGTCCGGCTACGTGGTGGAATCTATCGGGTGGGCCGGTTTTTTTTGCCTCGCCGCGATCACGGGGCTCCCCGGTCTTCTGCTTGTCTGGCGCCTGCGCCCTGATATTGTCAGGATGGCCGGGCAGCAGATGCAGCGGACGCGCAGTTAATGGGGCTCAGCGCGCAGTTAATGGGGCTCAGCGCGCAGTTAATGGGGCTCAGCGCCCCCTCCACCGGCAGAGCCGGATGGAGCCTTCCCCCTCATAAATGCTTTTAATGGGGCTCAGCGCCCGCTCGACGGGCAAAGTCCGTCGAGCTTCCCCGCTCATAAATGCGCTTCCCCCCTCAACCTCGCTTCGTGCAGTTAATGGGGCTCAGCGCCCCCTCCACCGGCAGAGCCGGATGGAGCCTTCCCCCTCACCCTCGCTTCGCTCGTAGCCCGGGGCCTGAGCACCACTATCCCCGGCTTTCCTTCGATATAGGGCTTGAAGTCCTGGTCGATCACCTTTTGTGCTAGCGAAGACGCATGGCGCAGCAGGATGTGGTTTTCTCGCCTGATGCAGATGCCCACATGGGAGACGTCAAGCCCCTCGGCCGGCGCATATATGCCGATGTAGTCGCCTGTCCTCAACCCGTCCAGCGCCTGCTCGTCGAGCCTGTCGGCGGGTATGAAAACGATCTTTCGCTCGACCGGTGGTATCCCCGGCAGAATCGATCCGCCGTCGCCCTTCCTGTTGAGGGTTTTTACCACGGCCGCTGCCTTTTCGCGTCCTATCTCGCCTGTCACGTCTTGCACCCTGACCGACGCGGCCCAGTCGGTAAAAAAATGGTGCCGCGCCTCGTACGCAACCGTACCCGACTTGTACCGCAGCCTCCTCAGGTGACGCCGGAATTCTGAAAAAGTGCGCGATAAGCGCATAGATTCCACATAATCGAGGTAGGTGAAGCAATCGACTGCCTGGAGATTAATGACAAATACCTCGGGTACATCGGGCGAGCCGATGAGCGTCGATTCTCCGTAAGGCACGCCCAGGAAACGGCCGGAAATAAAGTCTATCCTGGCGGGCAGACCGGGCATTGCAGACGCGGCAGCCAGCATCTGTTCCAGCTCCCCGGTGCTCCACGACCCGAGGCGTCTCTCAACACCTGCTTTGACGCGCGCCCGTCGTCCCATTCACGTGAGGATATATGGTTTCAACGGCCAAGTCAAAAGATTGCTGTGTGTTCTTTCGGGCACCCTTGACATTGAGGCTTTTTACGGATATGTTGTGAGAAATTATTGAAGGAGCATATCAATGGTTCGGGCGAAGCTGTGGCTCCGGTGCGCCGCCATGCACGACCCTGTCACCCCCACTCTTGTGGCGCCCGCCATCGTGGGCTGGGAGGCGAAGAGGAGAAGGGTCGATCTCACCATCGAGAGGCCGTTCAACGGCGAGGAGTTGCTTCGCCGGATGAAGGGTTGGGTGACGACCGATCCGGGGGAGGTTATCGAGGTGGTAAAAAGATACGGGCGCCTGAAGGTGCTGGACGAGAGCGAGCTTGTTGTCGAGTTCGAGCAGCAGGACGCCCTTGAGAAGCTCCAGGCGGACCTTGCAGAGACCTTCAAGGGTGAGGTGGACGTGGAGCCGGTGGAGCGGAAGAAAAGATAGATCATCCATAGAAGATGGAAAAATGGGTTAAACCGCCGGACTTTTCGTGCCATTGCACGTCGACGTTTTCGACGAAGGCACCCCTCGGACCTTGCCTGCACCATTCGATGAGTCTCTCGATCTCCTTCTCATCGCCCTCGCAGACGATCTCGACCGAGCCGTCCGGCAGGTTTCTCACCATGCCCGCAAGGCCCAGCCCGTCAGCCTGCTGTTTTGTGTTGTGGCGGTAGAAGACGCCCTGGACAATTCCCGTCACTACTATTCTCGCCCTTCTTATCATTGATTTTCTGTTGAATGGGTGCTCGTTTGTATTATAATTAGTAACACAGTCAATCTTTCGAAATCAACTCATTTTCGCGCTGGAGGAAAATGGATGTTCAGAGTTGGTGTTGACATAGGATCTGTAAGCGTGAACGTCGTGGTGCTTGATGAAAAGGGGGATATCGGCGAGGACAGGTACGTGCGCCATAAGGGCAAGCCGATCCATACGGCAGGCGCAGTACTGGAAGAGCTCCAGGCGGCATATGGGAGCGCGATAGAATTCGTGGCCGTGACGGGCACGGGCGGCAAGACATTCGCGCAGCTCGTTGGGGCATCGTTCACCAACGAGATCATAGCTCTGACCAAGGCGTTCCATCACCTCCTGCCCCACGTGGGAAGCGTCGTCGATATCGGTGGGGAAGACTCCAAATTCATCATATTCGAGATGGACGGTGGGCGTAAGCGCCTGCGCATAAAGGATTTTTCC
>Ga0181527_1001077_pt1 | contig 29102 bp, 40 predicted proteins | sample PEATcosm2014_Bin_30_FD_119762 | JGI IMG/M metagenome (GOLD analysis project Ga0181527, IMG submission 119762) | Peatland microbial communities from MTU Mesocosm Facility, Houghton, MI, USA - PEATcosm2014_Bin06_60_metaG | ecosystem: Environmental > Terrestrial > Soil > Wetlands > Peat | place...
CCGCAGATTGGAGGCATAGGAGGGGGCACAGTCTCCCCGACTCGGTGCCCCCTTTTCTTGGAGGATGCGATGGAGATGACAGTGCAGCGCCGAGCGCCCATCGGCACAGCCATTCCGGGCGAGGTGACCATTGGAGGACAACATGCCGCTTATACGCTGGAACGCTTGGGTGTTGCTATCCCCACCGGGCGCTACAAGCTCGACTTGTACCCCAGCCCGCACTTTGGCCGACTCATGCCCATACTTCTGGATGTTCCGGGGCGAGCCGATATTCTTATCCACTGGGGGGATTATCCACAGAACAGCGACGGCTGTATTCTGGTCGGAAAAGAGCAAGACGTGAACGGCGACATCTGGCACACGCAGGAAATGTTCCAAGAGTTGTTTCTGCCCATCCAAGCGGCTGTGGAAACCGAGGGCTGCTGGATTACGGTCAACGACCCGCCCGACCTAACGCCCATCAGCGACCTCGCTACTGGCGACCTCTAGTCGTGGTCGCCTTCGCCGTTGATTCTCACACTGGGGTACGATATGCCACCCTTGGTAAGTGGGGTGGTGTCGCCACGCTCTGTATGTTTGTGGGGCAGGTATTCGCCAAGCACAAAGCTCAGTTTGCGGTCCCGTTCGCGGATAGCTCGGGCGTTGGCTAAATGAATCAGCCATTGTTGAATGCCCAGCGGCAGCACAATCGCCAGCACCATCAAGATATGCTCGATAGTTATGCCCTCGCTCATGGCTTTGCCGGGGCGACAACCGGAGGCGGAGTAACGTGGTTGCCCGAGTTGGCCCACTGGCTCCAAAAACGGGCCTCGCTCACCGCCACAACGAAGAACATGGCTATCAGGATGTGCCGGAACCATGGCCAGCTAAACAGGGCTTGCGGCACGTCCACGAAGTTTGCCAGGACCACGCCGCAAATCGAACTGACTGCCGACTTCCACGCTCCAGCTGCAAGCGCTTTTTGTGCTGGGGTCATTTAGCCGCCTCCCGTATCTTCATAAGCCTTCTCATGCAGTTGGGGCATCGCTGCATGATTGATAAGAGCCGTTGAATCACCGTTAGGGAGCGAATCTCTAACGGTGTTAGCTTCGTCATTACTGCACCGTGGCATTGCATCCTGTCGGTGCGCTCGGATTCGTCGGCCACGACGCTGGTATTGTCACTGTGGCGATGTTCGAGAACACCGATTCATTGCCTGAACTCGAAACGTCTGTTGCGGCGAAGGAGTACGTTGCACTCAGGACTAGTCCTGTATCTGAGGATGAGTCGAAATAGCACATCGTATCCGTTCCAGTGGGCGTACAAGCCGCCGTCGTGATAAGGGCTGAATTGAGTTTTGCCCATCCCGTGCTGGTCGTGGTGCAGGTTCCAGCGCACCGATAGACGTTAGACCCCGACACACCGGATGCTGGCGTGAAAGAGACATTGACGCCTATCGGCGTGCCTGTCTGTGCCCGAACTCGCAACCCAAAAACAACTAAAGTTAGAATCACCAGCGGAACCAACAGCCACAACACTCTGAGTTTACGTTTCATCGAAAGCCTCCTTTATGGACCTACTAAGAAAATTCCCGTACCTGTCATCATGGATTTATCCTTTGGTTTGGATGGAATGGAAGACCAGCCTGAATGAAGTTCGATTGGTCCAATGGATTAGGCAAAACGCCCTTTGCTTTCAGTTGCTCGCCAATCGTTGCCCCGGTTGGCACTGAAGCCTGCGGCTGGGGCGCGGGTGCCGGTTGAACCTGTCGCAAATAACCGGGCATCTGGCCAGATTGTTGGAGATTCTGAATAATGCGCGGAGCAATCATGCTAGTGGCGATTGCGGGATTGGCCGTAAGCAAGGACTTGACAAGTCCCCAGTTGCTTGGCGTAGCCATTGCGCGAGTTAACAAGTCCAAACCTACTAGTGGGCTGAGAGCGCCGACCGGTCCTCCACGGAGCGCCCCAAGAAGCATTCCCGCGCCCATCATCATGCCGCCGATACCCTTTGAGCCTTGCCCCTTGAGGGCTTGTTGCTTGCCAATGAGGTCGGCTAAGTCTGTGATTTCCTTCGTGGTAGTTGGTCCAAAGACCTGTTGGAAACGATAGGCTTTGTCACCCATCGTAGCTTCACGCAAGAGCTTTTCACCCGCGACAGTCTGCTGTTGTACTTTCGTCAAAGCATTCTGCGCAGAAGGGGCAGCGCCATGCACCATGCTTGGGTCTTTCAGCACATCGGCAATGTCCTCCAGGGCAGACTTATTGCTCCAAATTCTGTCTCCTTCGGCCCACGCCTTCTGCACTTCAGGCGGCATCTTGGCTTTCACGCCCTCCAAAATCTCCGAAAGCCTATCCGCCTGCTGGAACAATCCATGAGCTTCAATGCCCCGTCCAGCGTTCACCAGCCGCTGACCCTGTTGGTTGAGTTTGCCAATCACCGTCTTCATGCCCATTACGGGATTATCCAAAATCTCCGATGTGGCGAAATTTCCCGCCTCCATGGGATTCGCCTTTTGCAAATCCTTCATGAAGTTCTGCACTACAGTCTTGGTGTTCTCATCCATGTACTTGTCGGCCACTTTGTAGTTGGCCTTGGCCGTGGATTCCAGCGTCTTTGCGCCTTTGTTGAAGTTCTCCACGATTTCATCAGGATTGAGGTTGAGAATGGGCCGTCCGCCAGCGTCTAGCTTCACTCCTGCCTTCAGTACATCCTGCTGTAGAGCTTCAGGGACTACTTGATTCGTAGCGTCCGCCACTGCCTCCGACATCGTAGCCCGCAGAATCGTTTGGTTCTTGGCATAGGCTTTGTCCAAAGCTCCGCTGGTAGGAAATTTTGATAGCTTGTTTTCCAGCCATTCAGAGAGTCTGCTGGCATCTGGCGCTACACCTCGCGTAATGGCCGGTACTTTGGTGACTTCTCCGGCTGGCAGCAGGGCAATCAGTCCAAGCGCGGCGTTCGCCCCCTGGCCTATTGCATTCGGCAGATTCGGAGCAGAGGCGATATTCCCGAGCGGCAAGGTCGTTTTGAGTTGTGGTGCTAAGGCTTGTCCAACCTGAAAAGGTTCCGCGCCGACATTCGGGTGCTGTTGTTGCTGCTGCCTCACGGCGGATAAATCCTTCAGGATATTCAGATTAACACCCATGACCAATTCTTCTTGTGCGATAACACTCTTGCCGTAGAGCGTCAGCATGGTCTTGAGCGGATGTTCTTTGAGTTCCTGATACTCTTTCTCGCCCGCAGCCCATAGATTCTTGACTGCCTCGATAGGATGAACCTTGGTTGCCGAACCCGCCAAGCCGCTGAGGAATCCCCCCTCTTCGCTTTCGGCGGGTGCTTGTGCGCCCCGCCCAATGGCTCCCATAGCTCCAAGCGCAGCACCAGGAGTCATACCCGTCCCGCCAGCGGCAGCAATAGGATTTCCATGCTCATCCCAGCTTTGCTTGGCTGGTGTAATCGGGTTGCCGTGTTCGTCCCAAGTGCTCATTTATGGCGCATTCCAGGTGCGCGTAGTTGCATCCCAAGTTGCATTTGCCGGAACGCCTTTTGGTCGAGCAGGAGTTACTGCTGGTTTTGTCGCTGCTGTTGGCTTCGTTGCCGCAGCGGGAACTTTAACTTCCGGCATTGCCCCGGTCTCACCTAGAAGCGTACGCATAAATCCCGATTCGTTGGCAATGTGGTCTGCTTGAGCGTTGACTTGCGCGGCTTTGTCTTGTTCCCCCTTAGCTGCCAAATCCTCCGCTTGTTGCCGTAGTTGTATCTCCTGACCATGAAATTGCGTTAGTTGGGCTAGAGCATCTTTTCTGTATTGCGTCTGTGCCACAATTCCGCCAATACGAGCGGCATCAAGTTTCGCGCTCCATGCCGCTTGTAGTTTCTTGATTTCGTAATCTTGGGCTGTCTTTAATTCATTAAGATTTTGCTTCTCTTGGCCCAAATTCCTCATTCCGGTCCAGCGCTTATCTTCGAGGGCTAGAGTTGCTTTTCTAAGTTCTGTTTCGGCATCAATACGTTTCATTTCCAAATCAAGGCGCTTCGGGATGGCTTGTGTCTCAGCTTCTTCCCTTCCTGTTTGCGCCTGCACGAGCGGAGCCTGCTGAGCGAGTTGCTGCTGGCCGAGCATGGCTTGTTGCTGGGCACGCTGATGCTCGTTGGCAAGCTGGATGGCAGACAAGATGTTAGCAGTTATCCCCTCTTGTGGGATAAACGGTATGTTGATGCGCGTTTCAACTGGCATGGTTCACCTCATCCCCCTGCAATGCCCATTCCAGCATTGGGATAAATGGATGGCGGCACGCTGTTCCAATTGGGCATCTGATTCTGGTTCTGGCCGTTGAGCATGGACTGAATCGAGTAAGCCGCCACTGGTGCCATCCCCGCCATGAATCCGCCAAATCCGCTCTGTCCTGGTGTGGCATTGATGTTGAGCAATTGAGCGATGGTCTGCCACGCCTGCTGTTGCCGCTGGATAGCCTGTTGCTCCAAACCGAGATTGATGTTGCTCTGGTTGACTTGCGACTGGTTAGCGTTCTGCATCAGGGCTTGGCCAAGCAAGCCACTGCGTCCTAAGCCACGAGAAGTCAATGCGTGAGTTACTTGATTGTTTGCTCCCGTCAAAGATTGTGCATTCTGGCCAAACAAAAGAGCTTGCTGAATCGGGTCCATCGTGGGCGTTCCGAAAGCGAGTTGGGAAAGGTTGCTGTTCGGCCCGAGAAGATTGTTCAGTGTAGTGCCTTGTGCTGGATTAAGCGCGGGAGGACGGGTATTTGCTGCCCCCGCGATTCCCCCGAGCAAGCTGCCTAGTCCTCCGAGTAGCCACGACATAATGATTCTCCTATAATCCCATCCCCGGCGTAGGTTGCTGCGTTTGTCCGTTTTGGCCCCACAGTGACATCAGCAATCCGAATAGCGGCCCAAACTGTGCCGCCTGCGAGGGATTCAGTCCGCCCCCAGGCGTCATCAGCGAAAGTGCTGGCGCAAACGAGGGCTGAGAAGCCGCTAGTGCGTTGACGTTCTGCAGATTTCCACCCGTCTGCGCCAGCAATGCCTGGTACATCGGACTGGCTGAAGCAAGGTCGTCCTGCGACACAGGTGCTTGGCCGAATTGCGGCATCGCGGAAATCAAAGGAATGGAAGGCGTACTCATAGGTTAGGCCCCGAGCGAACAGGCGCTTTCTTGGGCTGCAAGGGCGGAATGACAGGAGTGGGCGGCGCAGCTTCGCTCGACCCGTAAACTGCAGTTGTGGCCGTGACGATGGGCGTGGGGTCGCTGTATTTCTGCCCTTGATAGGCATAGACCTGAAATGAGCCAGTCATGGCCACATTGCCCACGGGAATCTGATGCGAGCAAGTATTTCCATCCGGGATATTGTAGCGGCCCACAAGTTGCACCATGCCCGCATCCGATGCGTGCGTTATCACATAGCCATCAGTATTCTTGATGCGATTCCAGGTAAGAAAGAAAAGTCCCTGTTTGCCTGTGACGTTCAATCCCGTAACGGTGGGTGGCGTCTTGGCGGTAACTTGCTGCACGCTATTCATGCGGTTTTGCAGGCTTTGCAGCCCTTGATTGAGGATATCGGTCATCTGCACCAGATGCTCGTGCAGGGCTTTGACATCCTGACCGGCATCCCCCACCTTCCCCGATACCGCTGGGGGAAGCGGCAACCGCATCACGTTTCCACGTCGCGCTGGCATTATTGGCCGGTCCTTGCACGGCCCACTCTCAAGTCGTACATCGCCTTCACATGCACGACCTGAATCCCTGGCGTGCCGCTGGAATTGACTGCTGTTAAGCTGCCATTCAACCGCCAAGCGAAATTCTGCATCTTGCGGGCACCAGTGGATTCCACGGGCCGCACTACGCGCTGCAGCACGCTGGTGGAAATGGCGGGAAGTTGCTCGTAACTCGTTCCCGCATCATAGTAGACATACGGTGTGAGTGACTGCCCGTTGGTGTTCAAGTAGAACTCCAAAGCCCAGAGCGCCTTGTTGCTGCCACGCTGCAAGTCCTGATAGCCGTGCTGGAAATCGAAATTCAGCGCGGACCCGCCAGCATTCGTTCCATTCCAGTCATCGAGCAAGGAAACGAAGCCCGAGGAGTCGCCCATATACACAAACCCAGTAACCGGGTCAATGGCCAGCGAAAGCGGGTTGCCGCCCGTGGCTCGCTTGGTGATGTTGCCGTGCTTAATGTCGAATACCAGAACTGCGTTATTGGCTGTTTGGCCCGCTTCGGCATAGGCCAAGTAGAATTTCTCGCTGTTTCCTACAGCCTCGAAAACAAGTGGCACCGTACTGCTCTCCACCTCTGGCGGGTGGAAGCCATTGACGCCAAACAGTGATTTACCGCTGCGGTCCTCTTGCTTGAACCATAAGTCAAGTTTCGTGGTGAGCGGCTGGCTGGTATAGCCGTTGAATACCCACAAGCCCCAGCGATTCGCAAACAGAATCTTGTCCGGCAGCCCCACTACGGTAAAAGGTTGATCCGTGCCCACGCTAGAGGGCGTCTGCGTGAGGTCAAAAGAACTTTCATCTGTGCCCGTCAAGCGCCAGATGGAATCGGTCTTAATGATGATGAGTTCGCCAAAGATGGAAACGAGCCGCACGACGGGCTTGGAATCGCCTACGTTGAAATAGTTCACTACCGGATAGGCGAAACCATTGAGCGGTTTGCTCCAGATGACCTGGTTGGGCTGGGCCATGTTGACCCAGAACACGCGGTCATAGTGATAGACCGGAAAACGTACCAAGGATGTAACCGCACTCAACCGCGTATTCGGAGAGTCTCCCGGAACATCACCGGCTAGAATCACGCCTGCTGTCAGCGCGGCAAGGTCGGTCATGTTGTCGGCATAGGTTGTGCTGACGTTATCCTGAATCGTACCCACCAAATAATGCAGAGTCAGCGGTGAGTTCGCCGTCCAGCCCTTGCGATATACGTTTCGCGCTACGGTACGGGCATCACCCGTCGAAATAGCCGTCAATGTTCCTTGCTGGCCGGTAAGAGTTGCAAGAACGGTGTCGCCTGAGCCGTCCGACTCTTCCCCGTTCGCCGCAACAAAAGTCACTTTCCAGCTATAGGTGCCCGTAAGCGTTCCTGCCGCACCCGCCGCACCGACCATCCCAGCCGCACCTCCGCCATAGATGGTAATCGAGGCATCGAATGCTTCCGCCAGATTGCTGGCGTTATTGTTTGCGGTCATGTAGGCCACGATTTGAAAGCCGAAGTTTCCAGCATTCACATCGGCGGGAAGCAAGGTTGTGCCCCACAGGTCAACCGAACTCCCGAAATTCATCATGCCCCCACCAACGGGGACATTCTGATTCTTCGGGGTTCCCACGGGGACGCCGTTCTTCAGCAATGTCACGACAAAGTTGACGACTTGCGGAGAATTCGGAGCGAATGCCTGGAACGAAACTCCCACGCCCGTGATGCTGCTGGCCGTGCTCACGGCGAAGCTGTTGGTGCCCATTGTTGCAATGAGCTTGTTAGAGGTCTGCGTGCCGTTCCAAAGAAGCTGGATGTAGGCAAAGGTTCCGGTTGTGGTGCTGGTGATGTTACTCGCGTTGGTCCAAACGGCTCCTGAGCCTGTAGCGCTGCCAGCGCCCACAATGGTGGGACCGCCAAGCGAGGCAAAGGTGGCGGGCGGTGCCCAATCCACGGGAAGCAGGTTGGTCATGTCCGTCCAATAACCCGCGCTGGCCAAATCGAAGTACACGCGATTGGGAGCGGAGACAAAAGAAATCTTTTGCTTATTGGTATTTGCAACTCCGGGAACGGAGGTCATGCTGCCCAGTGTTGCACCCATGTACGCATTTGTTCCCACACCCGCCACAGCCCCAAGCGAAGGGTTCCAATAGAGGGAATGGACATTGCCGCCATAGTTTGAAGCGTTCTGGTGTGTGAAGGCTCCCGCGCTTTGCATGTTGCCAGTTTCATCGAGGCGCACGTTCTCAGCCAGCAGACATTCCTTGGGGTCGAGCTTGTCCACCGGGGCCAAGGCGTTTATGCCGCCCGAATAATCCGAAAGTATCTTCTCTTGACTCAGTAGGCCACCGCCGATTTCAAAACCATTACGTCATTCGCCGTGATAGACGCAGAAGACAAAACACAAGTTGTTTGTGTGTGTGAAGTCTGGTGCCATGCGTTTGCGGCGGACCAGTTTGTTTCATCATCTATGCTGCAACCCCATCCGTTAGGAGCTGTAGTCCCCGGTGACACCGTTACCGTGCTAGCTCCGGTAGTCCCTGTACATTTGAAAGACCCTGCCCAAGCACCACCTAATTGTGTAGTGATTGTAGCGCAGGCTCCAGTGCCAGTAAGAGTTGCCGCTGTTCCTGTTGCGGTGACAGTGCCAGCGGCGACGATTGTGCCCGGTCCCGATACTCCGCTTCCGGGTTGTAGATAAACGCTTCCCCCCGAATTACTTCCACTGCCCGCGCCCCCTTGCAAATAGAGCGCTCCACCTGGTCCTCCAGAACCCGCACTCGCAAATACATAGAAAGGAGCGCCGACACCCACATGGGGTAGGTACGAACCAATACCCGATGAACCATTTGCGCTCACGATGTAGGTGGTGCCATAACCTTGTATGCCAATAGGGATGTTTCCCGAACTATCCAAGCCAATCAAAGTAACATCGGCGCTGTTGCTGGAATTCCGCATGTTGAGACCATCGCCATAGGCCATGCGGATAAATCCCGTTTGCGCCGGATTTGCCGAAGTGCTGGTGACGTTGCCAAATGTAAAGTTGGCGAATGTGGGTGTGCCGGTGAAGGCCGGATTGCCGCTATATGACCCGGAGAGGCTGCCTCCGCCACTCATGGTCACAGCGCCGTTGAATGTTTCCGTACCCGCATGGGTGTTGTTGCCGGTGAAGGCGAACACGTCGCTCAGATAAATCTGCGCGGCGCGAATCTTGGTCTGCGCCCAGCTAGTAGACGACAGCAACAACATCGCTGGTAGTATTGAGGCCAGCAAAAACAAGGCTGGTACCCGTAAGCGTGTAGTCAATTCCCCCTCCTTGCTGCAAAAGGCCGTTGCGAAAAACCATGCAAATCACGTTAGGCGATGTGGGCAACGTGTAGGTTGTGTTGCCTCCGCTGTAAACCCCCGTCAGTGTAAGCGGGCTGGATAGATTGAGCGGAAAACCCGAGCCAAGATTCGTGGAGTTGATTTGGTTGAGCGTCTGCGTGCCACCCGTGGAAGTGGCGCGGGTGAAAGTGGAAGTTCCGATACTTAAATCTTGAAGACCCAATAAACCCTTAGTAATTAATTTTGCAATTGGTCTACCTCCACCCAGGCTGCCAATACTCTAAGCAACTCTGGCGCGGCGTTTCTTGCTTCTCTGTTCTTTACGTGATAATCGCGCATCCAGCGGCGAATCTCATCTCGATTTCGCATGTAGTAGTCGTGCTTATATTCTTTTCTGTCCAGTCCAGTCATCCGTAGTACCTCCGACTATTGCGATAGGCGCGTATCGAGGGGTTGGCCATCGAACGGTCAAAGCCCCGCGCTGGAACCATCACGGTAGGCCGGTCCTGCAACTGGTGGCGCGTGAGTTCCAGCACTGATACGAGCCGCTGCTTGTATTCTTTCTTGAAGTTCGTAGCCTTTTGCATGTCGCTCTTGAGCAGCGCCAGATACGAGGCAAAAATAGGAATGGTGCGCTGCGCCACCAGCGGCAGATTCGTGGTGTCACTGGTGTAGACTAGCGGCGTGGGTATGGGAACATAATGCAGCGTAACCGTGGTGGCGGTGCTGGGCGCAGGCCAGAGGATGAACTGGTTGTAGCTGAAAGGCACAAAGCCTTGCGACCAGTTGGAAGAGTCCTTTTCCCATTGGTACATTCCGCCATACTGCTTGTCTAGCGAGAGCAGGAACGAAGGAAAAAGCCGCAAGCTGCCCCATAGCTGTGGCCCGTAAATCCACAGCGGCGTCAGCATGTTTGTTGGAAACGTGTAGATGGCCACATTCGCAGCCACATTGATGGGCGTATCCGCTTCGAGGATACGAGAATCCAGAACGATTCTCAGCAGGGCGTGATTGATGTAAATGGTCAGTTCCGGCGTGGACCACAAGCCATCATTCGACGCCTCGTTCAACCGGGTTTTTGTCTCGGTTAGAAAGGCCGCGAGAGTGTAGTTCTGTATCGCCATTAATTCCTACTGCTGAACATACGACAGGTAGCCTTGGAAACTTCCAGTGGCACCAATGGCTGTTACGGCGCACAGGGCATTGCTTGTTGGCGCTGAAAAATCCGTACCGTCCGATGGGGCCTGCACAGTTATAGGCGGAGCGGCAATTATTCCGCCACCGCCCAGAAGCCCCGTTAGTGCGATTGTGCCCGTGCCGCAGTTAGTGCCTGTGCCATATTCAAATCCAAGTGTGTTTGCGGTTGTAACTACCTGGCTGATGGTAAATAAGAATCCGCAAACGTAAACAGCCTTGCCCGTTACTGCAGCAACAAGCTGCGTAGTTGTTGCCGAGGAAATGTTGATGACCACGCTGGACTTGAGTGTACTGTTCAAACAGGGGTCGGTAGTCCCTGGAATGTTCCCAAGAACTACGGCCACGGGATTTCCGAGGTTGTTGGCCTGCTGATAGGTGGATTGCGGGATGGTGCCTTGCGGCCAAGCCGTCACAACCAGCAACCCAAGCATTGCGGCCACCATCGTTGCCAGTACAAATTTCTGTTTCCAGTTCATAGATTCTCCTTATGGCCCATAGCTGGGCTGCAAATCTAGCTGCATCGGATAGCCGATTGCATTGAGACGCTTCGCAAATAGCGAGCCTTCCTCGAACGGCTCCAGCGAGCGTACTCGCGTGCTCCACCAGCGGCTCTTGTTCTCCAGCACCGATTCCATCCAGTCGCCGTAGGCTTGGAACCACGCTGCGGCAAGCTGCAAGTCTTGAAATTCGCCTTCGCGCACGAAGCACTTCATGGCCGCATACATGGCCAAAGCGAAGTGGCACTGCACGGGAAGTTGCGGCACGTCCGTGTCCAGCACCAGCGTGTCGGGAATGCGCGTGAAGAGAGCGCCAAGATTCAACTCATCCGTGGAATAAATCTGCAGTTCCCCGATGTCAGGACTGGAAGCGTAGGTGCCGTTCGTAGGCACAAAGGGATTGGCTACGATGTCCGGCTGGAACAGGATGAGTGCCCCATTGGTGTCGGCTACGCCAATCACAATGCCGTATTCCTGGCTGAAAGCGTAAGAAGTGTCCGCTGTCAACCCGTCAGAGTTCAAAAAGTTGCACACGCAGCCGTATTCCTGGCTGAAAGGCGCGTACTGGAAGCCATTCTGCGACGGCGTGGGATACGGACAGACCTGGAATTGCTGGCCCATTTGCGGAAAATAGAAGCGGTAGGGACTGATGTTCGGCTGCGCCAAGCGCCAACTTGGGTCGTCGCGGTCCAGTTCGTACTCGTTTGTTTGCGGGATGAACTCTCGGTCCCAAGTCATGCGCTGGTACTGGTACACCGTATCTGGCCCTGTGTAGGTCGAAACGGAGGACGTGCAAACGATGTTGGCAAATTGCTGAAACCATTCGGTCGCTTGCTGGGTATAAAGCACACCTTCGTTGATGTAGCCGTTGATTTCTGCCACACTCCACGACAGCGAGTTCACGTCCGTGGACGTGTTCATTAGATACGTCTCAGTTTGAGACCGAATCTGCCCGAGATTAAGCTGCTCGCTATTGAATGTGGACGTAGCAAGCAATGTGGACGTACCAAGCGAGGTCTGTGCCGCCCCAAAATTCACACCCGTGATGCTCGCGCCGCTGATTATCACGCTTGCGCTGGTTGGGGAGAAGGTATAGCCAGTTTTAGACGGAGTAATAATGTAGCTGCCATTCGCCAGCGGACCTGTGTTGAAATTACCCAAGCTATCCGCAGTTGTGCTTCCACCAGACCACGAAATCGTTGCCCCGGCGATACCCGCGTTTCCCGTAATTTCGTAGGTTTGCGGGTCGCTCAAGCCGCTCTTGACGCCAACTGTTCCGGCAAAATAAGTAACAGGAGAAGGTAATGTAAAAGTTGGCCCTGTTACAGAACCAGCCGATGCTACATTCGCGTCAGCCGATTGCTCCGTAAGGGCGACTCTAAGATTGAAAGAACCACTGACAGCACTTGCTGTTTGACCGTAAGCTCTCCCAAGAGCCAGAATAGTTTCATCTGGAAAATTGGTGACAATATTTGGTGTCACTAAAGAAGCACTCGAAGCATTCGGTCCAGTAAGTGCAGATGTATCAATCGGGCTAGCCGCCTGCCCAATATACTCCAAAATAGATAGTTCAACAGCCGAAGTTCCCGAGCAAATCAAGGTTATCGTTCTCGCCCCGCCAGCAGGAACATTTTGAAGATAAAAAAGACCCCACGCCCCGTTCGGTACCGGAGTTCCTTGAAAACTTCCTATCTTAGTAAAGTTATTTCCTAAATCGTCTTTTAAACTTACGAAAGACGCGCTACCGGAACTGTTATATACCAATACCGCCGCCAACAACAAAGAGTTCCCGGTGGTATTTTCCGTATAACTGATGGATACAGTTGTTCCCGATTGCGTGCTCGCAGCCGGGCCTTGTATAAACAACAGATTGGGCAGAATCACGCCTTCGTTCCCGGTCACAAGCTGGGCGAGGGTCGCGTTTGCTGTAGCACACTGAAGCGTGTAGCCCGTACCTGAATTACCCGATGCGGTCGCCGTATAATAGAGGAAGGTTTGCCCATTGACTTCCACCATTGAAAAATCAGCTACTTGCCCGTCATTACTCAAGAAGCCTTCGGATACGCTTGTGCGCGGGAATGTCTCAGACAAGCCTGTAATAGCCGTCAGAGTTCCGTCAGTGAACTGTGCTCGATAGCCATCCGTAGGAGTCGCGCCGCTTCCTTGTGAAGTCCCGTGCCCCCAACAATAATAAGTCCCGCCAATATTTTGAACAACAGGCTCCGCAAAAGCAAGAGTAACCGGACTTCCTTGCTTCGTCCAATTCAAAAGGTCTGTTGAATAAGCAAGTGCGAAACCATAAGGACTTGAAGACGACGTAGTTGCACAACTGTAAGTCGCAATCCAGTGCGTCCCATTATTGTAGACAGGCTGAAGTTGACCAATAGCAGCATCATATGTTGCCCCTGCTGTCAGTGCCGAAGCCTTTGCCAACGCCCAACTCAAACCATTCAACGACGTGTAACAATCAATCTGAGTAAAGGAAAGACCGGGGTTTGCATATAAATAATAGGTGCTTCCATTTTTAAACAGACGACTATGAGCATAGTTGGCTAATACAACACCGTTTGTAGTTCCTGTGTACCGGGTCCACGTTAAGCCGTCGTTGGATTCGGCGTAGCAAATGTCCACGCCACCCGAGAACCACATCTTGAAAACTTTCCCGTCGGGGTTCGCAGAAAGAATCTGAGGATTTGCTTCATAAAGGACATTTGATTCTTCAGTCCCCGATAGAGCTATACCACCATTCAAATCATGTGTATTTGGCGTAATCATTACGCCTTGTTTTGTCCAGACGGGATTGTTAGCCATTAAAACACTCCAAGCGCAGCCCTCCGAAATTCTCCAGCACACCATCTACCGTAAACTTCATTCACCCTTGCCAACACCGTCTCTGCATTCAACCGAGTGCAGCAAAGCGGCGAGGGCACGCCCAAGCCGCGTTCATCCCGCGTACCCGGAGCTACTTCATAGGGGCAGGTCCACATGCCGCCCATACCTTTCGGCACTTCCGGCCCTACCACGGAGTGCGTAGAACCCCTGCAGGTGGGACATTCGCCGTTTACCGCATGGATGTAATGCAGCACATGGCAAGGATGGCAAAACACTTCCTTTGTGTCAGGAGAGACACAGAAATCGTTTTTCCAGTATTTGCAGAGGTTATTGTGGTTAGAATGAGACAGAAATGTGATTTTTGGTGTGTCAAAGCACCCAGCGGCATTAAGGATACCCGTTTCCGGGCCTATTACCAGGTCCGCGTACTTTGTCATTACGAGCGATGTGCGCAGAAGCCACTTTCCAGCGCGGGGAAGATAGCGGTTGGACTCTGCACGCTCGATTAGGGCGCATTCTGGGTCGCCAACACTAACCAGGAGAATGTCAGGATTCTTAACGATAAGTTCCTGGGCGATTTGCTGGAAATAGGGATAGCGTTTGTGATAGCTGGACCCGGACAGCACCCACATGACGATAAAACGCCCTGGATACTTGTCCCGGAATCCCTGGGCCATGATTTCTTCCTGCTCGCTGAAGAAGAGTTCCCCATTCATTCCCCTGTCCGGGTAGCCAGCCTTCTCCAAGTGGTTATCGTAGTAATTGGTATCGCCCACTTGCTTCTGGATGGCGCGAATGGAGTTGTAAAAGCGGTTTTCTTCGTTAAGGTCGGGATGCTTCTCCCCAATCTGCTCCATCATCAGCATCAGGCGCGAGTCAGGGATGAGTAGGCTTTCTTCCGCCGCGCCCGTCAGATTGATGAACTTGTCGTACTTGGAGCCAATCTCGCTCCAGTATTCCCATAGTGGCGAGCCTGGACCTGTGCCCTTGTTCGGCACATAGTTCTGAATCTGCACCGCCAGTTCGTCCACGTAGGGGCAATACTTGAGAACTTCTCGGGCCACAGCCGAGCAATTCACTGTGACGTGGTAGCCTTCCTGCTTGAGCTTTTTGAGCACCGGCATGGTCTGAATAAAGTCACCAATAGCGCCATAACGCACGACCAAGGCACGCTTATCTGCACCCTTTGCGGTGATGCCTTTCGCTGGCGAGTGAGCACTAGCAAGTTTCCGATAGACCTGCAAGAAACTGTACTCATCCTTTTCTCCCCGAATCTCATCGGCCAGTATCTCCGCCTGGCCCATCTTGCCGATAGCGTCCCGAATTTCCTGGGGGTAGAGGTCCCGCTGGTGGCACACGTTCGCACCCAATTCTCCAACGTTCGGGTAGAAGCCTTCCCAATCCTCGCGGCCCATTTCCTTCGCTACCCTGCGCGTCAAGGGCAGATACAGGATGAGGTTCCCACCGGGCTTGATGAGCCGCCACCACTCCCGCAAAACCGCTTCGGGATAGGGCATGTCCTCAAGCGTGTGGCTGGAATAGACGTAATCGAAGGACTCGTTGGTAAACATCTTGAGGTTGGCCACGTCTGCGATAATGTCCGCTTCCTTGCAGGCTGGCAGTGAATTGCCCATGTCCACGCCCAAGCAACTGCATTGTGGCGTCTTCTCCACCTTCAGCTTGAAACACCCGCAGCCCAAATCCACGCCATGCCCGAACACGTAGGACGCTATACGGTCATGAATCTTGGTGGTTTCGCCTCTATCGCTTTCCTCAGCCCGCCAAGTCATTGAATCAGGATTCTCCTTTCCTTTTCCACGGCCTTGCTGGGGTCAACCAGAAGCAATCTGCCGAGGTCATAGCGCAGGTGATACAGCGGCAAATCCGGCGTAAGTGGAGCGGGCCAGTGCGAGGACTTCACCCGCAACAGAATCACCGTGAAGCGCGAGCTAATCTCTATGCCGTCCAGTTCGGAATCCAACGGCAATAACCCGTCCGAGAGTTCCACAAGTTTCTTGAAGAATTGCTCTGGCTTGAGCGCGAAGCAGGTAACTGTGGGATTGGACACGGAAGTGAAGTAGAACTGAATTTCCGAGTCCGCGCCTTCATCCTTGAGACCAAGGCCTTTGTACTCGCAGTCCTTGGGAAGCGGAATTCCCGGCTGTGTGTCGTAAAAGAGCGCAAGTACCTGCTCGGGACGGATGATGAACCCGCGTTGGTACTTGGCACCAAGAACAATGGAAGAGCGGCCCGAGGGTTTAGCGTTGAACTGCTTGAGTTCTCCGTTTTCGCTCACGAGCCGCTCCCATGATTAGACAAATTGCGGCGCAAGCCCCACAACAATCTGGGATGCACCAATAGTTTCCGTCTCGCTCGCCGTGCCCGTGCCGGCGAAAATTACGTTGATGGGGCAGAGGTTCGAGACGTTGCCCGCTATGGGGTACGAGTTCGGAGTAAATGTGCCATAAGCTAAACCGCCTACGGCCCCCGATGTCGAAACAACAGCGGTAGTTGTCTTGGTGGTGGTAGTTGTGCCAGTCAGCGTGTATACCAAGGCGTATGCGCTCCAAGCCGATGGAGGCTTGCTCGCAGGAGCAACCGTGATAGCACAGGCAAGGCTGCATAGCCAACTCGGTTCAAGAACTGGAACAAATCCAGTTGTCGTTGTAGTGGCTACCGCAGCCGAAGCCGTGGAGACGATGTTTTGCGCCACTACTGGAACTGTGATGTAGGACCTTACGTCATTGTATGCCATAGTCGTTTCCTCTCAGTTCCCTTTACAGGGACCCAATATGGGCTATCCTTTCTGAGGAATCGCCGTTACCGGCTCCCGCATTTGATTGGTTCCATATTTTTTGAAATCCCAAAAGGGCGTACCAGGCAATGCCTTGCGACCGCCCGTAGTCGGTAGGCACCTTCTCGCGGAGTTCCTCGGGAATGGCCACACCCTCCATCACGGCGTCAAAGCCGACCGCGCAGGCTTCCCCGGCTGTCAGCGATGTGCCCTTGAGGTTGGAAAGTGCGTTTGTTTCCTCGACGAAACGCCCCATGTAGTAGCGTCCCGCTTCCCCGCGATAGAGATACTCGGAGAGCGTTTCGCTGTACTTGGTAACGTCCACGAAGCCGCCTGTCTGGACATCGTTGAAGAAGCCGGACAGCGCGTTCACGGAGCAAATCACCACGTAGCTCTGGCCGTCGTAGAACGGGATGTTCTTCTTGCGCATGTCGTCGCAGATATACCGCCAGTTGGTGCCGTTCAGGTTGGAAGAGGCCGTGGAAGTGAAAGTGCCGTTGGTTCCCAGGTTCACGCTGTTGGAAGCCGAGCAAACGTAGGTCAGGTCGGAAGCTTGGAACTGCGCCGCTGCCACCGAGTCCAGCGTGATAGCCATGTCGTTCATCAGCGTTTGCACTACCGAATTGTCAATGTCCAATTCGGAGAGTGCGACTAGTTGATTGGTGAAGGCGATGGCGTTCGCGTATTCCTGGATGGTCAGCGTGCCTTGGTTGATGGTGAAGTTGGTTTCGGGAATGGTCGCTGTTTCCGCCAATCCCGAAGTGGATGCAGCGGCAGCCACGGGCTGCAACTTGTCGAAATACACCTTGTTGCCTCGACGTGCGCCCTTGGCACCCTTAATCTGCACAAATTGACGAAACCGCTTGAGCGGCTGCGCCTTGATTCTCAACTGCAGCGACAACTCATTATTAGTGAAGTAGCCGCCCAGTGAGTTTGTGCCGAACAGTTGTGTCGGCATAGCTTGACTCCTTTACCGGGTCGGGAGACCCAGGCTGACATCAGCGCCCTATCGCCTTAAACCGCGATGCGAACGCTGCTCGTTCTCCTTCAGGAATTTCAGATGGATTTGATAAGCCTCATCTGCTGTCAGCGGAGCCTTTTGGGTAGGTTGTTCCGTAGCTGGAGGAGTTGTACCGCTGAGAAGCGGAATAGTCCGCGTCTCTGTAGTCAGGGCTTCCCTTGCTCCCTCAGTCCTGATTTTCCCGGTGAATTGCCTGAAATTGTCCGTGGCGGTCTGCAACAACCGCAACGGGTCCTTGGCTATTTCGGGGTCAGACTGTGCCAATAGGGTTGCCTCAAAGGCAACTCTGACTTCGTGTTCTGCTAAATCCGGGTTGTCCTTGCGCCATTGCTCTGTCAATCGCTGCGCATTGAGTGCGACCACTGTTGTCTGCAGGTTCTTCTGGTCGCGCTTTTCCAAGAATGTCTTGGGGTCAGCAACAAACTCGTTTAGGATAGCATTCTTTTCCACTTCCTCTGCCGCTAATTGCTCGGGTGTTTTTGGCGCAGGCGGAGGCGGGGGCGCTTCAGCAACTTTTTTGCGTAGCTCTGCGGCTTCCTGGGTCGCCTTGGTCATGCGCGACTGTGCTTCCTCGTAAGCCTTTTCCAGTTCCTCAGCGGACTTGAATTTGCCCGCGTAGACTTTCTCGGGCGGAGGAGCGGGCGGGGTCTCTTTGGGGGGTTCCGCTGCCTTAGTCGTTGGGGTTGTCTCTTCGGGGGGTGGCGCTGCGGATTTGGCCAGCTCCTCGTCCGAGATATTGCGGAATCCTAAGCTGTTGCCATCGCGCAAAGCCTCCGTGGAGGTGTCGCGGATATGACCGTCCGGCGTCTCATCGGCCATGCGCCGCGACTTGACCGCCACCGGCTGCTCAATCTTGGTAGGCGGCGGAACGTCTGTGGGACGTATCGGCGGTTGTGGTTTTCCTACATCAGCAATTGGCGCTGCATTTGGAGGATATAATGAAGCCTGTGGGTCCAATTTTAATTCGCCCGTCGTAGGAACCGGATTTGGCATCAGTATCTATCTCCCGGCACAGCACTCTTGACAAAGGCCAAACTTTCGCGCCCTATGGCCTCTTCCCTGCCAGCCAGCACCGTGCCCGCTATGTCTGCGTTCTTCTCCGTGGTCAATATGAAATCCTGTAGAAATCGTAAGGACCTCAAGTAACACCTGAAGTCCACTACATCCTTTGGGTCGCAAATCTCAAGTTGAGACTGTGCCCAGGCAATTTCCTTGTGGGTTTGTGTCAAAATGAGACGGTAACCCAGAGAATCCTTGATTTCCTCGATAGCCCGCCCGCGCTCCACCCAGCCCTTGAGTTCCTCATCAGGACGCCCAAACCACTCGCTTTTGATGTTCCCCACCATGCGGCGCACTTTTGGCCTCATGCGCTCGACAAAGCTCTTTAGCGTGGCACGGGATGCAATCTGCTCTGGAGTGGGTTCTGGTACTGCCATTATTTGTGCAATCCCTTCACTTTGCGGACAATTCGATATTGCGGTGCTCCCAACCGTTCAACCTGACGCCCAAGGATTTCGATGCGGGATATTAATTCATCGTGACGCAACCAATAGCCACGATTGAACGCCTCTAGTTGTTTAATGGACTTCGCTAAATCGGGGTCATGGGTGGAAGCAAGTTGCATGGCGTCCCAGGCATAGGCAGCTAATCTTTTCAGGTCAGCATTCTTTATAAAAGCAGCCCTTGGAGTCATGGCTAGCCTTTTACCTTCGAAAGCCGGGGATTGGCCTTATGTGCAGCTTTGGAGGCGGCGCGAGTCTTGCTGGCCAGGATTGCCCCTGCCTGCTCGTGCGTGTAGCCCTCGCTCTCGATGTGGCTCTGCACGGCCTTGAAGCCCGGATGCCCTTCATTATGCAACATGCCATCGCGGTTTGGCCCATAGAGGTCTAGGCGGTCGGGCTGGTCGCCGGGATGCGGCTGCAAAATCTCGCTGGAATCCCAGTCCGTCATGCGCGGGTCTGCCACGTTCTTGCCAGCCCCAGGAAGGTATACGCTGTCCTGCGCGGCTCGCGGCATGGGCGCGGTGCGCGGCTCGAAAGTGCCGTATTCCTGAAATTCAATGGGGAATTCCTCGCCGTCCTGCACTGCTTTCACGGCATCATGCAATGTCACGTCGCGCAGTTCCGGGCCTCCATAGTACGGCACGGTGGCGACTTTTTGCGGCGCTGGCTCCATCGGGTCTTGCGTTTCCACTGAACCGATTTTGCCGGGAGGAATCACTTCGCGGTAGCCCGTGAATGGAGGCTGTATCACGCCATCTTTGGTGATGCCGCTGGGCATGAGGTTCATCTTCGGAGAAGGCGAGCGGTTGATGTTCACGCCCAGCCCGAAACCTTCGTCTTTTTGCTTGGTGACGTAGCCTGCCTGACGTTCGCGTGCCATTTATTTGCCTCCGGGAATCTTGGCCCCCGCTGCCCTGGCCTTCGATAAAGCGATGGCCGTAAGCATCTTGTTTTTCGCTGCGCCTGTCTTGCCCGTGACCGTAACATTGTGCGGCGTCTTCTCATGCACTTCATGGAAAGCCGCCTCGATGCGCGGGTCAGACCCCGAGCGAGCGCTTGGCAGATGTCGCGCCACGTTAGTCCTCGATTACTTCGCGGGGCTTGGTGAGGTCGGTGTAGGCAACGAAATCCGGCACTTCTGCCGGGTCCGCCGTCTCTTCCTGGTACTTCACCGAACTGTGCAGCTCTTGCGGGCGCGTCTCTTCGCTGGAATACTCCTTGGTGAAGATTCTGCCGCCCTGCCGCGCATCTTCCTCCGCCTCGCGGGGTTCCTCAACCTCGGCTGGAATCACCATCTTCAGCCCAGCTTGGGGAATCGCTTCTTCCGTTTTCGGTCCTGGGATTGGCTTGATGTCGGGGTCGCCGTCTCTCATGGATATAGCTCCTTCGGGTGAATTGTGTCCTTCTTACAACATCTTGTCAACTACTCTTTGGAGCGCTCGATGGTAATTCGCAAGCCGTCTGCTTCCTCCTTCAAGCGCTCCCAGAATCCTTTGGGAGAAATATCCTCCGGTATAGGCTCTCCTTTGGCCTCTTCCACCTTTTCCGGCTCCTCCACGGGTTCCACTTCGGGCGCAATTTCCTTCGGCTCCTCGATGCTGGTGGGCTTGAGCATCATTTGCGGCTCGGGAAAGTCGGTGACGGCGGCTACGCGCTTGGCGTAGACCAGTTCATCGAGTGGAAGCGCGGTGTTGGCGGGAGCATCGCAATTCAAAAAGGCTTTGATTCTGTCTTCGCGTGCGCCATCGTGCTTCATGTTGCCACCTCCAAACCGCATTCCTTGTTGTAAGGAAATAGCGGGTCGAAATCGTGAGTGATGTTGGGAATGTTGTTTATGCCCTTGGCTCCCGTGTGCTGAATCAGGGAAATTTTAGGGAAAACAAATTTTCTGTCGTGTTTCATAAGCCGAACAATGAACCCTTCCACATATTCCGTCAAGGGGCAAGGCTCGCGGTCAGCAGCGCGGTAGCACAAGCCATGAAGTTGGGTGTTGATTTTCGTAAGGATTCCCGGAGAAATCTCTCTTTCTTCCTCGCGGTGATAGGGGCTATTGAACAGGCACCATCCCGCCTCGCCGGAATAAATCTCCATCAAATCACACAGTCCTTTAAGCCAATGTGGATGGAAATAGGCATCGGAATCCACGCTCAGGACTAGAGGAGCGAAAGAAGCCGCGAAGTTGAGATTGTCCACCATGTTGGGAATGTAGCCGCGATTCTTGCGGAAATAACGGAAATGCACATCGAACGGGCAGAAACGATGCTTGGGAGGTTCGCTACTGCCGTCATCCGACACCAGCAACGCGATTTTGTGCCCGTCGAGATTGCTTTCCAGCAGCGAATCCATAAACAGCTTCCACAGGCCGCGCCGATATTCGCCATCCTCCACGTGAATGTAGGGATTGAAGTAGGTGGTGGTGGCGATTACCAGTTCGTAATTCATGGAAGTTCCTGCAGCATCGTCAGCCCACGCGGAGTATTGAACTGGATACGAGAGAATCCTAGCCGCCATGCGGCTTCAAATACTTGGCTTCGATGAGCGAGATGGCAGCCCGTGTTGGTGTCGTGAATGAGAACAATCGCGCCCCGAGAGAGTTTTCCTTTCAGAGCCTTTAGTTCGTCTATTCGTGTCCTGTTTAGGCCGGAATCCAGAAAGGCGAAATCAACCGGCCCCGCAAGGCTTTTAATCATTTCCTCGCCGCAACGTTCGTGTCCGAACACATTTAAGCCCTCGCATCTTTTCATTGTTTCCGCCAATAATTCGGCCTTCACTTCCGCCGTATGCACTGCTCCGATGCGTGGATGCGCCAGATAGTAGGCGCTGTATCCCTTGTGGCTGCCAGTTTCCACGATGGTTTCCGGCTTCAGCATATATACCAGGGACTCTAGGAACTGAAGCACTTCTATTTCCGCCGTGTTGTCGTCAATGCACTGCCAGCGCTGCGGGTTCGGGCATTCCTTCGTGGGGTTGCTTACTTCGTTCATTGCTCACCACCCGGACGCATGGGCGGCTGGCCCAGCGATTGCGCCGCTGTCAGCAATTTCTGCAAACTCTCTTGGTCGTATTTCTCGCGGGTGGCGGCAATGGCTCCGTGCGCCTTGGCCTGCTCCGCATAGAAGGGATTCTGCTGCGCGATGGCCGCTTGGCGGGCCTGCTCTTGCATCTCCTCGGCGTTCGGGGAGATGAGGTCTTGCGGGTCGGGGAAATGGTAGGCATCGAAGATACGCTTGAGGAATGCCGCGAGATTCATGCCTACGGCAGTCAAAGCCTGCGGCCCTAATTGCGCCAGGGTTTCCAGCAAATCCTTGTACTTGGAAAGATTTTGCTGGCGCTCCAGCGTGCGGGACATTCCATAGGCTTGGAAATTGTAGTGGCCCCAGATAAGACGCAAACGCTGGTCGATAGGCAGGTTATCGAGCAACTGGCCCACCTTGTCTCCCAAGAGCGTTGACCAGCTTGGGTTGCTGGTAGCGTCAACAAACTGAAAGACGCGGCTCCAAATCTTCTCGGCCACAAAGATGAGGCAGTTGTCTTCGATGTTGGTGGCAATGTCGGCTATCGAGAGCGTGGACTGCAGTTGCGTTTGCTGGATTTCGGTGGCCGTAGTTTCACCTTTAACATCCAGCAGTCCTTGCGCTTGCTCCGTGATAAAAGTACCGCGCTGGTACTCTTTAGACATTTCGAGTTGAAAATTGAAGGAAGCGTTGCCAAGTTGCGGGAATTGAATACCAGCCACAGCCCCAGGTCCAGCACCCGCCCTTTTATAGAAAACCTTCCCAGGCTGCACTCCGGTTTGCATATCTCCTTCGGGATTTTCGAGCGCACTGGCTTCCACCTCCATCATCGGCACTGTCGAAAACTTCAAATGGTCTTCCTGCATCTGCGCGAGACGGTCAATGCCGTCTTTGACGCTCATGTTCATTTCCAGCAAGCCTTGGCCGGGAAAGCGTCCTGCTACAATCAGCGGCGAAAAGATGATGTACGGCGGATAGCCGTCCCAATAGGGGTTTTTCTCGTACTTCAGGATGGTGGTGCGATTCGCTATCAGAATATGAACGTTGGAGTCCACAACCATTTGCGTGTGGGTGTCAATGATGTCGCCCCAGTATTCCCAGATAAGCGCTTGCTTTCTGTAGTGCTCGGCGGGAATTTGCCGCTTGTCGTAGCGGGCGAAATCCCGCGTGTATACTTGGTCTGCGAAATACATCTGGTCGGCAATGCGGTCCACATGTTCTAGTTCGCTTGTGTTTTCCAGGCCCTTTTGCCCTTTCAACTCTTCTACATCTACCAGCGTTTCCTCAATCAGAAAGTCGAAACGGTTGTTTTCCCTGGTGCGCGGCCCCCACCACATGTGCCAAGGGTCAATGGATTGCACGTAAAGATGCCCTTCTCGGCGCTTCTTTTGAATCAGTAGCGGCCCAGTATCGTCCCCCCCCACCGACAAGTCGAAAACGTTGTCGTAAGCCCAGCCAAACTTCAGGACGCCAGGAGCGCCAATAGCTCCAAATTCCAAGGCATCACGAAACTGACTGCGGAAGTGCGCGGTCTTGGCGAGCTTGAGAATGGCTTTTTCCACGTAGGGCGCGAAGATGGGATTGCTGGAGCTTCCCGGCTCGACCGTGACCCACTGCTCGGTCTGCAGCAGCAGCCGCATGACTTGGGCCACGAAATTCTTTACCGCGCTATGCGCCTTGGCGAAAGTGATGCGCGACTGCCAGGGAGCTTTGTCGTCGAAATCCTGCTTATTACGATATTGTCCATAGCAATCTAGCCAATTATTCCGAATAATATATTCCCGCATGAACGCCTCGTTTCTATAGCGTTCAATCTGAGATACGATTTCCGCATCGCTCAAATTTCCGGCGCGGACTTTGGATTGGTTGGAATCGTCGCTGTGGGTTTCGTCGCCTTTTTTCGGCCCCTTGTCTGAATCTCGCGCCGCAGGCCCAGTATCGGGCGAAACGGAATCTGGTCGTCCTGGAGGTAGTCCAAATGAGGTCGTGAAGTTAGTAGCCATCATAGCACCTTGCGCCTAATGCGTCCCACGCGGGTCATGCGCAAAGCTTCCCGGTAGCCCGTGCCGTCGTCGGTGTATTCTTGGCGCGGGCAGGTGGCAGGAATGTGTGTGACGATGCAGACCGTGCCGCGTTTCTTATAGTAATCGTCTATTTCCTTATCGTAAACGATTTCGCCGGGACCGCAGATTTTGCCCTTGCTGTCAAGCAGGTTCGAGATGAAAAAACCCCTGCGCTTTTTAGGCATCTCCGCTCGGCTCGATTCTCACACAATCCGCGTCGTCGTCGTGGGTGCTGATTTCCAGCATGACCGCTCCACGGACAGAACTGAAGCGGTGCGGGGTTCTGGGCATGATGGTACGAGACTCGCCAGGCTTCAGGAGTTCGTCTATCGGGAACTGCCGGATATCCCGCTGCTCCAGCCTAACCAGTCCCGACTCTACAACAAATGTCTCTTTTTTACAACAGTGGTAGTGCAAGGAGCATTTTTTGCCCGGTTTGATGATGAGCTTTTTGAAGCAATACTCCGCCTCATTTACCACAATTTCTTCGTAACCCCACGCTTTTGTGACAATAATCACCGCTCTTGCTCTACGCGGTTAATCACCGGCATCTTGGGCAGTTTGCGCCAGGTGGTGTCGCGGCGCGGAGCCATACCCGGCCTGGTATATCCTCTCACGGGTTCCTCCGTCCTGGGCATGGTGCGGTACTGGGGTATGGTCGGCTGCTCCCTCATTCTGACAGGTGCCCAAACCTGGGAATTGGCAAAATAGCGCAGCGGGTCGTAGGCATGGTCGGGAATGCCGGTGGCGCGTTCTTCGGTGTATTCCTTTTCGCCGGTAAGCGGATTTCTGGTTTCCGCGTGCCTCTGCAGTTGAATCTGCTCGATGAGGTTCTCGCAGCGCGAACTGATGAACAGCCGTGGGGAACCGGCCTTGCGCGTCACCGGATTCAGCAATTGCGGGTCAATGTGCATCAACTCTTGCAGGTTGGCGATGGATGCGGTTTCGTTGTTGTCGGCTCGCTGGAGGTACAGACCGCATTCCCGGTATTCCTGAGCTATGGACGTGACGGTGGTTCTGCGGTCGCGGGTGCTTTCGATGAAGACGGAAGGGTCTGCGTATACTCCCCGAACGGAGTAGCGATTGTCACGCATAATCTTTTGTATGGAGCCAGCATGTTCTCTAATAGTAATAGTGCGGCCTGGCGTTGAGCGTTTGTAATACTCAAAGGTAATGAAGTGGAAATTGTCATTGGTGGATGCACTGAGTAAAAGGCACGTAGGCGCACTGAGGCCATAGTCCAGCCAGCCCCAGCAGTTTCGGATATTGCAGCTATCAAACGGGTTAAATCGTTCGGCGTCATAAACATGCACCTCTCTCTTGAAATCGGGATGGATGGCTCCCTCGAAGATGTCCCTGCTTCCATAGACCCAGCGGCGCTTCCAGGCGTCCGGCTTGCGCATCAGCATGTCGTAGTAGCCGGGAGAAAACTTGTCCAGCATGGCCCTATTGATGCTGGTTTCCCCGAAGAAATAGGCTCTGTCGGGATGCGCCGTGCCGATTACGTCGGGATGGAAGCGGAAGTAAATCCAGTCATGGCCGTTGGGGTTGCATTCGCCCCAAATGTACGCCGGGCAGGGCTGTTTCCATTCCGGCTTGGACCAGCGGCCAATGCGGGAATCCAGGAACTCCCACATTTCGGGATGAATTTCCTCCGCCTGCGACAAGAAAGCCCCGTTGATCTCGAACGATTTCAGGCTCTGTTCGTCCATTTCGTCCAAGTGCAGCCAGAGGATTTCCGTGCCGTTAGCCATAATCATGTTTTCTTTGACATCCCGCGTAATCCAGCCCGGAGGGCAGAGCTTGTCGAAGGTTTTGCGCGTGGTGTTCATGAGCGTTTTGTAGGTCTGCCTGGCAACCACCCAGCGGGAACCGGGAAACTCCCTAGCCAGGATGAGCAGGCGTATCAGGCCTCCGGTAGTTTTGCCGTTGCCCACGCCGCCATCGAACATGGCCTCGCGTTTGGTGCTCCAAATATAGTCGTGCTGGACAGTGCTGGCGGGTTCAAAGATGGTTTGGCGTTGGGTTTTCATACCGGGGCCGTGGGGCAATCCTCGTTGGTTTCCGCTGGGGCGGGGTCCTGCTCCAGTTGCTCCAGCAGGTTCAGCAAATCCTGGCGGTTGAGCACCTGAATCCCGCTTGGCGCGAAAACCAGCGGAATGGTGGAATCCAGGCCAGGAACCTTGATGCGCGAGAGATATTCGAGCGTTTCCACGTCCCGCACCACCAGCACATCACCCTTTTGCGGATGCATCTTCTGCACCATTTGGAACAGCACTGCCTTGGACATCGAGTATTGGTGTTTGCTCACGATGCTCTCCACAGGTACAAGGTTTGCCACGGCGGATATTCCAGTATTGGCATCGTCCCTTCCGCAAAGCCAATTCCCCTCTATCGCTTCTGTTGGCGCGTTTCATCTCATCAAGCCTGGCCTGGCAGCGAGCGTTCTCCTGGGCTTCCATCTCCTCCCGAGATAGCTGCGGTTGGGCATTTCTCAGGGCTTTGATGTTCTCGTGGTAGCCCTGGATAATCATCACCGGGGCGTTGAAGACCTGAGCGTTCTGCTTGGCTTCGCCCTCGGTGGCTTCGCCGTGCAGCAGCAAGCCCGCTTTCGTCGCGGCCAGGCGCGTTTTCGCGTCTTTGGCGTTTTTGGCGATTTCCGCCAGCAGCACCACCAGCTCCTCGCGGGTCAGGCCCGCATTGTCCAGCAGCTCTCCAATGCTCTTGCGCTTCGGTTTGCGGCCCATGCGCCCAGTTTACACCCATTCACGACTTGTGCCGCGAGTCCGCCCAAGCCACAAACTCCAGCAAAATATACGCCACAATCAGCCAAAGCAGGATTTCCCGCATCTCAGGCCTCTTTCTTGTCGGCTATGGATGTAATCCATCCAGGCTTGAGCAGAATGGTTACGTCAACTCCGCAGGAGTTCGTGAAAGTTACCCAAAGAACACCCTCCTGCGCTTGCCAAATCGGTGGTTCCGATGTCTCTATCTCGCAAAGCACCTTATGGCTCTCCAAGTCCTGTATCACGAAAATCTTCATTTGCTCTCCTTGAAGACTTCCCGCCTGAATTGACACACCCCGCATTGGCAGGTTTTATCATTGGCGGGTGGCTTCCATGCCCCAGCAGGCTCGTATCCGGGTCCTGATATACTACCCCGTTCCAAAACACTACGGTCTGCCACCCTAGGCACGTTCGTATTAGCTTCTTCTCCAGCAATGTGCGCCCTCGTCACTTCCCTGACTTCACGCAAAACCGAATCTGCTACCCTCGGCTCCGCGTTGCATCGCCTCCGTATCCACTCCGAAACGCTTAATCCAGCCTCCGCCGCCGATTTCTGCCACCTTGCCTGCTCTTCCACGTCTAGCCGTAGGTTGATTTGCGGTCTCTTCATGTCTAGACATTACAGGATTGCTAGACGGGCGTCAAGAGAAATTGCTAGACATTTTAAAAAATAGCCCCCCAGGGTCAAATCGTGCGTCCGAGGTAATAGCAAATGCCCCGGCTCATGCTCAGGAGGTGCTCCGAGGGTGTATTCCGGTTGTCTCATAATGAGATTCACCGCTCTGCGTCCTATAATCACTTATTATGTAAACCTGCAAGTCGTTGATAACACTAGATTCTACCCTCTAGTTGCAACTAATTCGCTGCTACATGCGGCCTAGTACCTGGCTGCCAGCGGATTGCGATTGAGCAAAACTTCGCGTGCGCGAATGGCCGCGATTATAGGCAAATACAACGAAGATGCGACTGTCTGCCTTATGCAGTCTCAATTTGAGACAGTTCTGAAAAAAAACTGCGTTGCAAACAAAAGACTTGCAAAAGTGCCAACATTTGGGCAAATGCCAATTAGTCGGCAGTTTTAGGGATTCGACTTTTGATTGTAAGCTATTCTGGGGCAAGAGCAAAAAGTGTCACAGTGAAATGCTGTGTTTTCAATGCTTTGCGCTGGTAGCGAAAGTATGGCGAAAACTCGAGTGCTTTGTTTTCAGTAGTACCAGACAAAGTTTGTCGCTTTATGACGGCTGAACATGACCTAAACTGTCAATCTGTGTCTCTGCTGACACGCACTAGTACCTGCTAAGTGATTGAAAACACATAAAACGGTGCTTTGGCGCGAGAATTGCATGTTTAGCTGGGCAGAGGTTGAAACCCATGAACAAAGACAAGCGCAACGAATTATTTGAGGCAATCTTTCAGCTTGCGGACCTTGAGGGCCGTGAATCTGCCGGTGCCGCGAAGTGCATTCCGATGGTCGTTGCCCAGCATGAGAACATGGTGGATGACAATTCCCCTGTAGTGAAGGAATGGTTTGTCGCTGACGGTGTTTGTGGCTTTGGATGGGTCTCTGTTCGGCCAGGAACTTCAGCATTCGCTCGCTGGCTTGTCCAGACTGGCAAGAGCCGTACATCCCATTACGAGGGCGGAGTTACAGTCAATTCTCCGCTGATGACCCAGAGCATGACCCGCAACGAAGCGTATGCTGTGGGATTCGCCAAAGTGTTGCAAAGCAAGGGAATTAGGGCCTACGCAGAATCCCGCATTGACTAACCTGTCCTGCTAGTGGCCATCACGGTGGCCACAATGGAGGATAGAACAATGAATCAAGGCTTTCAGCGAATCGAACGTGATGTCAAGTACGCGTATTTCGAGGTAAATGGGTTCCAGTATCGCACCAATGGCCAAAGCGTACAGGCGAACGATGGCAACGCTCAGTTTCCACGCTGGAATACGACCTATTCGCTGGCTATCGTGCTCAAGGCCCGCGAAGCATGGAAGGCTCAGTCATGATTCGCACTGAACGCAAAGCCTTGCGCGTAATCGCTGAGGCATTGAAAGAGCCAGACGGCGGCAGTTATTGGCCCGCTCGCAACTTCTGGCGCATGATGTGGTGGTTAGGTATAACGATTGAATGGGGCTGGTAAGGCCGTAGAGCACGGATGGGGAAGTTAAGAAAGGAAAGTGGAAAATGAAAGTCACTGCATGGCAAATTGAGAAATGGTTGAAAAACATCGGCAATGAAACCGAAATACGATTCCTGTTAAATGGAGAAGATTTGCTTTGTGAAGAGGCTTTCCTATGGCGCGAAAATGGTACTTTTGTTATTACCTTGTGCGCGCCAAAACAGAAAGCAAGTAGGCCCCCAACGCTCGCACACAGGAAA
>Ga0181527_1001080_pt1 | contig 29037 bp, 22 predicted proteins | sample PEATcosm2014_Bin_30_FD_119762 | JGI IMG/M metagenome (GOLD analysis project Ga0181527, IMG submission 119762) | Peatland microbial communities from MTU Mesocosm Facility, Houghton, MI, USA - PEATcosm2014_Bin06_60_metaG | ecosystem: Environmental > Terrestrial > Soil > Wetlands > Peat | place...
GTGTATGCGGTGCTGGCAGCAATCTGCTTCTGTCATTTTCTGAATGACATGACGCAATCGATGATGTCCGCGTGCTATCCGATTTTCAAGGATTTGTACCACCTGGACTACTCGCAGATAGGTCTGATCACGCTCACCTACCAGTTGACCGCCTCTTTGCTGCAACCGCTGGTCGGGCTCTATACCGATCGCCGCCCGCAGCCTTTTTCACTGCCGCTTGGAATGGGATTTAGCCTGGTTGGCCTGGTGTTGCTTTCCAGGGCGCATAGCTTGCACATGATTCTGTTTTCCTTCGGGCTGGTCGGTGTCGGGTCATCGATTTTTCATCCCGAGTCGTCGCGAGTTGCCCGCATGGCCTCGGGCGGAAAGCTTGGCTTGGCGCAGTCGTTTTTCCAGGTGGGAGGCAGCACGGGGTCCGCGCTTGGCCCTCTGCTGGCAGCCCTTCTCGTTATGCCAAGAGGACAGCACAGTATTGCGTGGTTTTCCCTCGCGGTACTGGTTTCAATCATGGTGTTGACCTACGTGGGCGGCTGGTATCAATCGCACCGCTCGGCCAAGGCGGCATCGCTGGTGAAACAGCAGCCCATTCGATCGCCGCTGCCGCCAAGAAAAACGTTGGTCGCGATCCTGGTCTTGCTGAGCCTGCTCTTCTCGAAGTTTTTCTATCTTTCCAGCCTCTCCAGCTATTACATCTTTTACCTGATGAGCAAGTTTCATCTCCCGGTACAGAGCGCGCAGATTCATCTGTTCGTTTTCCTGGGAGCGGTCGCGTTGGGAACCTTCGCCGGCGGCCCGATCGGCGACCGCATTGGCCGCAAGTATGTCATCTGGTTCTCGATACTCGGTGTCTTCCCGTTCACGCTGGCGCTGCCCTACGCAAATCTTTTCTGGACCGGCATTCTCAGCGTATGCATTGGCCTGATCCTGGCGTCGGCATTTGCGGCCATCATAGTTTTTGCGCAGGAGCTGCTTCCCAGCAGGGTTGGCATGATCTCCGGACTGTTTTTCGGATTCGCCTTCGGCATGGGCGGCATCGGCGCCGCGGTGCTGGGCAGGCTGGCCGATCTGACCAGCATCGGCTTCGTCTACCACGTCTGTTCGTTCCTGCCGCTGATTGGTCTTTTGACCGCTTTTCTGCCGGACCTGCGAAAAGTTGCCATCGAGTCCGCGGTGAAAGTGGCTGCCGCCGAAGAATCCGCGATTTAGACCCGGAGCCGCGGAGGGTATGTCCTTAGCTTTTCAGGTGCCAGAATGACGGAGCCGGCGACAATCGCGCCCAGAACAGAACCAGCAGCTTCCCGCAACACTCCTTCGCTTGCGGCGCTGTTCTTTTCGTTTCTGGGTCTGGGTGCCACGGCGTTTGGCGGCCTGGCCATGATGGTCTATGTCAAGGACCTGGCGGTGCGCAAACGCTGGATGGACAGCGAAACGTACAACGATGGCGCGGCCATGTGCCAAGCGCTGCCGGGCGCGACGGTCATGATGGCGGTCGCTTACGTGGGGCTCAAGACGCGGGGGGTTCTGGGCGCACTGCTGTCGTATGTCGCCTTCGTCTTCCCTTGCTCCTGCGTCATGCTCTTTCTCTCTATCCTTTATGCCAAATCGCACACGCTGCCGCAGATTGTTTCTCTCTTGTCAGGCCTGCAAGTAGTGGTGGTTGCGATCATGGGCACCGCGGCCTTCAAGTGGGGCAAAGATGTCATGCGGAGCTACAAAGGGGCGATCATTTCGATTGCGGCCGCACTGCTGTTGATTTACGGCCTGGGCCCCATGGCGGTCATCGTGATCGCCGCTTTGGCGGGAATGGTTCTGTTCGGCGAGATCCCCGCCGGGAACTCCTCTTCCGCGCCCGCCGGCGGCGAACACGGAATGCTGAAACAAGCATTGGCGCTCACCGTACTCGCGCTCTCCGGACTCGTCGCGCTTTATTTTATCGACAGGACACTGTTCTTGCTGGCGGCGACCATGATGAAGATCAACCTGTTCGCCTTTGGCGGCGCCGCCGGGTCCATTCCCATGATGCTGCACGAGGTCGTCACCGTGCAGCACTGGGTCGATGGCAAAACAATGATGGACGCCATCGCGCTCAGCCAGGTCACTCCGGGACCGATCAGCACGAGCGCGGCATTTCTGGGTTACCTGATTGCCGGACTGCCGGGCTCGGCGATAGCGATCACGGCTTTTTACACGCCAAGTTTCATTCTCCTGATTATGATGACTCCCTATTTCAGCCGGCTCAAATCCTCCAAGGCTTTTCGCAAGGCGACAAAGGGGCTGATCAGTTCGTTCGCCGGATTGCTCTTCTTCGTAACATTCACGTTTTTCAATGTGGTCCATTGGGATCTGAAGCGATCGTTGCTGGCGATTGCGGCGGCCATTGCTCTGCACAAGGGAGTTCACGTGGCCTGGGTCGTGCTGGTTGGCGCCGCAATCTCGATTGCGATGATCTGATGGTCGCCATAATCCATCGGTCATTCATCCCCCACTGAAGCGCCGCTGCGAAATGCTTGCCGGAACTGGCTTTCAGAGCGCAAGTGTTGAGTTTTGCAACTGGACTCAAAGTCAATCTCACCCAACCGCGTGCCAGTCATCACCTCTCAGCCGTCGCTCCATCACGGTTCGACACCCCCGCCATCACGGCGAGATAGTCCCGTCATCACTGCGCTATCGACGTAGGTATCGGTTAATAGAACTGTCTCTCAATAACGGAATGGTGTCTTCGTGTCGATGGATGACCATGAGCTGAATGAGCGTGTATCTGGCTTATTGCGTGCAATCATAACGCTGGCGATTTTTACCAATTCCGAGCAAAAGTGAACATTATTGGTGATCACCATTCTGACAGAATCCCCAAGAAAGGGGGGCGCCATGCACACTACTCTTCGCGAAAACCCGGACGCGAGCGAACGGGCATTCATCGATCAGGCAATCGCGAACCAAAGCAATCATCCTGGAGCACTGCTGGGCATCCTGGAGGCCGTTCAGGATCATAACCCTCGCAAATACCTTCCCATGGAAACGCTGCGATATGTTGCGGCGAAGACAGGGATTCCGCCTTCACAAGTATTCAGCGTTGCCACCTTCTACGCGCTGTTCAACCTGCAACCACAGGGCGACAACACCATCTGCATTTGTCGTGGCACCGCCTGTCACACGCGCGGTTCGCGCGACCTGCTGGATAGCCTGCGGCTTGAGCTTGGCGTAGGGCAGGCAGATGAGTCGGGCGACTCCAATGACGCCGACAAGTTGGCGCTCACGACCACGGACCAGAGGTTCACGGTGCGCACCGTCGCATGTTTCGGGCAATGCGCGCTGGCCCCCGTGGTCGAAATCAACCACAACATCTGCGGCCATGTGAATGAGCACACGCTGCAGCGGCAAGTGAGAGCACTGGAACGGGAAAGTAAGTGATGCCTCCAATTCAAGATATCGGAGCCTTCAACGCCGTCCGGGAAGCGGGGCTTGCCAAGCTGTTGCCATCGGTCCCGCGCGTAGCGATCGGCATGGGAACGTGCGGCCGCGGCAATGGCGCCGAAGGCGTTTATCACGCTTTCGCCGATCTGATCTCGCGGACCGGCATGGACGTGCATCTGGCGAGTGTAGGCTGCTTCGGCGCTTGTTTTCAGGAGCCGCTGGTTAACATTCGCCTGCCTGGCGGTCCGCTTCTGATCCTGCGTCGAGTTCAGGTCGATGATGCGGCACGCCTGCTTCATGATATTTCCAACGGAAACATTACCCCCGACCTCGTTTATTGCAAGCTGGAGGAATGGGACCACGTCACCTCGAATATCAGGTTCGGCCACGGATACCCAGAAGTACCTTTATGGAACGAAGTAGCATTCTTTAAGGGCCAGAAGAAGATTGTCCTGCGCAATTGCGGACTCATAAATCCTGACGACATCGAAGAATACATAGGCGTAGGCGGTTACCAGGCACTCTATAGCGTGCTGATCGATGGCCGGCCCGAGATGGTGATCGAACAGATCAAGGCCTCGAAACTTCGCGGCCGCGGCGGCGCCGGATTCCTCACTGGCAACAAGTGGGACTTCCTCGCTAAGGCAAAGGCCGACCAGAAATACCTCATCTGCAACGCGGACGAGGGCGATCCCGGCGCGTACATGAACCGCAACGAGATCGAAAGCGATCCGCATGCGCTGCTCGAGGGCATGCTCATCGGCGGCTATGCGATGGGTGCCAGCAAAGGCATCGTTTACGTTCGCGCCGAGTATCCGCTGGCGGTCCACCGCTTGCACCGGGCGATCGAGCAGGCTCGCGAATACGGTTTGCTCGGCGACAACATTCTCGGCCGCGGCTTCAAGTTCGACATCGCAGTTGTCGAGGGCGCCGGAGCGTTCGTCTGCGGTGAAGAAACCGCGCTGATCGCTTCGCTGGAAGGTCAGGCCGGCAGGCCTCGTCCCCGTCCTCCGTTCCCCGCGCAAAAGGGACTCTGGGGCAAGCCCACCAACATCAACAACGTCGAAACCTGGTACAACATCGCCCCCATCGTAAGCAAGGGGGCGGGATGGTTCAGCGAAACCGGCAGCGCCAAGAGCTCCGGAACCAAGGTGTTTTCGCTGGTCGGCAAAGTGCACAGCACCGGGCTGGTGGAGATGCCGTTGGGCACTCCGCTGAAGACGTTCATCTACGACATTGGCGAAGGCGGCAGCCTTCCCGGCCGGGCGATCAAGTCGGTCCAGACCGGCGGGCCGTCGGGCGGCTGCATTCCGCAGGAGATGTTCGATACCCCGGTCGATTACGAGAGCCTGCAACAGCTCGGAGCGATCATGGGTTCCGGCGGCATGGTTGTGCTGGACGAAGACAACTGCATGGTCGATGTCGCGCGTTATTTCATCGAGTTCACGCATTCGGAATCGTGCGGCAAGTGCATTCCTTGCAGGGTCGGGCTGAACAAGTGCCTGCGCATTCTGACTGGCATTACCAAGGGCATTCCCGGCATGAAGAATCGCCTGGAGACCCTGGATGAACTCGGCCGGATGATCCGCGAATGCTCGCTGTGCGGGCTCGGACAGACGGCGCCGAATCCGGTGCTCACCACCATGCGGCACTTCCGCGCGGAGTTCGAGGACCACCTGCGGGCTCATCATTGCGAAGCGGGTGTGTGCCAGGAGCTGGCGTTATCGCCGTGCGAAAACAGTTGTCCGTTGCGCATGAACATTCCGCGATTCATCCAGCTCTACAAGGAAAACCGGATCGAGGAAGCATTCGCGGCGGTGATCATGGACAATCCGCTGCCGGCTTCGACCGGGCGCGTCTGCCAGCATCCCTGCGACAAGCGATGCCGCCGCCAGACTCTCGACGAATCGGTCAATATCCGCGACATTCATCGCCAGATAGCGGATGCGATCTTCTCTTCGGAGCGCTTCGACAGCATCGTCAAGCAGATTGCCTCGCGCAAACTGGAGCCAACCGGCCGCAAAGTCGCCGTGGCGGGCGCGGGCCCGACCGGCCTTACAGCAGCCTTCTACCTCGCCCTGATGGGGCACGAAGTCACTGTCTTTGACGAAAAGGCGGAAGCCGGCGGCATGTTGCGTTTCGCGATTCCGGAGTACCGCCTGCCCAAGGCTGTTCTGAGCCGTGAAGTCGAGCTGATCGAACGCATGGGCGTGAAGTTCATGTTCAACACCAGAGTCGGGATCGATATGCCGTTGAACGAACTCGCCGATCGCTTCGATGCGGTGTTCATCTCCATCGGGACCTGGAAGGAATCCTGGCTGTACCTGCCCGGAACCGAGTTCAAGGGCGTTCACCACGCTTTGCCGTTGCTGGACGAGATGTCTCGCGGTGGAAAGGCGCCGATTGGCCGCAAGGTGGCCATCATCGGCGGTGGCAACGCCGCCATTGACTCGGCTCGCTCAGCGCTGCGCACCGGGGCGGACGTAACCGTCTTCTACCGTCGCGAACGCAAGGACATGCCGGCCATTGAAGAAGAGACGACAGCGGCGGGAGACGAAGGAGCAAAGTACGTGTTCCTGGCCGCGCCGCACCGCATCATCGGCGACCAGGACGGCAACGTTCAGGCCATCGAGATCGAGAAAACCCGTCTCGGTGAATACGACAAATCGGGTCGCAGAAAGCCGGTGCCCACCGGCGAGATTAAGCGATACGCGTGCGACACCGTCGTGCTGGCCGTGGGCGAAACCTTCGATCTTGACTTCTGCAAGGCTTCCGGTCTGGAACTGAAGCAGGAAGGCACGATCGCCGTCGACCGCTTCACTCTGGAAACCAGCCGTCCGGGCTTTTACGCCGGCGGCGACGTGATCACCGGAGCTTCCAATGTGTCGAACGCGATGGGCTTCGGCAAGCAGGGCGCCCGCAACATCGACGAGAGGCTCATGGGAGAGAACCGGTGGGAGCGCATCTTCCCTGATTTCACCTACGCCCAAGAAGCGCCCGAGGAACCCAGCGAAAGCCGCCGTCACGAGGCGCACATGATCGCGCCCAAGCTTCGCATGCGCTCCAATGACGAGGTGGTTATCGGTTTCACTCCGGAGGAAACGCTGGAGGAAACATGCCGGTGCCTTCGTTGCGACGTCAAAACCCATGCGAGCCTGAGCTAGAGGAAGGAGCCAAGTCTTGCCAAAGAAATTATCAATTCGAATCGATGGTGAGTTGGTGAGCGCCCTCGAAGGGCAAACGATCCTCGAGGCGGCCAAGGAGGCCGGCAAGTACATTCCGACCCTCTGCTACCTTGAAGGACTGAGCGTCGTGGGTGCCTGCCGTCTCTGCATCGTTGAAGTTTCCGGCACCGACCGGCTTTTGCCGGCCTGCACCACCCCGGCGCAGGACGGCATGTCGGTCACGACGACCTCGCCAAAACTGATGCAGTACCGCCGCATTGCGCTTGAGCTTCTGTTCGTCGAGCGCAACCATGTGTGCGCGGTATGCGTCTCCAACGGCCGCTGCGAGCTTCAGAGCATGGCCAGTACGATGGGCATCACCAACATGCGGTACTGGTACAACTATCCGAAGCTGCCGGTCGACCTTTCCCACAAGCGCTTCGTGCTCGATCACAATCGTTGCATCCTGTGTACGCGCTGCGTGCGGGTGTGCAGCGAACTGGAGGGAGCCCACGTGTGGGAAGTCAACTCACGCGGCATCAACTCCCGCATCATCAGCGACCTGAACCAGCCGTGGGGACAGTCAACCAGTTGCACCAGTTGCGGCAAGTGCGTGCAGGCGTGTCCTACCGGCGCGCTCGCCGAAAAAGGCTCGGCGGTGGAAGAAATGGTCAAGCGGAACGACAACATTAGCGAGTTGGCGCGCCGCAAAGGAGTGCTGGCATGAAGAAAGTCAAACTGGCTACTGTTTGGCTTGATGGTTGCTCGGGCTGCCACATGTCGCTGCTGGACATGGATGCGGGAGTCATTTCGCTGGCCGGAAAAGTGGATATCGTGTACGGACCTCTGGTCGATGCGCAGGAATTCCCCGACGGGGTAGACGTCACCCTCGTCGAAGGCGCCGTCAGTTCGATGGAGGACATGCATAAGATCCAGCTGATCCGGCAACGCACGAATGTGCTGATCTCGCTGGGCGACTGTGCTGTCACCAGCAATGTGCCGTCGATGCGAAATTCCATTCCCGTCAGCAAGCTTCTGCAGCGCGTTTACGTCGAAGGCGCGGACGAGGGCAAGGTGATCCCCAGCGACGGCGTGCCGGCACTGCTGAAGCACGCCCGCCCGGTGCACGAATTCGTAAAAGTGGATATGTACGTGCCGGGCTGTCCTCCGCCCGCCAAGGCAATTCTCGGCGTGGTAACCGATCTGCTGGAGGGCCGCAAGCCCGCGGTGAACCCCAAGGTGAAGTTTGGATAAGGAGCGTCCATGAAGCGACTCACGATCGATCCGGTGAGCCGGATCGAAGGACACGCGAAAATTTCGATCCACCTGAATGATGAGGGCCGTGTCTCCAGTACGCAGCTCCACATCACGCAGACGCGTGGATTCGAAAAGTTTACCGAGGGGCGCCCCTTCTACGAAATGCCCGGCATCACCTCTCGGATATGCGGTATCTGCCCGGTCAGTCATCTGCTGGCATCCGCCAAAGCCTGCGACGCCATTCTGGCGGTGCGAATTCCAGCAACGGCGGTCAAGCTGCGGGAGCTATTGCACTGCGCGCAATTCGTGCAGTCGCATGCGCTCAGTTTCTTCTACCTGTCGTCGCCCGATCTGCTGCTCGGCATGGATTCCGATCCCGCCAAGCGCAACGTAATTGGCGTGATCGAGAAACATCCCGAGTTGGCGCGGCTGGGCATCGAACTGCGGAAATTCGGCCTGCAAATCATCGAGGGGTTGGCGCTGGAACGTGTTCACCCGTCCTGGGTAGTGCCCGGCGGCGTCAATGCGCCGATGTCGCCTCAACTCCGCGAGCGGATCATGTCCGAAATGCCCGGCATCATGGCCGGCGCCGAGCGCACGATCGCCTTCTTCAAATCGGCGGTCGGGTCTTTCCAGGAAGAAATCGATTATTTCGGCTCCGCTCCGACGATGTACGCCGGCATGGTCGACCGCAAGGGCAACTTGCAGCTCTACGACGGCACGTTGCGCTTCCGCGACGCCGACGGCGCAATCGTGAAGGACGAAATCCCGGCGGAAGAATATGCCGATTACATCGGCGAGGCTTCGCTGCGCGAGTCCTACCTGAAAGCGCCTTATTACAAGCCGATCGGATATCCGCAAGGCATCTATCGCGTCGGTCCGCTGGGGCGGTTGAACGCCTGCGACCGCTGTGGAACGCCGAAGGCCGATGTCGAACTGGCGGAATTCCGCCAGCGTTTCGGCAATCCGGCGCACAGTTCGTTCCTGTTCCACTACGCCCGGCTGATCGAACTGCTCTATGCCCTGGAGCGGATCAGTCAGTTGCTGGACGATCCGCAAATCCTGAACACTCATGTCCGCGCCACTGCCGGGGTCAACTCGCTGGACGGCGTCGGCATGGTGGAGGCTCCGCGCGGCGTGCTCATCCATCACTACAAGGTGAACGAGGACGGCGGAATCGTCTGGGCCAATCTCATTGTCGCGACGGGGCACAATAACCTCGCCATCGGCAAGAGCATTCAGCAGGTAAGCGAGCACTTCATCGACGGCAAAAAGCTGCACGAAGGCATGCTCAACCGCGTTTCAGCCGTGGTGCGCGCATACGACCCGTGCTTTAGCTGTTCGACGCATGCTTCGGGACAGATCGCCATGAAGATCCGGCTCTTCGGTCCCGACGGCGCTGTGCTCGATGAGATCTGCAGCCGATAACCTGCGCCGGCGAGCTAATGTGCAGTCCCGTAAGCGCGGTATAAGTTTCAGGATGTCATCCTGAGCGAGCCGGGGTCCCCGGCGACGGCCGCTTTTGCCGTTGCTGGGGTGGGGGAAGCGAAGGATCTATGTATTACGAATCAAATACATAGATCCTTCGCTCGCTGCGCTCGCTCAGAATGGCACTTCAATAGTTGTTGCGCAAACTTCTGGGACGCGACACTAGGGTGGGCTGGTCCTCGCGGGGAAAAGGAACCCGGTGCAGCGAATTCTCGTAATCGGCTATGGCAACCCGTTGCGAGGCGACGACGGCTTCGGCAGCCTCGCGGCAGGTTATGTCGAGAAGCGCCAGATTCCTGGGGTTGAAGTCATCGTCTCTCACCAATTGAATCCGGAACTGGCCGCCTTGCTTTCTATCAGCAGCCACGCAATTTTTCTCGATGCCGTGGCTGGCGACCAACCCGGAACTCTCCGCGCAACGCCGGTCGAGCATTGCGATCTGTCATCTTCCGGAATGCATCATTTTGAGCCGGGCAGCCTGCTGGCGCTAGCGCAGGCCATTTATGGACAGGCGCCTCCGGCCACGTTGATCACCGCCACCGCGCGCAGCTTCCACCACGGACCTGAAATCGGCCAGGAAGTGCAGCAAGCCGCAGCCAAAGCCGCCGAGGCAATTGCGTCGTTCGCCACCTCGGACAAACTTGATTCCGAAATCCTCTCCACCACGTTGCGCCGCTGAGTTTGTACTACACAGACCTGTATCGAGTAATCCGCCGCAGGGTCCAAGTAAGGGAGCTTCAGTGTTGTCATGCTGAACGCAGTGAAGCATCCCGGCACGGCGTCGGGCTGAGGTGCCGCCCAAGGATTTCATCGAAAAGCCTCACACGGCGCGGAGTGGGACAGTTCCATGGGATGCTTCGCGCCACCGCCCCAACAGACGCGAAAACGGCGTCCGTCGGGGACCCCGGTGTCCCTCAGCATGACACCGTTGCTTGGATCGTTCGCAGGATATACCTTCCCGAGTGCCGCTGAAGCTCGTACTACGTTACCGTGCCCGATGCGCCGCCACCAGGGCCTGTCCCAGGCTCAGTCCGCCGTCGCCGGCGGGAACCTCGGAGTGCGCAAACACCTCGAAGGAAAGCCCAGCGAGCCGCTGTTGCAAATGCTCCGCCAGGAAGCGATTCTGGAATGTGCCTCCGCTCAGGCAGACGCGATTCAGGCTCTCGCGTTCGCGGATATGCTGAGCAATGCGGGCAAACACCTCTACCAGTCCCCGGTGAAATTTTGCGCTGATCATCGGCACCGGCGCCCGGCGGCGAAGATCATCGAGCAGTTCGGCGAACAACGGTTTGGTATCAATAATCAGGGGACCGTCGCCGCTGGGCGTCAGCTCCAATTGATAAGCTTCCTCGCCGGCCGGTTCGGCGATTACATTCTCCAACTCGATGGCCGCTTGCGCTTCGTAATTCACAACCTGGCGGACTCCGGCTAGAGCGGCCACGGCATCGAACAGCCGTCCGCAACTGGACGTGAGCGGCGAATTGACGTTGCGCTCCATCATGTTCAGCAGCAGTTTCAGCTTGCGCCGGTCAAGGCCGCGCACGAAAGGGATGTCGAGCTCCGCGCACTCCGCACCGAAGTGATGAGCCAGATAGCTGACGGCCATTCGCCAAGGCTCGCGGATAGCGGCAGCGCCTCCCGGCAGCTTGACATAGTCGAAGTGTGCGGCCCGGCGAAAATCCTCATAGCCCGCAACCATCACTTCGCCGCCCCAAATGCGGCCATCGGTGCCATATCCGGTACCGTCCAGGGCAAAGCCTATGACGCGGCCTTCCAGATGATGCTCCGCCATGCAACTGGCGATGTGCGCATGATGATGCTGAACTCCAACCAGTTCCATTCCCTGCTGTTGCAGAGCCCAGCGAGTGCAAAAGTAGTCGGGGTGCAGATCGTAAGCCAAAATGGCCGGCTCGATCTGCAGAATCTTGCGCAGATGGGCAATCGCTTCCTCGAAGAAGCGGTACGATTCAAAGTTCTCCAAGTCGCCGATATGCTGGCTGAGGAATGCGTGCTTGCCCTTGGTGACGCAAATCGTGTTCTTCAGTTCGCCGCCAACCGCCAGGATGGAAGGCACTGCCCGGTGAAGGAACACCGGGACCGGCACAAATCCGCGCGAGCGGCGAAGCTGGCGCGGGCGTCCGCCGTAAACCCGCATCACCGAATCGTCGCAACGCAACAGTATTTCGCGGTTGTGCACCAGCAGGCAGTCGGCCAGTTGCTTCAGCCGATCAACAGCTTCCCCATTGCCGATCACGATCGGCTCTTCGCTGAGATTGGCGCTCGTCATCACCAGGGCGCGGGCTCCGGTCTTGGCGAATAGAAGATGATGCAGCGGCGTGTATGGCAGAAACAGCCCAAGATAGTTGTTGCCGGGCGCCACCTCGCCGGCGATTGCGCTCGGCCGCTTCCACGGCAGCAGCACTATGGGCCGCTGCACCGAAGTGAGTAGCTGCCGCGATACTGCGTCGATCTCGCAGAAATCTTCAACGGTAGCCAGATCCGGAACCATGACCGCGAAAGGTTTCTCCACTCTGTGCTTGCGCTCGCGCAATCGGCGCACCGCTTTCGCATTGGTCGCGTCCGCCGCCAGATGAAAGCCGCCCAGGCCTTTGACGGCGGCCACTCGTCCCGCGGTGATTAGCTTGGCGGTCGCGGCAAGCGGATCGGCGCATTCGATGCGGATTCCGCTATTGTCCAGCAATTCCAACTGCGGACCACAGCGCCAGCATGCGTTGGGCTGCGCGTGGAAGCGGCGGTTCAGCGGATCGTCATACTCGCTTTGACACTCCGCGCACATCTGGAACTCCGCCATCGAGGTATATGGCCGGTCGTAGGGGATGTCGCGGACAATCGTGAAGCGCGGACCGCAGTTGGTGCAATTGATGAAGGGGTAGCCATGTCGCCTGTCCGCGGGGTCGAAGAGTTCGCCAAGGCAATCGGCGCAGGTGGCCACGTCCGCCGAGATCAGCGTCTGCACATGCGCGTCTCTGCGGCTCGGCAGAATTCGAAAGTCCGATTCGCCACGGCACGGAATGACCATGACGTCGAGCTGGATGATGCGTGCCAGCGGCGGCGGCTCCTGCGGCAGACGCGAGACGAACTCGTCGACCACCTCGGCCGAGCCCTCGACCTCAACGGTCACGCCGGAAGAAGTATTGCTGATGACTCCAGCGAGCTTTCTCTCCGTGGCCAGCCGGAAGACGTAGGGACGGAATCCGACTCCCTGAACAATGCCTTCGAGATCGATCCGCTTGCGGATGATCATTGCGCCTCAGGAACCCGGCTCCGCACCGGGGGCGGCGACCAGCGTCTCGCCGGCAACGGCTGCCGCGGCCCGTGCCGACTGCCGGCGCCGCTCGATCCAGGCGAGCCAGGCGTCAATGCCCTCGCGAGTGGTGCAGGAAACCCGCACGATCTCCATGCCCGGATGCACCTTGCGCGCATTCTCCTCGGCCACCGCAACATCGAACGGAACGTAGGGCAGGAGGTCCATCTTGTTCAGCACCATCAACTCCGACTTGAAAAAGATAGACGGATACTTGAGCGGCTTGTCTTCGCCTTCGGTCACGCTCAGCAGTACAACCTTCGCCTCTTCGCCCAGGTCGTAACTTGACGGGCAGACCAGGTTGCCAACATTCTCGATCAGCAGCAAGTCGATATCTTCCAGCCGCCACCCGGCGAGATGCTTGTCGATCATGCGCGCGTCGAGGTGACAGGTGCCGCCGGTCGTAATCTGCTTCACCGGAAAGCCGGCTCGCTTCAGGCGATTGGCGTCATTCTCGGTCTGGATGTCGCCGGTCAGCACGGCCACGCGCGTTTCGCGGGGCAGACTTTCCAGCGTACGCTCCAGCAAGCTGGTCTTGCCCGAGCCGGGCGAGCTGATGATATTGAGACAAAGAATTCCGTGTTCGTGAAAGCGCGCCCGCAACTCGGCGGCAAGCTTGTCGTTTTCGCTAAGTACTTTTCGTTCCAGCGGAACTCGATTCATCTTCCGACACCTCCACAAACGTCAATTCCAATTCGTCTCCGGACGCGAAGTCCACGCTCACCGTACCGCAGCGCGGACAGCGAAAATCGTAATCGCGGATCACGAATTCTTCTTTGCAGTCAGCGCACTGGTGTTGGCGCGGCACCCGATCGATTTCCAGTTGCAAGCCGTCCTGCTCCGTGCCCTTCACCATCACCTCAAAGCAAAAGCGCAACGCCTCGGGATCAATCGCCGCCAGCTCGCCAATCCTTACGCCGACCTTCATAGCGCGAGCTCCGGGATGGCGCCGCGCTTCGTTGGCCACCGCGTCCAGAATCGAGCAGGCTATTCCCATTTCGTGCATCAGGCCCTCAACAGATCCGCGGCAACTGATCGCCCGCCAGCATATCGACAATGCGGCTCGTGCCCAGCGCAGTCCGCATGATGACCGTTCCGGGTGAACGCTCCGTGACCGTTCCTATCAGGCGCGATTCCCTGCCCAGAGGGTGGCGTCGCATGGCCTGCAGGATCGGCTCTGCCGCTCCGGCTTCGACGATGGCGATCAGCTTGCCCTCGTTGGCTACGTAAAGCGGATCAAGCCCCAGCATCTCGCAAGCGCCGCGTACCTCTTCGCGGATTGGAATCGCGGGCTCTTCGATCTGGATGCCTACCTTTGACTGCTCCGCAATTTCGTTGAGCGCGCTCGACAGACCGCCGCGCGTGGGGTCGCGCATGCAGCGAATCGCGCCCCGCGGATGGCGCGCCTCACCTGCCGCCCGTGAAATCCCGGCACTTGCCTCGATCATCTGCGCCACCAAGCCGTGCAGAGCCGCACTGTCGCTCTGGATTGGCGACTCGAACTCGAGTCCCTCGCGTTGCGCGAGTATGGCAATGCCGTGGTCGCCGATATATCCACTGAGCAATATCTTATCGCCCGGCCGCGCCTGATCGGCGGAAAGTTCGAGCCCCTCCGGCACCAGCCCAATTCCGGTGGTGTTGATGAAGAGCTGATCGCCGCTTCCCTTCTCGACGACCTTGGTGTCGCCCGTCACCACTTGCACATCCGCATCGGCAGCCGCCTGGCTAAGCGAATCAACCACCCGGCGCAGCTCGTTGAGCAAAAAGCCTTCCTCCAGAATGAAGGCAACGCTCAGGAACAGCGGGCGCGCGCCACACATCGCGAGATCGTTGATGGTGCCGTGTACGGCCAACGAACCGATGTTTCCGCCCGGGAAAAAAAGCGGCTTGACCACGAAAGAATCGGTGGTGAATGCCAGCCGCGTTCCGTTCACGTTCAGCACGGCCTGGTCGTTGAGCTTGGCCAGCGCCGGATTCTGAAAGGCCGGCAGGAAGATGGAGCGCACCAGCTCGGCGCTCAACTTTCCGCCGCTGCCATGGCCGAGCACCACCGTATCCTTGACGGGCAACGGCGTTGGACAGATGATACCGGCGATTGTTTTCGTCTCGTCCACTGGTCTACCCGGCTCCACGCCCCGGGCTTCCCGCTGGCCGCTTTCGCGCGTAGCGGAGGGTGCCCCAGAATGCGTCGCATAACTAAACACACTTTGTGAGTGTCATCCTGAGCGCAGCCGGGGTCCCCGGCGACGGTCGCTTTTGCCGTTGCTGGGGTGGAGGAGCGAAGGATCTGCTTTTCTCGCACATCGAAAACAAAAGCAGATTCTTCGCTCGCCTTCGGTCGCTCAGAATGACACCCCTAAACATTTATTGCACGAACCTCCGGACACCACACTAGTGGTCTACCCTGCCACAGCCTGCTAAGTGTTCGCCGTATGCCGCCGGTAATGGTAATAGGCGGCGCACGCGCCCTCGCTGGAAACCATAGGCGCGCCGAGCGGATTCTCCGGCATGCATCGCAAGCCAAAGGCTGAGCAGTCTGTCGGTTTCTTCAATCCTTGCAGCACCTGCGCGCTGATGCACTCGGCGGGCTCTTCCACCGTGATGTCGGCCAGCCCAAAAATCCTCACCGCATCGTAATCCGCGTACGCCTCGCGTAGCCGCAGGCCGCTGGCGGGAATCGTGCCGAGTCCGCGCCACTTCTGGTCGGCGATCTCAAAAACGTCCTGCATGATCTTGCGGGCGGCGGGGTTGCCACGGGCCTGAACCGAGCGCGCGTACTGATTCTCGAGCTGCGCCGTTCCGGCCTCAAGTTGCTTCACCAGCAGCAGCACCGCCTGAAGCAGATCCACGGGCTCGAAACCGGCGACGACGAACGGCACGTGGAAGTCGCGCGCCAGCGCCTCGTATTCCTCGCATCCCATCACCGTACACACGTGCCCCGGGGCGATGAAACCTTGAACGCGATTCGCAGGCGAGCTCATCAAGGCGCGAATCGCCGGGGGAACGAGCACCTGCGAAACGAGCATGGAAAAGTTTCGCAAGCCTTCGTGCCTGGCCTGCCATGCAGCCATGGCATTGGCCGGAGCCGTGGTCTCGAAGCCGATAGCGAGAAACACGACGCGGCGCTCGGGATGCGCCCGCGCGATTTTCAGCGCCTCCAGCGGAGTGTACGCAACGCGCACATCGCCGCCTTTGGCTTTGGCCTGGAACAGGTCCGAGCGCGAGCCCGGAACCCGCAGCATGTCGCCGTAGGAAACCAGCGTGACATCGGGAAGCGATGCGAGTTCGATGGCCTTGTCGATCGTCTCCAGGGGAGTGACACAGACGGGACAACCAGGGCCGTGCACCAGTTCGATATTGTCGCCGAGCAACTCGTCGAGACCGTAGCGCATGATGGTGTGCGTCTGCCCGCCGCAGATTTCCATCAACACCCACCTACGGCTGGCGCGGCTGGAGATTTCAGCAGCCAGCGCGTGGGCGATGCGATGATCTCGATACTCGTCGATATACTTCACGAGGTCTCTCTGGCCCCAACGTCAGGCTGGCTCTTTTGCCGCCGCATCCGCTGCATCTTCCGGGGACCCTAACTCATCGGCTAGCGCTCCCATCTCGGACAGCAATGCAAGCGTGCGCTCCGCTTCTTCGGCGTCGACGCGGCTGATCGCGAAACCAACGTGCACCATCACGTAATCGCCGATCTCTGCCTCGGGCACAAAATCCAGCCGCACGCGGCGCACAATCCCGGCAAACTGCACGCGGCCTTCACGGACACCGCTCGTCTCATCACAGTCAAGCACTTTTCCCGGCACGGCGAGGCACATCGAATCCTCCCTGACCCGCCAGGCACACAACTGCCCAGAAATCTCCGGCGGCTGCACTGGCTCTATATTTCAATTTTACGCCCGATTCCCGCCCATTTATAGAGCGCATTCCGCTGGTTGGCGATCCGCCCGGCGCTCCGCCTTCAGCCGTGCCGCGGCGCAATTATCTACTGCCGCTTTCCGTCCGACTCCAGTAGCTGTTTCACAACTCGGCTTTGAAGGGGCGCGGCTTTGCGGGGTCCCCGGCAAGCCTGTATTTGGCTTGCTGGGGTGCCTTGAGCCGCGCCGTCCAGAGCCAACGACAATGAGGGCTTTAGCCCCTGAGGGAATTCGCCGTTTCCTTTAATATTGGTTTATGAAACAAGCTCTAGTAGAAATATAGAGTACCCGGTCCACGAGATTTCACTGAGCGCTGGCGCGCGCGAAACTCGAAGGCCGGACATTTGCAGCCCCGCAACGACGTTGCGGATTGCGCGGGGTAGGAAGGTGGGCGGAATGATCGTACTGGTTACAGGCGCGACCGCTGGATTCGGAGCAGCGATTGCACGGCGCTTTGCGAAAGACGGCGCAAAAATTGTCGCGGCTGCCCGGCGCGGCGAACGGCTAAACACGCTAGCGCAAGAGCTGGGCGCGGATAAAGTCCATCCGCTTATCTTGGACATTCGCGACCGTGCCGCCGTCGAGCGTGCGCTGAGCGGATTGCCCGCCGGCTTCGCGGAAATAGATGTGCTGGTCAACAACGCCGGGCTTGCCCTCGGACTTGAACCGGCGCAGCGCGCCGACCTCGACGACTGGGACCGCATGGTGGATACCAACGTGAAGGGGCTGATCTACCTGACCAAGGCCGTGCTGCCCGGCATGGTGGCGCGCGGGCGCGGGCACATTATCAACATCAGCTCTACTGCCGGAGCCTGGCCTTATCCGGGAGGCAACGTCTACGGCGCTTCAAAGGCTTTTGTGCAGCAGTTCTCGCGCAATCTGCGCGCCGACCTGTTTGGCACGCCACTGCGCGTCACCGACATCGCTCCCGGCATGGTGGCGGGCACGGAGTTCGCTCAGGTCCGCTTCCACGGCGACCAGAACCGAGCGGCAAAAGTCTACGATGGCGCGGCTCCGCTCAGCTCCGACGACATTGCGGATGCCGTGCACTGGGCTGCCACCAGGCCTTCGCGCGTCAATATCAATGCGATTGAAGTGATGCCCGTGTGCCAGACCTGGGCGCCATTGGCCATCTATCGGACGAAGTAATTTCCACCCCAACATGCGCAACACCGCGCGTGTTGGGGATTCCGGTGCAGTGAGGATTTTCGCGCCGCGGAAGATCGCGCAATAGTTCTTCGAGGTGTCATTCTGAGTGAACGTAGTGAGCGAAGTTGAGGCGGTTTGGCGGTGTCTGAGCCGCCTGCCGAAATCCTGAGCGAAGCGAAGGAACTCAAAAAGCCCAGAAAGCGGGTTGGGACAGCGTCCGGGGATCCTTCGCTCCGCTCAGGATGACATCCTGAAACTTATGCAGCGAACTGACTGGAAAATCCCAGCCGCTACCCGCAACCTCGACAATTCCGACTAAGCCTTGGCGCTCGCCACGGCAGGAGTTTGAGGTCCTTCCTTGCCGAGGGCCAGAACCGTAAGCCTCGGCACGACCCAGATGGTGAAGACGCTCGCCACCAGAATCGAACATCCGCCAAGCGTGAGCGCCAGGCGGAAGCTGCCAGTCAGCTTCACGACCAACCCAGTCAAGATGGGTGAAAGTATTCCGGCGGCCGAGCCGAACGCGTTGATAAGGCCTCCAACGGAACCGATCAGCTTTGGCGGAATCACTTCCGAGATGATTACCCAGATATGGCCGGCGGCGTTGGATTCCGCGGCGATCGAGAGCGTCAGGAAGAACACGGCGATCATGGGATCATCGACAAACCCCACCACGATCACGGTAGAGGAAAGTATCTGCAGCACGACCTGGATCGTCTTGCGGGCGCGATTGATGCTCCAGCCGCGCCTGATCAGCCAGTCAGAGCACATACCCACGAAGGGCTGGGTCACGCAGGCCGTGGCATAGGGAAGCGAACCGTAGATGCCCATTTTGACGATGGAGAAGTGACGCTCCATGACCAGATAAGAAGGCACCCACGTCAGGAACAACCACTGCAGGAAGTCCTGCGTGAACTTCACCACCAGCAATCCGAGGATCGCCCGGTTGCTAAACACCTGGGCCCAGGGGATCTTGAGGGGTTGCGGGCGCGCGACGGCTTGCCGGGCTCGCATCTCCGATCGGTCTTGAAACCAGAAATACCAGACCACGCACCACAACAAGCTGCCGATGCCGGTTCCGAAAAAGGCGACCCGCCAGCCCCAATGTATGATCAGGAAGGCCATCAGGAACGGAGTCGCAGCCATGCCCAAACGTATTCCGGTCAAGGAAACCGCAATGGCTGTGCCGCGTTCCTGGCTGGGGAAATTTCCGGCGATGATCTTATTGGTGCACGGCAGAGCAGCGGCCTCGCCGAGACCCACGCCAAGCCGGGATAACAGAATGTGCGTAACGTTGTGAGCGAATCCGGTGATCGCCGAAAAGATCGACCACATCGCCGCACACCATCCCAGCACGGTCTTAGCTCCAAACCGGTCGGCCAGATATCCGGACGGGAAATTGCCAATGACGTAGGTCCAGAAGAAAGCCGACAGCGCCACGCCCATGGCCACCGTGCTGATGTGAAATTCCTTGATGATGAAAGGCGCGGCCACCGACAAACTTGCACGGTCCATCGAGTTGATGAACGTGCCTGCCGTGAGCAGCGCAACCACGCCAATCCTATAGCCCTTTGTGTTTTCCGAATTGCCCGAATTCATTGTCAAACCTCGATTGAACTTTACGTTCGGGGTGCCTCATTCTTATCGCGCAGCGAGGTATCAGCTTGCTGAGGACGTTCGGTCTACTGTTCACGGCCCGCCGCCAGAGCAGTTTCGCTAGTCAATAATCTCGCACCCTTTTTCTTTCAAGCTCTTGTCTACCCAGCTACGGTCAAGCGTACCCGCCTTGATATGGGCAAATGTCTTGATCTCATTGGCATTCAGCGCCTCGGTTCTCTTGATCACCTCTTCGGCGTCCACCGGATCGACGATCACGACGCCATCGTCGTCGCCAACCACGATGAAGCCGGGTTTGACCAGCACTCCGCCGCAGGCGATGGGCACGTTGATCTCTCCGGGACCGTTCTTGTAGGGGCCCATCGGGCTTGCGCCCCGCGCAAAGACGGGAAAATCAAGCTCCTTGAGAACGCCCAAGTCGCGAATGCTTCCGTCGACGACGAACCCGGCACAGCCTCTGCTCATGGCATAGCGGGTCATAATCTCTCCGACTAGCGAATGAGTCAGATCGCCCTGGCCATCCACCACGATGACGTCGCCGGGTTCGATCATGTCGATCGCTTTGTGGAACATCAGATTGTCGCCGCACGGGACTCTGACGGTGAACGCCGAGCCCAGCAACTTGGCTCCATTGCATGGCTTAATCGCCGGATGAACGCAAAACATCCTGCCCATGCAATCGGCGATATTCGGCACCGGAAACTTGGCGAACTTCCTGATCAGCTCTTTCGACGGTCTGTTGACTTTAGTATGAACGCGAAAACCGACATTGGACATCGATCTTACCTTCCTTTTCTTTTATCTACAGCTTGTTTCATAAATAGTTCCTTGAAGGCGCGGCTTACATGACAGCTCCTGCTACGGCTTCTATGTCTTGGGTTAGGCACCACTCCAGGCTCAAAAGAGATCATGTTAGCCGCGCCGTCCCGCGCCAACAAGAATGCGGGCTTTAGCCCCTGAGGGATTCGCCGTTTCCTCATCGACTCCATGAAAAAATCTCTAATCCGTGCGCAGGTTTATCTCTTCTCTTTCAGCACAGCGTGAACGGCACCTGCCACTGCTCCGCTTCGCGGCGCAAATCGTCAACATAGGAAACAGCCAGCGGAATCCCTTCCCTGCGCCACTTTTCGCGCCTGCAAAGCTCAATTTCACCCGGCAGAAAAATCTCGCTGACTCCTTTGGCGGGCTTGGCGGTCTTGATCTCGGTAATCATCTGGTCGATGTCGCTCTTGAACTTGGCGAGCGACGTGAAGGCTTCGACGTTGACCGCGCCAAACAGGTGGCTGATGCACGCCGGCTCGTTGAAATCCGTGTAAAGGTCCCTGACATAAGGACCGAACAGCGATCCCGACAGAACCGCTGTCAACACATCGATGACCAGCGCGATGGCCGACCCCTTGTAACCCGCAAACGGCACGACCGTCCCTTTCAGACCCTCGGCGGCATCGGTCGTCGGCTCGCCTTCTTTGTCCAGCGCCCAGCCTGGCGGGAGAGGCTGCTTGTTCTTGGCCGCGGCCGCCACCTTGCCGCGCGCGACCACGCTGGTGGCCATGTCGGCGATGATTGGCCGTTGTCGACCCGCCGGAATCGCCACCGCGAACGGATTTGTCCCGAGGAAAGGTTCCCTGCCCCCATAAACCGCCATGCGCGCTTTGCTGTTGGTGGCGGCAATGCCGATCATTCCGTTCGGCAGTGCACGCTCGGCGTAGTAGGCGGCGATTCCGTTATGGTTGGAATTCTTCACCGTGACGAACGCCACTCCCGTGTGCCTGGCTTTCTCCATCGCCAGCTCCATCGCCTTCACCGACACGTAAGGCCCCATGGAGTTGCAGGCGTCAATGACCGCGGCCGAAAGCCTGTCCGAAGCCGTCTTCATTTCATAGTTGGCGCGAACGATCCCCATCTTGATGCGTTTGAGATGGATCGGCAGGCGGCTGACGCCATGCGAATCAATGCCCTTCAGATCGGCGTCCACCAGGGTATCGGCGTTGATCGACGCCTCCTCCGGCTGCATGCCGGCTTTCTCGAACAGCTCGGCGCAAAACTTCCGCAGGGGTCCGGCCTGTATAAGAACCTTATCGTTCACTCGTCTCGCTCCTTATTCTGTTCGGTGCTCAAAGTGCTATGCGTGTGTCTGGCTGGCTTTGTGCGCCATCAGCCGGTGCACCAGGTTGCGGTCGGCATCGAATTCGAGCGCCACCGGTTCGGCGGCCACCTCCACGCCGGGCCTCGTTTTCAGCTCCGCAACCAGCGCCTCGGAGACATACACCTTCTCCAGGTGAAGCGTGGTGGCAATGATCATCAGCCGCAGATCCTTGGCCGCAATTCGCCCCAGGCTCGCGATCGCCATCTCGATGGTTTCTCGCTCGCTCGGGAAATGCAGCGGCGTGAAACAGCGCTGCACAAAGCCTGTGGTTATAACGTTGAGGTAAGTGGATTTCAAATCCACCTTGCTGACAAGTTTGTCAGTCACCAGGTCCGCCAGCCCTATTCCATTGGCATTGCCGTGCGAGCCCTCGGAAATATCCAGCAGCACAATGCGCTTGATAAAGGGCGTCTCCGGCTCCGGCTCGCCCTTCACCCGGAAGCGGCCGACGACGGTTGTATCGATCCCCGTGCCGCTGTAGTCCTTGCCCATCTCTTCAATCACCAGGATGTCGAGTTTGTCGGCGGGCAGCAGCGGCATCAGCTTGACGGCTGTTGCCAGCAGCTTCGGCTCTTCCTCGATGAACTTGCGGGCTTCCACGCCAATGATGTGTGCGGTCTCCTCGAAGCCGTTTTCGATAATCGCCAGCCCGCCCAGGATCGGCGTCTTCTCGATCAGAATTGTTCCGATCTCACGCAGACACGCCGGCAGCTCCCTGATGCCCAGACTATGAAACTGTTGCGCTCCGCTCGGCCCGCCGAGTCCGACCACGCACATCTTGGTGAGACCGCTTTGCATGTCTCCCACCAGGGCGGTGTGGCCCTTTATGCGGTTGAGCACAATCACGCCGTCCACATCGAGCACATGGCGATTGATATAGGCGGTCAATCCCTGCGCGGTCTTGCCCACCTCGACGGTTTCCGCGCCGACCAGCACGGGCGCTCCCACGGCGTCCGCCGTCATCCCCAGGCTGTTCAGGATTTCCCGTTGTCCCTCGGCGGTACCGCCGCCGTGGCTTCCCATGGCGGCAATCAGGCGGGGCTCAAATCCGTTTTCCTTCAGATAATCGACAGTGATCCGGGTCATCTCAACGATTTTGTTGATCCCCCGGCTGCCGGCGGTAATGGCAACCTTGGCGCCCTTGGGCAGCCGCTTTTTGATGCCGAGTTTTTCCAGCTCCTGATAGACGGTGCTCTTGATGGCTTCCACGCGCGGACGAGCAAATGTCTGCTTGGCGAGATAAAGCTTGGGAAACATGATTTCACCCTCTGACTCGAAAACCCGGAGTCCGCGCGCCAGGGCGGACATTCTTTCTTTGTGAGTTCCGAATGTTCAACAGTATAATCCCGGCCAATGGAGCAGATTGCAAGATTCTTGCGCTGGTGGGTGGCCCACTCAAGCCTCTTTTGCTTGGGTGGGGTAGTTCTGTCGGGTAAAGCTCTGTCCACCGATGCCTCTGGGTTCGCGGCTTGTTCACTGCATGGGGCTTGAGCTTCCTCGCCTATGCTGTGAGATTTCTATCATGTCCCAGAGAGACTCCAGTCGATGCAGCGGGCGGCTATCGACCGGGGGCTTTGGTGTCGGCAGGGTTGGGACGAAGCGTGACTCCTCGGGTCTGTCGGATCTGGCGGTGATTCCGGGTTTCGACTCCCCCTCTGGCGGCTCGACCAGGGTTGCGTGCAGCGCGATGGCAACCACGGCGGTTAAGCGCTCCAGGCGCCGAATGTGGAAGTTGTCAAAGGCGCGCGGATGCCGCGAGAACACACCCAGCACGCCGGCAATCTTGCCTGGGGCGCCGATCGGCACAATCACCGCCGAACCGAGTTGAAGCTGGCGGGCAACGGCCGCATCGATGCGCGAGTCGGATCGAGCATCGGGGGTCTGCACAAGCATTCCGGTAGAAAGACACTGACCGGCAAGTCCAAGTCCCGCACGCAGTGAGACGCCCAAATCGGGGGCCACGCCCTCACTGGCTCGGCAAACCATGCTCTCGGCATCGCCAAGCGCTATGGCCGCGCCATTGGCGCGGGTTACCACCTGCGCGCGTTTCGCAATTAGGTGAAGGGCGGATTCAAACTCCTGCGCTCCTAATCCGTCAATTTTGGCTCCGCTCGCACCGGTTTGTGGCGAAATCAGACCAAGATCGTCGCCGACCCACTTTCGCAGACTCTCGCGAATCTCGGGAGCCTGGTCGATGAGTTGAATGCCGGCGGGGCCGCCAGATCCGGTCCAGGCCACCATCCCCTTGCTCGTAAACGGCTTGCCCGCTCCTGGAACGCCAAAACGCAACTCGACCAGGTTTCCCGGAGTAAGCCGCAGAAACGGCTGCACAGCCAGGCCGCCTTCGCTCACATTAAGCACAATGCAGCGTTGCTGCCGTTGTGCGGCGGCGCCGGCGGGCACAAGGTCGGCGGTCAACAGTTGAAATTCGCTGATACTCCGGCGGCTGAAGCGGCGTCGCTCCCTGCCAGTCTCCAACTCGGTTTCGATAGCCATGTTCAGCAGATTTCCCTCACGGAAACTGGCGCGACGTGGGTGTCCCGGACACGGTTGTTCCGGAGGTACGTTCTTCAAAAGACAGGGCCGAGGCAGGGCTTTTCGGGCTCGCAACCGGTGCGCTAGCCTCCGCCGCAGCCGGTGAGCCTTCCCCTTCCAGCAAACTCGCAGCCAAGCGCAACGCCTCTACTTCCTTCTCAAGCCGCTTTAGCTCCGCCTCTTTTTCGCGTAGTAGGTCCCTGATATTCTTCATCGTCTGCCCCGTCACCCTGGGCACACCGCCCCGCTGCAAGCACTCGTTGATGTTCGCCCAGATTGGCGCCTGCGTGAAGATGGCGAATTTGATTCCTGTTGCACTCTTATCTTGAGAAACCCTTGCAATTGGAAATGCCCAGGGTTGAACAACCGTATTCATCGAGAAAGATTTGGGAAACACGATCGGATTACGGGTGTAACCTGACAGAGTTCGGACCGTAGAAGTGGGCGCCGGCGTTTTCGCGACGTCCGGTGAGTTGTGAGAGGAAAATCAATTTGGCAGCGAATTCCAGCTTTGAATCGCTTCGGTCGTTTTGGCTAAATATGCCGCTTGCTTCTCTCGCGACTTCTATTCCTCAAGGTTTCGAACCCTCTCGTCCTGCGTTGGCTGCCACCAATTCCCTCGCCGGCTTGAAGATGCGCCAGAGTTTCGACGAGCAACTGCGGCAGGGAATTGCCCGTGCCCGCGCCAACGCAAGCCCGCTGGCGCTGCTGGTAATCGAGGTTGACCGTTTCGAGATTTTGGGTGATTCGCATGGCCAGAGTTTCCGCGATGACCTGGCGCGCAACGTTGCGTCGATCCTGTCGCGAAACGGGCGTCCCGGCGATACCGCATCGCAGCACGGCAGCAAGGAATTTGCCGTAATCCTCCCGGACACGAATACCGCCGACGCCTACTGCCTGGCCGAAAGCGTGCGCGAGGAGATCGAAAGTACCTGCGTGCTCGCCGGACTGCCACCAAAGGCTGTGTGGGTTACGGTCAGCATTGGGCTGGCGCTGTTTCCGCGTGACGCCAAGTCGATGCGCGAACTGTTCGCGGCAGCCGTTGCGGGAATGCTGCAGGCTGAGCGCAACGGTGGCAACCGGGTAGTCCTTCACTCCGAGCTTGAATCGAAGCCTGGCGCGCGGCGCGAACAGCGCTTGCGCATCGCTCTTCCAGTGCAGCTATGGGGCATGGGGCTCGATGGCGCTCTGTTTGAGCAGGATGCGCTTGCCGTCGACATAACCACCAGCGGAGCCCGGCTCACCGGAATCACGCATTTGCTGCAACGCGGTTGCGTCGTCGGGGTGAAACACCAGAACAGCAAGGCCAGATATCGCGTCGTCTGGGTCGGCGACGCCGGCTCTGCCGCTGAGGGCCAAGTCGGCGTCCAGTTGATCGACGGCGGCAAGTTTATTTGGGGACGCGCGCTTACCCGCATCTTCGCTGACGATCAGTTCCCCGACACGCGCTCGCGACCGGAATTCGGCGGGTAATCGCTCGACCGCCCGCTTCTGGATGGTTCTGCTCCTCCAGCCTTAAACCAATTCCCTGGTTGTGTGACTGCCCAGCCACATAGGTTTGGAGACGTCATCCCGACCGGAGTGCCGAGCGCCCGTGGCCGGAGCAGCCAAGCTGCGTACTCGACATTGCGCTCGACAAGTAAGAAACTGTTCGGGCACGGAGTGGAGGGATCTTGCGTTTTCCTGTGAACGAAATACAGCAACTCGGGAACTGACTCTCCTAATAATGCCGTAGCTGCCCCCAAGGGGCGCTGCGATCGGCAAACCAGACATGGCGCCCCGGATACGCCCTGAGCAACTCCTCGTTCTTCGCCGTCCCCATGTCGCGCGCCCAGATGATTTTGGCCGAGCGCGGATCGGGTTTGTTGGCGATCCATTCCTCGCCGGGAATGTCCCTGGGACCGTAGAAAACAATCACCAGGTGCCGGCCCTCGCTGCGCGAAAGCTGACTTTCAATACGCTCGCGTTCGATACGCAGAGGCAAGGGCGAATTCGGCCCGGCGGCATTGAGCTCAAACGGGTCCATGATCTTCGCCGACGCGGCGGCCAGCAGCGCAACCGCTAGCAGGATTACCACGGCCCGCGAAAGCGCAAGCCCGATGCTTGCGCCGCGCACTTTCGCCGTCCTTAGCAGCCGCAACCCAACCAGCCCAACCAGGATGAACGCCCCTGTGGCGGGCGCCGCGTAGTGCCCGTGCGGAGGCCAGAGCCCAACCACGGATGGAACAACGGCAGCCACGGCGGAGACGGCAATCATCGCTTGCGCCGGGCTGGGGACCCCGACGCGCGCCGTAATTGCGCGTGTTGGAGCGGGCCGCAGCATCCGAAGCCAACCGGCCAACATCAGCAGTCCAACCGGACAGAAGAAGAAAACGTAAACGATTGCGGCATTCCGCGCCACTATCTGGCGAACTCCCCAGAAGCTCTGCGAGTCCAGGTAGTCCGGCAGCTCGTGAATGACGTAGAAGCGGCGCATGCTGTCGTGCCTGTAAGCCGGAATGGGGTTCCGCGCCTGCCCGAGAAACGGCTTGGACACGTGATACTCCGCGTGGTTCACCATGTAGGGCATGGTCCACGGATTGCCCACCGTGCGGCTGTCGTAGCACGCCATCCAGGCCGCGCCCGCCAGCAACAATAGCCCCGCCGGAAGCGCAATCCGCGAAAACAGTTTGCCACGCAAGCCGGCGTCGCAACGAACCATTCTCACCACCAGGTAACCCAGCAAAGGCAGGCTGAAAAGCAATCCCTCCAGCGGTCTGCTGTTGGCCAGCAGCACGAGCCCAAGTGCCAGCAGAACACCGTCTTTCACTCTGGCCTCGCCGGTCCGGCACGAGCGCAGAATGCGCGCCACCGCTCCCAGCACCAGCGCGCCCGCCGTGGCGGCCATCGCGCCACCCCAATAGGAGTTCACCCAATAGGAAAAAAGGCCGAAGCGCAGCGCCGCCCACAAGCCGCCGAGCAAAGCCCAGTGCGCGGGCACCCAGCCTTGCAGCATCCAGGTAATCGCCGAACACATGACGGCCACGCCGAGCAGTACGCCGATCCACGCATGCTTGGCCAGCAGGATACCGAGCGCGGGGAAAAGAAATTGCGCCGGCGGATACATCGAGTGGTAGCTCGGCCGCAGGTTGACATGAAAAGTCTCGAAGTGCTGCCATGCGTCCGGCGTGGGATTGGTGAGTCTCCCCGCGGCGAATGTCTCTGCCCCAAGCAGATAGCTGAACTCGTCATGAATCTCCGGCGCGGGCACGGGGATCAGCGGCAACAGCGCCAGGCGCAGCACGATTACCAAAAGCCCCGGCGCAAGCATCGAGAGCACTCGGCGGCGGCTTGCGTTCCGCCACGCGGCTTCCACGCGCGCGCAGGTTCTCCCACATTTCAACAGCGGAATTGTCAGCAACAGGGCGAGAATCCAGAACAATGCCTCCAGCCACCAGACGTGGACGCGCGGGTCAAGGTAACGCCCGTCGAACAGACGCAGAAAAGGAAAAAGTTCCGTGTGCGGCATGGGGCTGATTCCAGAATATCTCGCCGAACCGAAACAAACACCAGAGAATTCGAACTTTCATTGGTGCTGGCGAGGGTTCGAAGGTGCCCCACGTTCGCCCGCTTTTGGCTTCTTCTAAGGCATACGTTGGATTGAGCCACCATCGGAGAATTGAAGTACACTTTTCCATAATGAGGATGCGACGATGACAATCATTCCCAAACTCGGGGACTTGAAGTCAAAATTGTGCGCGGACTGGGATGAGATCACCGAGGTCTTTAACTCGTTTCCGAACCCTCAACTGGCTTCCGACATCTTCGGAGACGTAAGTGAAAGGATGTGGATGTTCCGGGGACACCAACGCTTCGAGTGCTTGTTGGTGCCATCGGTAGAGCGAGCTGCGAGCAAGAAATATGTATCGTGGGCGGCATTGGAATCGATGATTCTTGCAGAATTTCGAGCAAAGGCACCGATGCACATGGATGCCCGCAATCTTCCACCGAGTACCGAGCGGCTGGCATGGCTAGCGCTCATGCAACATTATGGTGTTCCGACCCGGCTTCTTGACTTCACCTTCTCGCCGTACATCGCGCTATATTTTGCCCTTCGGAACTTTGTAGGCCCCAGAGAACAGCCCGTCCACGTACTGGCAATCGATGCGACGGCCTTGAGGAATGTGGCCCAGAATATAAGCATTGAGGCCGACAAAAAAGAGCGGGAGGCAGAGGAACCCCCACTCGTGAGCCTTAACCCTGAGAGCTTTACTACGGATCGCGACGCATGGCAACATGATCATGAATATTCGGACAAAATGATTTCCGACGCAATCGCCCCTAGCCCGATTCAGCGAAGCTACTTTAACGAGAGGGGCTTCGTCGCCACCGCGTCGCCAAACTTGCAGAATCCCAGACTGTCGAGTCAGCAGGGTTTATTTCTTGTCAACGGAGCGGAAGGGCACTCGCTGTATGAGTCACTCTTCAAGATGATGAATGGTTCTACGGGCGAATGGTATAGGCTCTTTGCCGTGCCGATCAAGGTGCTGCCACCCATCGAACGGAAACTCTTCCAAATGAACATCCATGACCTATCGCTTTTCCCCGACATGGAGGGAGTAGCCGGATTCGTGAGACAAAAGGCTCGCCTCCACTGGGACCCAGATGACCCCTCCGATCCCGAACAGCTCTAGCAATGGTCCTTGATGGAGGGAACCCTTTCCCTCGCCGGCCAGGAATTGCGATCTTCAAGCTCGGCACACATTCCACGTAGGGGCGTTCTGGGAATTGACTGACACGGTTCCGGTCGGATCGTCTCCAATCCGTGAAACCGCCCCCTGCCTGCGCATCAACAAAGTCGCTTCCGAGCCGCTGCTGCACTATACTTTCTCTATACCTGAATTCTTATAGCTAATGTTCCAAAATCGGGGCCCCAATGTCTTCATCCGTAACCAGTTTTGAGTCGGAATTAAAACGAGTTCTTGAAGGCGATGTCCGTTTTGATGCCAGGTCTCTCGCGGTATATTCCACCGACGCTTCCAA